>OGMF01002913.1_pt1 | contig 13697 bp, 8 predicted proteins | sample 1572921 | NCBI WGS metagenome assembly OGMF01 (sample SAMEA2581919, study PRJEB24529) | metagenome | biome: Human gut stool | place: China | collected 2011
AAAAAGCTGCATATTTCGTCCCCGACAGCGAAACCTCAACAACTTTTGTTCACCTTAGCGAACAGGGCGCGTCGTATATTGCGGAGCTTGTGGAAAAGGCGCTCAAAAACAGCGATTCCGTGCGTGTGCTTAAAAGCTATATTCCCGATTAACAAGGCATAAAAACCGGGGCAATGCTCTGAATTGCCCCGGTTTTAACTCAAGAGGTATTATATGAAAGTTAAAATAATTTTAAGCGCTGCTGTCATAATCCTGATTGCGGCGGCGCTGATAATTCCGTTTGCCGCCTGCGCGGAATCGGAGAATGACGATGTTTCCCTGATTCCCGGAAAAGGTAACGCATATATTCTTTTCGGCACCGAGACAGTATGCGAAAATATGATGTACCGTGACGGTGTTGCTGAAAATATTACCGATGAAAATGACCCGGATTACAGCGAGTTATTCAAGATGGACGGAATCACCGGAAGAAAGGTTTATAAGCCCAACATTGTCGGAATGAAGGTCTCACCGTCGTATTACAAGCCGGAGGACAGCGAGTTTCTTGTTCTTATAACATATTATGATTTCGGACCGCAGGTCGGATATTTCTATTTACAGTATAAAACGCAGGACGGAAAAACTATGTCGGCATCTGTGAAAAAAGAAGGAGTTACGCCGAAATGGTGCACACAGCGCATTATGCTTACAAATGCGGCGCTCGGAGGTAAGCTTGAAGGCGGCGCGGATTTTCGCCTTTTGACAAACGCATATAATGCGTTTGCAAAGGTTGAGGTAATTAATATTTCCCGTGCGCGGCAAAGCGGCGAAAACGTTGCAGGCACGGTTAATTCAATTCAGGCTGAAGCGCTCGGCATAATGGGATTAATGGAAGGGAAAAACGGTGAGCCGGCAAATACGGGACTGGACGAAGAAATGACGCGCGGCGAAGCAGTTAAGGCCTTTGTAAAAGCAATCGGCAAAGAGAAAGAGGCGCTCGGCAATAAGAGACCGTGTACATTTTCGGATGTCGGCGATGAGCTTTCGCATTACGTGGGCTATGCCGAACAGCTCGGCGTTGTAAAAGGCGTCGGCAATGACTTGTTTAATCCCGATGCGCCGGCAACTCCGCGCCAGCTTCTGATGCTTTATTTCAGGCTTTTGGGAATTGAAAGCGATAACCTCTATGAGAACGCGCTGACCGTTGCCGAAAGCAACAAGCTGGTTTTAAAATTCGATATGATTCTAAATGCGGATTCTCCGCTTACGCGTGACGGCTTTGCTGCAATTGCTTATAATTCCTTGCGAAGATACAGCAGCATGACAAATTCCACTGTTCTGACGGAGCTTGTGAAAAACGGAACCGTCAGCGTTGAGCAGATTGAAAAAACCGGAATCGGCGAGCTTGCCGCATATCGCTATGCTGTTGCGACCAAGCTTCCTTCAAGGAAAATGACGGACGCGGCAACGGGCAGAACATATCGCTATTTAAACATCGGCGGCGACAAAGCTATACGTTCCTATGTAAATGAACAGGAATGGAATTCCGCAGGCGATAAATTTATAATCGGAAACGATAAAACGCAGGCAATGTATGAATATGACACAAAGACCGAAAAAATCAGGTTTCTTGATTACGCCGAGGTTTCGGATTCACTGACTGCAAACGTTAATTACAACGATCTCATCTATTATAAAAACACACAGGGTGAATATTGGGTGATGGACTGGAAAACCTACAGGCGGAAAAAGCTTGCTGAGCTTCCGGAGGGTGTTAGCAACGGCGTCGGAATATCCGTTATGCGCGATTCAACATTTGACAAGCCCGGATACATCGGAGTTATCTGGATGCAGAGCAGCGATGAACGCGACTATTTTGCAGGCGGCTACCGCTACCGTGTGCTTGCAAGGCTGAACTGCGAAACAGGCGAATGGTACACAGAGCGCAGCCATGAATTTACAACTCCGTTTGCGCCCAGTACCGGACACCCGATTATAAATCCCGTTGATAAAGATATTATGTTTTTCTGCCACGAGGGCACTGCAAACCTTGTGCATGACCGATTGTGGATTATGAATCTTGCCACCGGTGAGGATTATAACGTGTTCGTTCAAACACCCGTCAACGATGAAATTACCGGTGAGCCGAGCGGTCACGAGCTGTGGACGCTGAACGGAAAATCAATTGTGTTTATCAAATATCCCATGGCGACAAACATCGGAAAAAGCGGACCGTGCCGCGTGAGCCTTGACGGATCCAAGCGCGAATATTTTACGAATGACAATTACAATTACTGGCATTGCACAATAACGGCGGACGAGGAGTGGATTGCCGCCGATACGCAGTCATCTCCGCGTGAAATTGTTATGGTAAATACGAACACCTACAAAACAGTGCTTCTGGCAAGCTTTAAGGTCGGACCGAATAAAAATCATCCCTATCAGCCGCACCCGACGCTGAGCTGGAACGGAAGACATGTTGCATGGCAGATGTGCGATGAAAACGATATGCTCGGGACGGCTTGGATGGATGTGACCGATTTGACGGGAAAGAAAGCCGAGGGCGGCATTTTCGAGATTGACGGCACGTTAAGCTATGCGTCATGGGAAAATTCGCAGTTCAGTATTGAAAAGGTTAATTATAAAGGCAGAGATTGTTTGAAATCGGCAGCAGGCGGCGGAATTTACGTTGATATAAACGATGATGTGAAGTATTGCGCGGACGGTTCAGCCGAAATTTCGTTTTTCTATCTTGATGCGGGGCATCAGCCGATTGAAATAAAATACACTTCGCCGCATCTGACAGTTTACGACCTTGCAAAGCAGGAGGATAAAACTGTCAGCATTGAAAGAACAAATTCGGGCAAGTGGAAAAAGGCGACGGTTAAAATTGATGATATGTGTATGCTTGATTCGGGAAAGCATTTAACCGACTTTGCAATTACAAGCAAGTATTCGGACGTTTATATATCCGATTTGAGCATTAAATTTGAATAAAGGAGAAAAAACATGTTAAAAAAACTTGCAGCAGTCGGGCTTTGTGCCGCAATGAGTGTGACGGCGCTTTCGGGCTGCGGAAAAAAGACGGCAAAGATTTCGAGTGATAACATTGAAAAGGGCGAAATAGCATATCCGATAAAAACGGACGTTACGCTTAAATATTGGGTTAGGCTGCCGGCAGCGCTCGGAACAAGCGTAAAAAACTTCGGTGAAACGGATTTTGCAAAAGAGTATATGAAGAGAACGGGCATAAATGTTGAATACACACATCCTGCCCAGGGACAGGAAACCGAGGTGCTTAATCTGCTTATCGCTTCGGGAGATTTGCCGGATATCATCGAAACGGATTGGCTTTCGCGGGAGCCCGATTCGATGATTTCAAAAAATGTTATTCTTGCAATGAACGATTATATGGACGATTATTTTCCGAATCTGAAAAAATATCTCAGTCAAAACAGAGATATTGACAAGCAGATAAAGACGGATTCAGGTAATTATTACGCATGCCCCTTTATCAGAAATGATGAAAAATTGCTGTCTACATCGGGGCTGATGCTTCGCGCCGATTGGCTGAAGGAATTTAATCTGGAGGTTCCCGAGACCATTGACGAATGGGAAACCGTTCTTGAAAAATTTAAGACAAAGTGCAAAACTCCGATTTCGTCCGATATGTTCGGTCTTTACGGATTCTGCGCAGCTTACGATACTTCCAACAGCTTTTATGTACGTGACGGAAAGATCGTTTACGGACCTGCGGAGGATTCTTTTAAGAGCTTCCTGAAAAAAATAAACGAGTGGTACAAAAAGGGCTATATGGATGTGAATTTCGCCGTTCTGAAAAATGACCTTGTAAGGTCGAACATGCTCAGCGGAGACGCAGGTGTATGCTTCGGAGCAGGCGGCGGCACACTCGGATTAATGCTCAACTCAATGAAGGGAAAGGCTTTTGATCTTACCGCAGCACAGTTCCCGTCGCTGAAAAAGGGAGTAAGAGCAGAGTTCGGCAACAAGCAAATGCAGTACTCTTCATTGAACTGCGCGGCAATCACTGCAAAATCAAAGCATCCCGAGCTTGCGGCAAGATTTCTTGATTATTCCTACAGTGAGGAAGGTCATATGCTCAATAACTTCGGCATAGAAGGAAAGAGCTATGAAATTAAGGACGGAAACCCCGTTTATACAAAGGAAATAACGGAAAATCCGAAAGGTCTTGCGATGAGTCAGGCAATGGCGCTTTATCTGAGAGCCTCGGGCGAGGGTCCGTTTGTTCAGGATGTCAGATACATAGAACAGTATTATGCTTTGCCGCAGCAGCAAAAGGCGCTTGAGCTTTGGAGCAATAACAATCATTTGGAGCATCTTGTTCCGCAGATTACGCTCACTGCCGAAGAGACGACGGAATATTCATCAATTATGAATGAAATTGAAACCTACAGGGATGAAATGATTGTAAATTATATTATCGGAAGCGAATCGCTTGATTCATACGATGAATTTGTGAAAACGCTTAACGATATGCAGCTTGATAAGGCAATCAAAATCAAACAGGCTGCCTATGACAGATTTTTGAAGAGATAAATTTTTACAGGGCTGTAAAAAACTCTTTTGCAGCCCTGTTCTACCGATTATCAGAAAGGATGAAGGCAAAGTGTCCCCAAACACAAACCAAGCAATAAAAGAAGCTTCGTATTTCAGCAGGCTGAAAAAAGATTTAAAGAAAAACAGGGTGGTTTATATTATGGTGCTGCCCGTGATACTGTTCTACATTTTGTTTATGTATCTGCCGATGTACGGAGTTACGACAGCATTTCAGCAATACGATCCCTCATTGGGGTACTTTGCAAGCCCTTGGGTCGGGCTGAAAAATTTCAAAGATTTTTTTAACAACATATATTTCGGAAGATTAATTTCAAACACGCTTAAAATCAGTCTGACGAATATATTGTTCGGATTTCCGGCTCCGATAATTCTTGCGCTGATGCTAAATGAGATGAAAAACAAGTATTTTGTGAAAACAGTTCAAACCGTCACATATCTTCCGCATTTTATTTCGCTTGTCGTGCTGTGCGGCATGATACGTTCTTTTACGGGCACGGGAGGAATTATCACGGAGCTTATGATGCACTTCGGAGCAAGTGAGAAATCACTGCTTACAAAGCCGGAATGTTTTGTTCCGGTGTATGTTATTTCCGATATATGGCAAACAATCGGCTGGGATTCGATTATATATATTTCCGCGCTTGCCGGAATTGACACGCAGCTTTATGAAGCCTGCGAAATAGACGGAGGCGGAAAATTCATTCAGCTTCTGCATGTAACACTGCCGGGAATTATTCCGACAATTGTTATAATGCTCATTCTGCGCATGGGCTCTGTGCTCAATGTCGGATATGAAAAAATTATTTTGCTTTATAATCCGTCAATATATAAAACGGCGGACGTTATTTCGACATTTACATACCGCAAGGGACTTCAGGAATTTAACTGGAGCTACGGCTCCGCCGTCGGCGTGTTTAACTCGGTTGTAAACATATTTTTCCTGTGTGTGACAAATTACATCAGCGGAAAAATTACGGAAACATCATTGTGGTGAGGTGGCATAAATGAAAAAAACAAGTCTTTCAAGAAAAATATTTTTAGCTGTGAATGCTGCGATTTTGTCACTTCTTGCAATAATCTGCCTGTACCCGATGCTCTATGTTCTCTTTGCGTCACTTTCCGATTCAAATCTGCTTATGGCGCACAAGGGGCTGCTTTGGCATCCTCTTAAGGCGAACGCGGCTGCATTCAAGGCGGTTCTTTCAAATCCGATGATTGCCTCGGGGTATATCAACACGGCGTTTGTTCTCATTGTGGGAACAACAATCAGCCTTATCTTAACATCGCTCGGAGCATATTTTCTTTCAAGAAGAGATGTGATGCTGAAGGGCGTTATCATGGCGCTTATAACCTTCACAATGTTTTTTTCGGGCGGTCTGATTCCGTTTTATCTGACGGTTAAAATGCTCGGATTTTATAATTCTCTTTGGGCGCTCGTAATTCCGACTGCAATCAGCACCTATAATATGATTATAATGCGAACATCGTTTATGGCAATTCCGAGAAGCCTTGAGGAAGCCGCTACCATTGACGGAGCCGGCCAGCTTACGATTTTTGTTCATGTTGTGCTGCCGCTTTCAAAGGCGATTATTGCGGTAATGATTCTATATTACGGCGTCGGTGCATGGAACGGATGGTTCTATGCAATGGTTTTCCTTGCTGACAGGGGAAAGTTTCCGCTTCAATTGGTTTTGCGTGAAATTCTTATTCAGAACGATACGGATTCGATGACGATGGGAGTCAGCGTAAACGACGGATTTAATGTTGCGGAATCGGTTAAATATGCGGTCATCGTTGTTGCAACAGCTCCGATACTTTGCATATATCCGTTTTTGCAGAAGTATTTCGTAAAAGGCGTTATGATAGGCGCACTGAAGGGCTGAGGAGGAGATTTATATGCGAAAAAAGGTCACAGCTTCAATTGCGGCAGCGGCAGTTCTATCCTTATGCATGAATGTATTTGCTGCCTCAACCGTAAACGTAAAGGTAAACTATGCGCAGTCAACCGTTGATATAGAATATGAAAGCGATTTGAATTACAATACCGACACGGCATTTTACATTTTAAAGAGCGGCACGGCATTTTCGTTATCGGATGCGCCGCAGCGTATAAAAACAGCGCCGTTTGAACCCGGAAAGCCTGTTTCGGCAGCGATCAGAATCGGAGATGATTTAAGCGGAGAATATCGTGTTTATGCCGTCAGCGGCGGTTATTTATCGGCAGATTCCGCTGCTTATTCCGATTCCTTTAAAATTATCGGTTCGACGGAGAGAGAGGCAAGGCTGAAAAATATAAACGGCGCTGCGGAAGCGGAAATAATGAAAACCGTAATTTCCGAATTGGACGGTATCGCCGACCTGGACGGCGAGTCGGCAGCAGAATGGAAAAACAAATATCTTTATGAAATAAAAAACGTCGATTTCGGCGGAGCATTTAAGAATATTTCGGAAGTTGAAAAAGCATGGAAGCTTTCGGATATTCTGAAAAAGCTTAATGATTCGGCTGAAAATGAAATTGCGTCTGTAATAAACGGCGGAAAGAATATTCTTGAAGTATCCCTCGCCGGTGAAAGCGAGGCATTTGTAAAAGAATACAGCCGTCTGCTTTATATCCTGAAAAGTACGGGGATTTATTCGCTGAACGGATTCAAAAAAGCTCACGAGAAAGCATACGCCGTTGCGGACGTTAACACGGCGGAGCTTACGGAGCTTTCAGAGGTCTTTGCCATTCATGAGGAAACTCTTGAGATTACCGCGCTGATGAACCGTTACAGCAAGCTTGATAAAACAAAATTTACAAGAAATTATTTCGGATATAAGGCTGACAGCACAGCCGAGGTTCGCGCAAAATTTCTGAACGTAATTGAGAGCTTGGAGGGCTCTTCCTCCGGCGGAACAAGCAGCGGCGGAAAATCCACCGGGGGCGGAAGCGTTAAGCTGCCGCCTCACAGCGAGGTTGAACAAATCAATCGTGACAATAATGAACCGTTTTCCGATATCAGCGAAACGCACTGGGCATACCGCGCAATAAAAGCCCTGTCTGAGAAAAATATCATTTCGGGCTATGATGACGGGTGCTTCAGAGCAGAAAATCCCGTAACAAGAGATGAGTTCGTTAAAATCATTGTTTCGGCGGCGGAGCTTTCCGAAAACGCTTCCGCAGCGGCTGATTTTTCAGACGTCGGCACGGAGCACTGGGCGCATAAATATATAGAAATTGCCGTTAAGAATGAAATAATCAACGGAATTTCGGAAAATATATTCGGAGCAGGTCTGCCTGTTACAAGGCAGGACGCATGTGTGATTTTGTACAGGCTGATAAAAAACAAGGGAATCAGTCTGAGCTTAAAGGACGGGAAGCCTGCATTTTCCGACGCGGACGACATATCGGATTACGCTGCCGAGGCAGTAAGCGCTCTCAGTTCGGCAGGGATTATAAACGGTTATGAAAACGGAATTTTTGATCCGAACGGAAAGCTTACACGGGCTCAGACTGCAAAGCTTGTGTATTTGCTGACAGAGTTAATGTAAAAGGAGAATACCGATGAATCTTGGAATAAAAATTATTTCGTGCATTTCAGCCGTATGCATGGCGCTGGGCAGCGTCGGATTTGTAATACCGGTTGGTGCGGAAGAAGCTTCCGCCGAGAAAATAATACTTGCAACGGATGAATATAAGCTTTTTACCAATCTTGGCTGCATTGATGCCGATGCATTTGAGCTTTATGAGGACACCGATATTACAAGAGGTCAGTTTGTGAGTATTCTGGCTGCAATTATGGGCTTTGACAAAACTGATATACAGACTGACATCAGTTTTTCGGATGTTGAAAAAACGGATTCCTGCTACGGAGCAATAGCTTATCTTACAAGCATCGGAATAGATTTGCAGACAAACGGATATATGTTTCTGCCGGATAAGAGCATCAGCTTCAACGATGCTGCAATGATGGTGATTGAAGCGCTCGGGTACGGTGATTTGTTTGCTTTAAAGTATAAAAATGATAAAAGCAGAGCACTTGTAATGCTTGCGGAGCTTGACGCCGATAAAGGCGTGTCATTGAAACCGAACGGCGCACTGACAGCAGAAAATGCTCTGAAACTTTTGAAAAACGCGGCATTTACGGAAATGCTTTATCCTGAAACAGTTGGCGAAAATGTTGCTTACACAAAAAATCGGTCCGACAAGACATTAATAGGCGCCTATCGCGGAATATATAAAAAAAGCGGAATTGTTACCGACAACGGAATAACTGCATTGAACGGAAAAACGTCGATTAAGGGAAAAAATATAAAAATCGGCGATGATGTACTGTCGCGCAAGGATTTTGCGGAGGCATATAAACTTCTCGGGCATCATGTTGATTACTATTTCATAAATGCGGATGAAGCGCTTTTATATGCGTCTGTTGATTCTTTGAAAGAAAAAACGGTTACGATAGACGCATCAAGCCTTCAAACGGATGATCCGCGCTATTCGCTTACAAGCATTATATACCGCGAGAACGGCAGAACGAGGACTGAAAGAGTGAAGACCGACGCGGATTTCATTTATAACGGAGAGGCATGCAACGCACTGACAAAGGACGATATTTCATTTTTATCCGGCAGGATAAAGCTTATAGACAGCGACACGGACGGCAGCTTTGAATATGTGTTCATTGAGGAATATGAAGATTTCACGATAACTGCGATAAGTGACAACAGAATTTACATAAACGGCGGTATAATAAGCTTAGATGAATATAACGAGTTTTTCATTTTTAATGCGGACGGCTCGCCTGCCGATTCGGGAAGCATAAACGGGAAAAGCGTTATTTCGGTTTATAAATCAAAGCAGAAGACCGTGATTGAAATTGTTGTTTCCGGCTCGAAAATCACCGGAACGGTTGAACAGCTTGAGCACGGCAGCGAAAACGGAAGAGATATTTATACCGTTGGCGGAAACGGATATACGCTTTCCGAAGCTTACGAAAAAAATCAAAAGGCAGGTCTTCAGGACGCGCCTGCAATTGTTATAGGCAAGTGTTATGATTTCGGGCTGAACGCATACGGAGAAATCGTGTATGCCGCCGAAAGCATGACGGATAAATGGCGAATTGCTTACTGCGTGGGAATAGGCAAGGAAAAGGAACGATCAATCGGAGGAAATGTTGCGGCAAGTCTGATAATGCCGGATAATACATATTTCAAAGCTTTTTTTGCAAAAAAAGTGAAGCTGAACGGAGGAAAAGCGGAGGATGCGAAAAAGCTGCTTGAAAGCAATTGCTTTTTTGACGGCGGCAATCCGATAAGGCAGCCCGTCAGAATCAAGCTGAACGGAATGGGGGATATATGCGCTGTTGAAACACCCTCAAATGCAATCGGTTCGGAGTATGGAATTGACGGAGACCGCTTCTCGCTTGACGCATACGTACCTAAAAACACATTCAGGCGCTCGCAGAAAACGATAGATAATTATATTTTTGCCGCTGACAGTATTATTTTCGAGGATAATCATTTAAACGACGGAAAACATTTTGAAACGGAGGACGTTACCGCCTCAACAGTTTCGCAAATGGAGGCTGAAAGCGTTCTTTATGATGTGTATTTGTATGATGTTGACCCGTCGATGACGGCATCGGTTGCGGTGTACAGCAGACGTGAAAATATTGCGCTGACAAACGTGATGACGGTTACAAAAGTGACCAATGTACTCGGAGATGACGGGGAGTACAGAAAGCAGCTGAGCGGATATATTGCAGGTGCTCTCCGCTCCTACATCGAATATAAGGACGGCATTATTGCGGACGACATAAAGAAAGGCGATGTGTGCAAGCTGACGCTTGAGGGAACAAAGCTTTCCGATGTTACAAGAATTGTTTCAATGAGCAGTGATCCGAATCCTTTTACAAGCGGAACGGTTATAGATACAAAATGGGCGGACGTTTTCGGATATCTGTACGCTGCGGCGCCTAACTCCGTAAGCGTTCTTGCACCGCCGACATACACATACACAAAGGTAATAGGCAATGCCATGAATACCGGAAATCTCAGAATAACGGTTTATGATTTAAACAAAAAAGAGGTTCTCCCGGGAACTGTGGCAGATTTGCAGACGAATGTTATACCGGATAACAACGGAAATTTCACGCCCGATGAGCACAGCACAAAGATTTACATTCACCGCGTTTACGATATAGCGCGCGATATAGTTATTTTAAAACGATGACAGTCAGGAGAACGATTTATGATTGATAAAATTGCGAAAAAAACGATGCATTTCGAGAATCCGACATGGGAAACCGATATTGAAAAATTTGACTGGAACCCTGCAATAGCGTTGTACGGATTGTGGAAAGCATACAAGAAAACAGGAAACAGGGAATACAAGGCTTATATTGAAAGCTGGGCTGACAGGCACATCCCGGAGAATAACTGTGTTACAACCGTTAATTCGGCAGCTCCGTTTATGACGATTGCCGAGCTTTACAGGGAAAATCCGAAAGCGGAGTATTACAATGCGATGCTTAATACTGCCGAATTTATTGTCAATTCCGCACCGCTTACGAAAACAGGCGCGCTTGAGCATACCGTCACGGAGGCAAACGCAAGCTTCGGCGGTCAGATGTGGGCTGACACGCTTTTCATGTGCTGCCTTTTTCTTGCAAAATTCGGAAAAATAGCGGATAATGACAAATATGTTGACTTCGCAGTGAATCAGTTTGCGCTTCATCATAAATATTTGTCGGACGGCAGCGGCTTATATTTTCACGGATATGACAGCAATCAAAAAAATCACATGAGCGCTGTCCGCTGGGGCAGAGCCAATGCGTGGATTTTACTCGGAACGATGGAGTTATATGACATTCTCGGATCTGACGACAAAGGGCTGAATATATCCGGGCTTGCGGCAAGGCACTGCGATGCGCTGGTTCAGTGCATAAAACCGGACGGCGGCTTTGCAACAATTATAAATGATGCTTCATCCTATTCCGAAATTTCCGCAACGGCAGGAATTGCCGCCGGAATGATAAAGGCACAAAGAGCAGGTTTTCAGGGCGCGAATGATTTAACCGATATAATCCACGGCGCTGTGAGCTGCGTTGAAAGTTCTGTGAACAATGACGGAAGTATTACGGGAGTATCAACGGGAACGCCTGTGCTTAAGGATGAAGCTGCATATAAAAACGTGCGCAGAACAACAACGCTTTACGGGCAGGGACTTGCAATGGCAATGCTTGCGGAAATTCAGGCGAAAGGAGAATAATTGTGGACACAGTCAGACCGGAAAAGGCGGGGGTAAGCCCGAAAAATATAAGAAAATTCATTGAAACACTTGAAAAAAACAGACTTGTATGCCATAATGTCATTATGGCGCGCGGAAACAGCAAATTTTTCGAAGCGTACTGGCAGCCGTTTGATGAGCGTTTTATGCACAGAATGTATTCCGTCAGCAAAAGCCTTGTGGCAATTGCAATCGGATTTATGCTTCAGGACGGACTTATTGGCATTGACGATAAAATAATCGATTATTTCGGCAATTATATGAAAAATCAGAAGGACGAAAATATGCGCAGTCAAACAATTCGTCACATGCTGATGATGTCAACCGCGAAGGTGGAGCGCAGCTGGTTTGCCGCCAAGCCGGACGATCGCGTTCAGTTCTACTTTGATAACGACATTGAGGAGTCAAGACCGTCGGGAACGATTTTTCAGTATGACAGCGCAGGCTCTTTTATTCTCGGCTGCCTTGTGGAAAATCTGTCGGGGATGAGGCTTGAGGATTATCTTAACGAAAAGCTGTTTTCAAAAATCGGAATTACGGATAAACCGTACTGCCTTAAATGCCCGGGCGGTCATTCATGGAGCGATTCCGCATTTATTATGCGTCCCGATGATTTGATGAAGGTTGCCCGTTTTGTTTTGAATCTCGGTTCATGGAACGGTGAGCAGCTTTTAAACAGGGACTACCTTGAAGCTGCCACTTCGGATTTAATTTCAAATAATGACTGGGACACATGCGATGTTGAAGGCTGCGGTTATGGTTATTTCATATGGCGTACGGTCGAAAACTGTTTCTTTTTCAACGGTATGGGTTGTCAGCTTGCTGTCTGCTGCCCGGATAAGGATATGATTCTTGTTTTCAACGGTGACAATCAAGGGCATGAAGCCGCGGCAAAAAGAGTTATAATTGAGAGCTTTATTGAACTGATTGTAAACTCCGCCGAAGACGGTGAGCTTGAATCCGATGATGCCGAAACGGAAAAATTAGCCGATATGGTGAAAACGCTTAAGCTGAGCTGCGCGGCAGGGGCGAAAACCTCCGGCATAGCGGATAAGGTAAACGGAGTTACATATATAACCGAAAAAAATCCGATGGGGATAACAAAATTCAGGCTGACCTTTAGCGGCACTGAAGGCGTTTTCGAATACACCAATGCGCAGGGGGATAAGCGGCTGAGGTTCGGAATGTGCGAAAATGTGTTCGGGGAGTTTCCGCAGGAGGGCTATGCCGGTGAAATCGGAACGGTTGCAACCAAGGGAATGTATTATAAGTGTGCTGCTTCGGCGGCGTGGGTTCACGATAATCAGCTTCATATAAAAGTTCAGATTACAGATAAATATTTCGGCAGACTGGGAATTACATTCGGATTCAGAGACAATCTTTGCGGAATCCGAATGAATAAATGCGCGGAGGATTTTCTTGACGAATACACAGGATATGCGAGCGGAAAAGCGTTGCCGGATTAATAACGGAGAGTATTTATGGAAAAACTGTCGCTTGTGTTCGGAATTTCCGGCGTTGTGCTTTTTTTGCTGAGTTATCAGCAGAAGGAAAGAAAAAGAATAATAATCGTAAATGCAGTGTCGAGAGCGCTGTATATAATTCAATATCTGCTTTTGGCAGCGTTTGAGGGCGCAGTTTTGGATGCGGCGGGACTTTTATCATCCGTGCTTGCATCGCAGCGCGAACGCCCCTTTGTGAAAAGGCATTTAAGGCTTTATATAACAGCCGTGAATATTTTTGTCATCCTGTGCGGAGCTGCAGTTTACAAAAATCCGTGCAGTATATTGCCAGCTATCGGCGTGTTATGCCACACTGGTGCGCTGTGGTTGAAAAAAGAGAGAATTATAAA
>OGMF01002919.1_pt1 | contig 13668 bp, 8 predicted proteins | sample 1572921 | NCBI WGS metagenome assembly OGMF01 (sample SAMEA2581919, study PRJEB24529) | metagenome | biome: Human gut stool | place: China | collected 2011
GGTATTTTGTACAATTTGAACCCCTCTTTTTTCGAAAAGAGGGGTTTCTTTGTATTCGGAAGAATAATCTTTAAACTAATACCGTAATGACGAAGCGATTTTTTATAGGCTACAGTTTGATTACTTTTTTTCTCTTAAATAGTGTGGTGCTTTTGGCACAGCACAAAGCTTCTTTTGTGCAGCAATGGAAAATAGAAGATGCATCCCATGCTTTGCAAATAATAGAACGTGCGGATACATTAGAATTGATAGTTCCGGACGGACTGACTATGTGGTATCGGCAACGATTGACGGGCGATTATGAAATATGTTATCGTATTTGTATGGTGATGCAAGGTGGAAAGTATGACCGCTTGAGTGATCTGAACTGCTTCTGGGCTGCCAATGATCCTAAATACCCTGATGATCTTTTTGCCCGTAGTCAGTGGCGTGACGGCATCTTTAAAAACTATAACACATTAAACCTTTTCTACGTTGGATACGGAGGAAATGATAATTCAACGACCCGTTTCCGTCGATACAAAGGAGAATATTATGGAGTGGCAGATGACAAGGTGAAACCTTTATTGAAAGAATATACCGATGCCTCTCATTTACTCGTCCCCAATCAGTGGTATGAGATTCGGATTCGAGTGGAAAAGGGAATCACAACTTATTCTGTGAATGATGCAGAGTTGTTCCGCTATACCCTTGCGGGTGGTGAAGGTGACGGACACTTCGGTTTACGTCTTTTGCAGAATCACGTACTCTTTACAGATTTTAAAGCGACTATACTTTGACTTATATACTGAAAACCTAATAAGACTATATTTCCATGATGAAACAACCTTTTACTAAATTTGGAGTGACAACTCTGTTTTCTCTTTTGTGCTCAGCATTCCTTCATGCTCAAGTTGTAACAGATGAACGGATGTTTTCTTTTGAAGAACCGCAAATACCGGATTGCATCACCGCTACCCATTCCCGCCTGTCGGTATCTGATCTGCATTATAAAGATGGAAAACATTCGTTGGAATGGACATTTGAACCGGGTGGTATATTGGAACTCAAGAAAGACCTGAAGTTTGAGAAGAAAGATCCGACCGGCAAGGATTTATATCTTTCGGCTTTTATTGTGTGGGTTTATAATGAAGTTCCCCAAGATACGATCATTGAGTTTCAGTTTCTGAAAGACGGCAAACGATGCACATCTTTCCCTTTTGGTATTAATTTCAGTGGTTGGCGCGCCGCATGGGTCTGCTATGAACGTGATATGCAAGGCACACCGGAAGAAGGCATGAATGAACTCCGAATTATTGCTCCAAATTCAAAAGGAAGCCTTTTCATCGATCATTTGATTACGGCTACTAAGGTTGATGCACGTCAACAGACGGCCGATCTGCAAGTCCCTTTTGTCAATGCCGGAACCACCAACCATTGGCTGGTTGTCTATCAACACTCGCTTTTGAAACCGGATATTGAATTGACTCCTGTAGACGATAAGCAAAGAGCAGAAATGCAACTGTTGGAAAAGCGTTTTCGTGATATGATCTACACGAAAGGGAAAACGACAGATAAAGAAGTAGAAACCATCCGTAAGAAATATGATTTCTATCAGATAACTTATAAGAATGGCCAAGTATCGGGAGTACCTATTTACATGGTACGTGCTTCAGAAGCTTATGAACGGATCATACCGAACTGGGATAAAGATATGCTGACTAAAATGGGAGTGGAAATGCGTGCTTATTTCGACCTGATGAAAAGAATTGCCGTTGCATATAATAATGCGGCAAATCCGGTGATTCGGGAAGAAATGAAGAAGAAGTTCTTAGCAATGTACGATCATATAACCGATCAGGGAGTAGCTTATGGTAGTTGTTGGGGAAACATCCATCATTATGGCTATAGTGTTCGCGGTCTGTACCTGGCATATTTTCTGATGAAAGATGTGCTTAGGGAAACCGGGAAACTTCAGGAAGCCGAACGGACATTACGCTGGTATGCGATTACTAACGAAGTATACCCTAAACCGGAAGTCAATGGAATTGATATGGACTCTTTCAATACACAGACCACAGGACGCATTGCCAGCATTTTAATGATGGAAGATACACCGGAAAAACTACAATATCTCCGGTCTTTCTCCCGTTGGATTGATTTTGGTTGCCGTCCTGCATTGGGATTGTCCGGTTCGTTTAAAGTAGACGGAGGTGCCTTCCATCATCGAAATAGCTATCCGGCTTATGCTGTGGGCGGACTCGATGGAGCAACCAATATGATCTATCTTTTCAGCCGGACGGAATTTGCTGTTTCCGAGTTAGCTCATGAAACAGTGAAAAATGTACTGTTGACCATGCGTTTCTATTGCAATAAGCTGAACTTCCCTCTTTCCATGTCCGGTCGTCATCCGGATGGAAAAGGTAAACTGGTTCCTATGCATTTTGCTATGATGGCTTTAGCCGGTTCTCCCGATGGAAAGGAGGAATATGATAGTGGAATGGCTTCTTCTTACCTCCGTCTGATTTCAGACCCAAGTATTGAAAATGACTCTCCTGAATATATGCCTAAGGTTTCAAATGCTGAAGAACGTAAGGTGGCAAAACTTCTTATAGAGAAAGGTTTCCGTCCGGAGCCGGACCCGCAGGGAAATATAGCGATGGGATATGGTTGCGTCTCTGTCCAACGTCGTAGTAACTGGTCGGCTGTGGCACGCGGACATTCCCGTTATCTATGGGCGGCAGAGCATTATCTGGGAGCAAATCTATACGGTCGTTACCTGGCGCACGGCAGTTTGCAAATATTGACTGCTGCACCGGGACAGACAGTAACTCCCGCCACTAGCGGCTGGCAGCAGGAAGGTTTTGACTGGAACCGTATTCCGGGAGTGACATCTATTCATTTGCCATTGGAGCAATTGCAGGCTAAGGTGCTCAATGTAGATAGTTACTCTGGAATGGAAGAGATGCTTTACTCCGACGAGGCTTTTGCCGGTGGTTTGTCTCAACAGAAGATGAATGGTAATTTCGGAATGAAGTTACATGAGCATGATAAGTACAACGGATCACATCGGGCACGTAAATCTTACCATTTCATCGATGGAATGATTGTTTGTCTTGGTTCGGATATTGAAAATACAAATACGGAGTTCCCGACAGAAACGACTATCTTCCAATTGGCAGTTACTGATAAAGCAGGGCATGATTATTGGAAAAATTATCAAGGAGATAAGAAAGTATACGTAGATCATTTGGGAACGGGTTATTATGTTCCAACTCCCATTCGGTTTGAGAAGAACTTTCCTCAATACTCGCGAATGCAAAACACAGGAAAGGAAACAAAGGGTGATTGGGTTTCTTTGGTTGTAGATCATGGAAAGGCACCGAAAAACGGAAGTTATGAATACGCTGTTTTGCCTCAGACGAATGAAGCTCTGATGAAGAAATTTGCAAAGAAGCCTACTTATAAGGTATTACGGCAAGACAGGAATGCACATATTGTTGAGTCCGTTTCCGAACAGATCATTTCTTATGTGTTGTTTGAAACTTCTGAAACGACATTGCCGGGTGGCTTATTACAACGTGTGGATACTTCCTGTTTGGTTATGACTCATAAAGAATCTGCTGATAAGATTAAGTTGACGGTGGCACAACCGGATTTGGCTTTGTATCGCGGTCCAAGCGATGAAGCGTTTGATAAAGATGGGAAACGTATCGAACGTAGTATCTATTCACGACCATGGATTGAAAATGCCAGTGGTGAAATACCTGTGACTGTAACGATAAAAGGGCAATGGAATGTAGAAGAAACTCCCTTTTGCAAGGTGATTTCTTCTGATAAGAAGCAAACAGTTTTGCAGTTCAGTTGCAAAGATGGTGCTAGCTTTGAAGTGGAGTTAAGGAGATAAAAGTCAGACAATAGGAGATCATTTGCTTTTCCTGATAAGGGAACACTAGTTTCTCTTGGAGAAACCATAGTTTCCATGCCGTTGAAACTATTGTTTCTAGGTGCTGAAACTACAGTTTCCCAATGCTGAAACTTTAGTTTCCCGGTACGAAACCTTTGGTTTCAAGCCTTGAAACTAAAAGTTTCCCCACGAGAAACAAAGGTAATGCATTCATGAAATAAATAGGATTGCCTGGAGCTTCCGGAGTGAATACCTCCGCGTTGTGAAATGTAGTTTATCTGTTTCTGGTGACAGCATTATTGTTGTCACACTGCTGTCACCTATTGCTGTCACGGTGTTAATTGTTAATAATCAAACCGTTAAGCAGCAATCGGTGACAGGTGACAGATATATAATTAAAATAATTGTATAGAGAGGTTAGAACATAAACATGGCAACGGCAACAATACGGTTGTTACATACGGCATGGGTATCTTGAATTTTCCCATTGGACGTATTGAGCGAACCATACCATGCAGAGCTTAATGTATATTCCAACCCGAATTTCCAGTGGGGGACATTGTAGGTCAGTTCTGCTCCTGCCGTAACTAATTGGTTAAGGTCTGTTCCTGTTCCATAAAGTTTTGCATCATTTCCTTTGGGAGCATATAGTGCATCACTTGTTCCCAGATTCTTGGCATAGCCTACGAAGATTCCCGGCTTCCATTTCTGTCCGTAGACAACGTTGAACCAAGAGCTGGAGAAGCGTATCGGAGTATATTCTTGTTCTCCCGTTTGTTCGTTGACAGACTTGATCCCGAATCCACCCAAACCGGAAGCTTGTGTCAGATTGGATCCTAATACACTCTTCGCAGCGATGAACCAGTCTTTGTTGGTGTATTTCACATGAGCTTCGTATGAAAGAGTTGTGATGCGTTCGTCTACCTTATATGTATCTTTATTTACGGTGGACTCCGTACGGGGTTTCAATGATAACAACTCAATGCCTACGCCGGCCAGCAAACCGCTATTCTTATAATCAGCTCCGACATAAAATTCGGGAATACAGCTTTGCTTCAGATACTTATGTGTTTTCCCTTCCGGTCCTTGTGAAGTATATTGTGATTGCCACACTGCGGCTCCGGTAAGTTGGAAATTCTTGTTTGTATAGCGATAACGAATTTGTGGCGCACGGCTGAATGGTTGGAACGGTGCTCCTACGGAGAGATTAAGAATCTGCGGAGACACATCTCCGAATAACGGATGCCAGTTCTGCCCGAGCAATAAAGCCGATTTACCCCAATCCAGATTCAAATAAGCATGACGAAGGCGAATGACCGAATAAGAAGTGCCTGTGCCGCGGAAGTCGACTTCTACTTTGGCAGATGTCTTGGCTGTTCCCAGTTTTGGACCGGCAACGTCTACTCCAAGGCGCGAATATAAAGTATAGAAGTTACTGTTGGGTGTTGAGTTCAAATCGTTCCCCTCCGGATCACGCACTTTGTCTTTTGGATACATATAAAACAATCCGTCTACGGTTTCTTCGTTAGCACGACTATTATAATAGAAGTCAGTACGAATCTGTCCGTAGAATTTGAACTTGAAATCCTGCATTTGTGCGAAACTGCCCGATACGGTTATCAGACAAAGAAAGATTAGAATGTATTTTTTCATAATGTGCATGTTTGTAAACGGGCGCAAAATTACGTAAAATTACTGGTTATCAGTTCATCGTTGATTAAAAAAGGCAAGGATTGCCTGATTATATTTGTTGAGACTTGTGCTTTTATGAATTGCTTTCAGTAATTTTCTGTCTGCTTGCGGCATTAAATATTCCCAGAAAGTTTTCATTTTGTTCAGAAGTTGTTCGTCTCCTCCTTCCAACTGTTCTGCATATTGATTGTATACGCATTTGTGCATAGATTGCAATTTTTCTCTCATTTCATCGAACTCGAGTGCACGGTTTTGTCTATACTCCAAAGCTAATGCCGGGTTGGCAAGTAATCCCCGTCCTATCATCATTCCGGCTAGTCCGGGAAACTGTTCCTGAATGCGGTGAATATCTTCTACACTATTGATATCTCCATTATAGATGAGCGGATGCTTGCAGGCATTCTGAAAAGCCTCAAACGCTTTAAGGTCAACTTCTCCTTTGTATTGCTGTTTTCCCAAGCGGGGGTGCATAACCACTTGTCGCAAGGGTAGCTCATTGATAATCGGAGCCAGTTTCAGACATTCTTCCGGATCTTCCCAGCCCAACCTCATTTTGATGGAGAAACTTATTTGCGGATATTCTGTAATCAGGTTAAGTAACGTCTGAACTTCTTCGGGATAAGGAAGAATGCCGGAACCATTGTGGCGTTTAGCCAGCATGGGAAAAGGACATCCTATATTGATGTCGACTTCCTTATATCCCTTTTCAATGAATAGGGATAAGATTTTTTCTGCTTTCTCAAAAGAAGGGGCTATCAGTTGGGGAATCAGATGGGCTACCTGATTATTCCCGGGTTCGATTCCCCGCACATCTCTATGGCGGAATCCGCCTTTTTCGAGTCGTACAAATGGGGTATAATAAGTATCTATACCTCCGAAGCAGGCGGTATGGGCATTACGGTAAAACACTTCGGTGTAACCTTGTAATGGGGCAAAATGAATAGGAAGAGTCTTTGGCATTATTTTTATTTTTGTGCAAAGATACAGAAAAAGTAAAAGAGAGGAACCTCGCGGTCCCTCTCTTTCTGATGTTAAATTGATTAAAGTCTGATTTTTATAAACGTTTTCTATGATTGAAGGTTAGAAAAATTGGGGGATATATTTTTATTCTACAACGTTTATAGTCAGTTCACGTACTACTTGACCACCTTGATGGACGTAGTTTGCATTGTTGGCTACGAAGGTAGCGGTATATGTACCGGCCTCTTCGTAAGTATGTGAGTATATCTCTAACGATTGCGAGATATTCTTAATCGCTACACCAGCGTCAGGATCGCAGGAACCGTTGAGGAGGATTGGATTGGAGATAAGCCAAGTATCCCCTTTAGTATACCCTGCTGCTCCGCCACTGGTTACGAAATCGCTTGGTTGGCTAATTCTCCAGAAATAAGGAATATTACCGTCTACAGTAGCGTATGCTATTTTGTCTTTATATTCTGCGCTTTTCATCTCTTCAAGTGTGAGGTTTTTATTACCTAATGCTTCCTTTAATTTGGTAAGATGAGTGTTGTTTTTTGAAAGATCGTCTAAATTGTAGGTTACATTTAAAGCCGAGAATTCGAAGTTCTTTGCATTAATCGTGGTTGATTTTCCATTGTTGAACTCCAGATTAAGCTGTAAGCCTTTAATATGTATTACAGGCATTGTGCTGCTATTATCAAGAGGGTTGAGGCGGAAAGCAATGCTGATTTCTTTACCCAAGTAAGATATCAAAGGACAAGAATAGTCTTTAGTATCTTTGGTTGCTTTAGGAAGCTCATTTTGACTGACAAGTTCCGTCCATTCACAATTGGTAACTGCTTCTTTGTCTTTTTCCACATTGTTGCCACTAATTCCTTCGAATTGATCGGATATTAATATGTGAGTAGAACCTTCGATGGTTTTCGCACTACCATAGTCATATACTACGGAGAAGTTGATTTCACATTTTTCTACGTCTTCCGGTTGCATTTCAATTCTGTTCCGGTGTTTGTATTCGTGCCCTATCTCACCGCTGAAGAAACTGATAAAATCAGGGTCACCATCGAAGCTGAACGTTACAGGGTTTCCTTTCTTTACAGTCACAGTTTTGCCATCGAAGCTGACATTGCTGTCTGTCACCACACCCACTTCCATTGCTGTTTCTTCTTTTAATTCCTTGTCGCATGAAGCGAGACATAGTCCGGCAAAAGCGATAGTCATCAAACTTTTATATATTGTCTTCATATCCTTTTCTTTTTAAAGTTAATAAGGGATTTACCAACCCGGATTATTCGTTTTGATAGCACCGTTTGATCCTATTTCATTGGCAGGAATCGGGAAATAATTGTAAGACTTCGGAATATTGAAGTAAGTATATACATTGATTCCGAATTTCCAGGATTCGTCAGCCTGTGCCTTGTCCACTTGTTCCTGCATCAGTTTGTAATAGTCTCCCCAACGGATCAGGTCGAAACGGCGTGTGTACTCGAAACAGAGTTCCATTGCACGTTCGTCTTTGATAGCTTTGCGGAAGCTCTCTTCATCCAGATTTGCTGCAAGTTTTTTGATTCCTGCACGTTCTCTTACTGCATTGATACATTCATACGCCAAATCATTGGGACCATGGTTGACTTCATTTTCTGCCTCTGCAATCATTAGCAGAATGTCAGAGTAACGGAGAAGAGGGAAGTTGATGGAAGTATCGTTTTTACTCTTCTTGTCTGCTTCATATTCTCTACGATATTTGGCGGCAGCCCTGTTGCGGTTCTTATTGGCATCGTTCTTCGATTCACGATCACCGTAAGTAGACCCCGGCTCTGTTTTACCATAGCTGAAGGATTTATCCCAGTATTGTTGTTCCACTTCATCTCTTTTTCCCTTTACAAATTCACGACCGTCCACCGGAGTACCTTCTCCTGCTGACTGGGTGTAAGTGAATGGAGCGATGTTCCAGTTGCAACGGTCAATGTCACCGTTTGCTTCATACAATTCCAGCAGTTTAGGAGTATTCCAGATAAAAGCGTATGCATAGCCCGGATCACCTTTACCGGTGATGGATGCTTTGGAAGAAAGGTCCTTACCCTGAATGCCGATAATATTACCGATTCTACCTTCTGCACGTACATCCGTCGAACGGTTACCTGCAAATTCTACTTCCCAAATACTTTCATTAGCCTTGGCACCATCCTTATTGAGAGCAGTGTTATACTTATCAGAACAAATGTCGATAAAGAAGTCCCAATATTTGGCAGTCAGTGAATGACCCTCATTCTTAACTAACTGTGCATAGTAACTTGCTTTTTTGAAATATTCTGTAATCTCGGCACTAGTCGTGTTGTTAGCCAAACCCACTTCCTTGTCACGTTTAGGTTCACCGGCCCGGAACATATATACACGCGCCAACATTCCCCAAGCAGCCGATTTGGAAACACGTCCCGGTAAATAGTTCAAATCTTGAGCAGATTTGAGATCCTCGGCAGAACCATACATCTCTTTGATGATAAAATCATAAATCGTCTGTTTGTCCGTACGTGGAATGGAGAGGTTATAGGCATCTTCTGTAGAAGTAGTCTTGAAAGGTACATCTCCCCAACATTCTACCAAAGTAAAATAATAGAATGCGCGTAAGAAACGGGCTTCGGCTTTGTACTGCTTGCGGGTATCGTCGTTCATATCGGGCACTGCATCAATATTTTCCAGGAAAATATTGGCTCTGTTGATGCCGGAGTATAATGTGTACCACAATGCTGCAACGGCCGGATCACTTGTATTGGCATTGTTACAGATCAACCCACTTTTGTTAGGTCCGCGGTTGGCACCACCATAGTGTCCCAGATCGTCACCTCCTACAAGGTATAAGAACTCATTTCCGTAGAAGGAACTTTGTCCCAGAATGGCATAGGTTCCTGTCAGCCAAGAGGTAGCGTCCGCTTCATTTTTGAAGAAGTTTTCAGGAGTGGTGTATGTCGGGTCTTTTTCCAGGAAATCGCAGGAAGTCAGGTTAAGTCCGACAAGAAGTGATATGATGATTATTTTTATTGTTTTCATATACGTAATTGTTTGAAGGATGATTGATTAGAAACCTAAGTTTATACCAAAACTGATAGAGTAGGCTCTCGGATAAGCGGAGAAGTCCAGTCCCGGAGTCAGTGCGCCTTCACGGATAGATACTTCCGGGTCGTAACCGGAATACCCTGTACATGTCCATAGATTCTGACCGGCAACGAATACGCGTGCATTGTCTATCTTCCATTTCTTGGTCAGTTGTTTCGGCAGTGTATATCCTAAAGATACGGTCTTCAGACGAAGGAAAGAACCATCTTCGATAATACGTGTAGAGAACACTTTATTGGAACCGGAGTCGGTAGCTCTCGGAATATTACTTTCCGGGTTTTCCGGTGTCCAACGGTTTGCATAACTTGCGTATTGGTTCAAGTCACGTGTCTTATTGCTGTTCTCGAAGAACAGGCGGTTGGCATTCAATACATCGTTTCCATACGACCATTGGAAGAAGATGCTCAAGTCAAATCCTTTGTATTCGAAATTGTTGGTAAATCCGCCCGTATGTTTCGGCATACCGTTACCGATCATAGTGCGGTCGTTATCGTCGATGATACCGTCACCATTCAGGTCTGCGTATTTCGGCATACCCGGTTGTGTGTTACTTTCGGAAGAGAAATACGGAACATTGCGTTTCAGTGTATATGTATCACCCACTTTGTCGAAATCTTCGTATTTGTATGTACCTTCATAGATGAATCCGTACATCATTCCCATCGGATAACCCACTTTGGCAATGTAGCTGTATTGAGAGTTATAGTTCTGGTCAAATTTGGCTGCACTCAACAGAGAAGATTGGTTTTCGGCCAATTCTAATACTTTGTTCTTGTTGAATGCGATATTAAAGTTAGTAGTCCATGAGAAATGACGGTTCTTGATATTGGTCGTGTTCAATGTGAACTCGATACCTTGGTTGCGTACCTTTCCTACATTCTTCATGGCACTGAAATAACCGGAAGAGGTGGGAAGTGCAGTATTCAGCAACAAATCACGAGTCGTTTTACGATACCAGTCTACGGTTAATCCGATGCGTTCGTCCAGGAAGCCTAAGTCCAGCCCCAGGTTCCACTGTTCGGTAGTCTCCCATTTCAGTTTTCTGTTTCTTAAGGAAGTGGGCACTGTACCTACACTTGTCAGGCTGTTTTCGAACGGATATACACCACTCGGTAGGCTACCGATCGAAATAAAATCTCCGACTTTATCTTTTAATATCTGATATAAAGCATACGTATCATACTCGCCTACACGGTTGTTACCGGTCAATCCCCAGCTTGCTCTTAATTTACCTGAAGAAACAACAGACTTCAATGGTTTCATAAAATCTTCCTCCATGAATCCCCATGCCAATGAACCGGAAGGGAAATAGCCGAAACGGTTATCACCACGGAATTTGGAAGAACCGTCGGAACGGAAAGAAACCGTTGCATAATACAATGATTTATAGTTATAGTTCAAACGGCCCAGGAAAGAAAGCATAGACCAGGAACTCTTTAATGATTTAGTCGTACTGGGAGTTCCTTCACTCATTCCCGCCATGCCGAGTGCTTCGTTCGGAATCTGTACCGTTTTGTATGAATAGTATTCATAGTCGGAATTCTGCAGGGTTACACCTACCATGCTATTGAAGAAATGTTTCCGTTTGATATTGGTCTGATAGGTTAGAATATTTTCGTTCAACCACGTTGCACGTTGAGAATGGTAGATTTCTGCATTTACCTTATCGGATGATTTCGGATTACCATAGCGGGTCTTCGAGTTGTTGAATGTTTCCCCTTTGCGGGTATCGAACGTGTAACCGCCGGAAACTTTCAACTTCAATCCTTTGATAAATTCATATTCTGCGAATCCGTTGAACTGGATATAGTTCGCATACGTCTTGCGATATTCGTTTTTCAAAGACATGATAGGGTTGAAACGATAGTCGTTGGTATTGTTTATCGCGTCGTCCATGATGTTATCCATCAACGAGTTTAATGGTCTGTCCGGTTCGGTCACAGGGCGATATCCCCATACACTATAGAACAGGTTATTCATACCACTGTATGAGTTCTGGGAAGGAGAACCACCGGTAGTTGTAGTACTGGAATAGTTGGTCGTCAGATAGATTTTCAGTTTTTTCTTTTGGATGGTAGTACCCATACGGCCTTGTACACGTTTGTAGTTTGATTCCAACAAGATACCGTCCTGGTCATAATAAGATAAAGAAGCATTGTAGCGAACTCCTTCCGAACCACCGGTCAGGCTGACATTGTGGCTTTGCATCCATGCGCTGCGGAAGATTTCATCCTGCCAGTTATATTGCGGGATATTTCTATAATCTTCCAGTCCCCATTTCTTACCGTCATAATTCATGAAGTAGGTAGTTTCCATATCTTTGGGACTACGTTCTGCCTGTAGTTTGACGAATTCATAGGCATCCATCATCGGGATCGTTTTGGTGATATGCTGAATACCGAAACTTCCGTCGTATTTAATTTTAGGTTGGCCGATTGTTCCTTTCTTGGTTGTAATCATCACGACACCGTTGGCACCACGGGCACCGTAGATAGCGGTAGCAGAGGCATCCTTCAGGAAGTCGAGTGACTCGATATCGTTCTGATTAATGGCTGCGGCTATGGAGGGGTCTTCCACCGGGAAACCGTCAATGACATAAAGAGGAGAGTTGTCCTGTGTCAAAGAGTTGTTACCACGGATGACGATGTTCATCTGTCCGCCCGGCATACCTTCGCCCGAACTTACGTTGACACCGGCAATACGTCCGCCCAATGTCTCGCCGAAAGAAGCAGTCGGAGTGCTAAGAAGTTCTGCCATGCTGGCTTTGGCAACAGAACCCGTCAGGTCTCTCTTGCGTATTTCCTGATAGCCGACTACTACCACTTCGTCCAATGTCTTTGTGTCTTCCTTCAATGTGATAACCATTGGCTTTTGAGTATCCGCCTTTATTTCTACAGTGACATAACCAATGAAAGAAATAACCAATATTGAATTCTTATTGGGCACGTTAAAAGCAAATTTACCGTCAAGGTCAGTGATTGTTCCTTGCGAAGTACCTTTTACCTGGACACTGGCTCCCGGCACTCCTTCTCCTAAGTTATCCTTCACTGTACCTTTAACAAGTACCTGTGCAAGTACAAAAGAAACAGAAAACAAGATCAGTCCGATGGAGGAGAGCATCCTTTTTCTAGTTTGAGTGGATAAATGTTTTTTCATATATTAAAAATTAAGTGATTTTATTGAATCTACGCTTGCAAAGATAGACGGATTGAATATTCTAATATGGATAGAATTATTCAAGATTGGTGCAAAATCATACAATTTTTCTGTTCTCATAAACTATTTCTCTTTTACGGATTCTAATAATTCGGATAACTCTTTCACTATGTCGGGATGTTGTTTTGATACATTCGTTTTTTCCGATGGATCGGAGGATAAATCGTAAAGTTGAGGCTGTTTGTCGTTGCCTAACTCCATTTTCGTCCAATACTCGATAGCGGGGCCGTCGCTCGGTTCGATGTATTTCCATTGACCTTTTATGATGGCAAGTGTGTTATTGAGATTTTGTTGAACGACATACTCACGGTTTGTATTATTTTTGCCGAGGAGTACGTTCAGATGTTCTTGACTATCGGGAGCAGCTCCTTTACGTAAAGGTTGGTCCAAAAGGGAGGCGAGCGATGCATACACATCTATTTGAGAGAAAAGAGCTTGTTGCTTGTTCGGCTTTACTCGGGCAGGCCAGCGGACGATAAATGGAACGCGTGTCCCCGCTTCGTAAGCACTGTATTTCCCGCCACGGTAGATACCCATTGGAGTATGTCCGTTGAGAAGTTCGTAAGCTTGGTCTTGATAGCCGTCATCGATAACAGGACCGTTATCGCTGGTAAAGATCAGGATGGTGTTGTCTGCGATGTGGAGGCTGTCCAGTGTGTGCATGATTTCACCGATGGTCCAGTCCAGTTGCAGGATGACGTCGCCACGAGTGCCGAGTCCGCTTTTGCCTGCGAAACGTGGGTGGGGGATGCGCGGTACATGTACGTCTTGCGTACCCATATATAAAAAGAAGGGTTCTT
>OGMF01002921.1_pt1 | contig 13644 bp, 10 predicted proteins | sample 1572921 | NCBI WGS metagenome assembly OGMF01 (sample SAMEA2581919, study PRJEB24529) | metagenome | biome: Human gut stool | place: China | collected 2011
GCATCGTCACCGACGGCGACGACGGCAAGACCAGCCGTGACGGTGTGTACGCGGGTGGTGACGCCGTGACCGGCGCTGCCACCGTCATTAAGGCCATGGGCGCAGGCAAGGCTGCTGCAAAGGCCATTGACGAGTACATCCAGAGCAAGTAATTCCCTGTGAAGATGGGCCCAGCCCACTGAATACCGGATATAAAAAATCCCCTGTGCCAGCGCACAGGGGATTTTTGCATCTTACTCTGCGGTCTCCGTTGTGAGCACCGGGTAGCCCGTCCGCACGCACCGCACGGCACAGCGGGCACGGCCGCCGGTGGTGCAGGTGAAGAGGGTCAGATCCCAGTTATCGGAATCTTCCGTCTTTTCGATCATTTTTTCGATCTGGGTAGGCTGCAGGTTCTCCACATAGGAGACCTCGTAGCTCCACCGCATGCCGTCCATATCGGTAAAATAGACCTGTGCCCCTTCGGCCAGCCATTTGATGGGGCTGAAGTGCTTTGCATAGTTATGGGCGCAGACCACCATGTTGTCGGCGTAGGTGGAGCCGGAGTACCGGCCGGGCGCGATCTTCAGGCCCGCATAGCTCCACTCGCTCATCACGGGCAGGTCGAGCCCAATGGAGGGGATGGACAGGTAGCCGATGTAGCTCCAGCCGTCCAGTTCCGTCTCGGTCATGGGCTGGGCAGGGTCCAGCTCCGGCTGCAGCACAACGGTCTCCGACTTTGCCTTTTCCTCAACCGTTGTGGTCAGGGTCTGTTCCAGCTCTCCCAGTGCCTGCTGTGCCGCCTTGTCTGCGCGGGCCGCATCCCACTTGTTGTAGGCAAGCAGCGCCGCTGCCGCCAAAATGAGCAGCGCGCCCAGCACCATGCATATCTTTCCAATTTTCTGTCTCATGGCAGCGCTTCCTTTTTGTTCAGCACCCAGCCAGCGGCAAACAGCAGCACGCCGCTGACCGCCAGCACCGGCACAGGCCAGTTCAGCTGGCCAGTCTGGGGCAGGCCGCTCATGACTGCGCCGTCCGGACGGCCCGCCAGTGCGGGATTATCCGGTTTTCCCGGGGCTGCCGGGTTGTCCGGATTGCCGGGAGCCACCGGCCTATCCGGGCTGCCGGGCGAGACCGGGCTATCCGGGCTGTCCGGGTTCTTGGGCGTATCCGGGTTTGTAGGCTCCGTGGGCTGATCCGGGGTGCCGGGCTTGTCCGGCACGGGAGTGGGCGGCACAGGCGGCGTATCCGGTTTGACGGGGGTGTAGCCGCCCACCTTGGGGGAGGCGTCCACCTCATAATTCCATTTCCCGTTTTCTGCCATGGGCAGGGAAACGAGGAACGGTTTGATGGGCGCATAGCCATTGGAGCCCTTGCTCTGCACGATCAGGTACAGGCCGAGTTCCAGATCCTCAAAGGCGGCATTGCCGTCCGCATCAACGGTTTTTGTGGTGCCCCGTGCGCCCTGCGGCATATATTCCAGCAGCTGGTCCGCCAGCGTGCTGTCGGTCAGGTCGCCCAGCGCGATGCCGCAGCCGTAAAAATCGCCGCAGTATTCAAAGCTCAGGTCGCCGTTTTTGCGTTTCACCTCCGCCACGCGGTACAGCGTCAGCTGACCGCCGCTCAGGGCCTTATCCTGCGCGCTGTCGTACAGTGCAACGCGGATGGTGCCGGTGGCGGGGTTCCCGCTGGCGTCCACCAGCCGGATGTTCGCACTGGTGGCAAGGGCAGGCAGTGCGCCTGCCGCCAGAAGGCACAGAATCAAAAGCAGGGCCGCAAACCGCCTGCGCAAGCTTTTCTGTTCCATTGGCTGCTCACTCCCCTTTCTCTTCATGTTTTTTGCGTTTGGCCAGCAGCAGGGCCGCACCCACGGTCAGCATACCGCCCACCGCCGCAAAGGGCACCGTGCCCATGCCGCCGGTGGAGGGCAGCACGTAGGACGAATAAATGGTGTTGGTGATATAAATGCTGCCTGTCTGGATGCCATTTTTATTATTGTCGCTATAGGTGGTTTTCCAAAGGCCGGTGTCCAGTTCCTGCACAGAGTAATACCATTTCTGGCCATCCGAATCCACTGCCGGGATCTCCTTGCCTTCCCATGTATGGGACCAGTTGTTAGTTTTCGACAGCACGACCGGCTCACCAACCTTGTCTGCTGTCGTTTGACCATCCTTGCGGCGGTACAGCTGCACTTGGATGTTCTCCTGCGGGATATCGTCTTCATCGGCCGTCTGGTTGTTGCTGGCGTTGAGCCATGTCTTTGTGACGGTGAGCCGATTGTAGGTATTCTTCACGGTCAGCGTCGTTGCACCGGTAGTTGTGCCAAAGGTCACATTTTCCGCTGACACCGTTGTTCCGCCGTCCTGCACAGTTCCAATGCATTCTTGATATTTCTTCGCAGGATCCTCTTCTCTTTCATAGAAGAACACATACCGGGGTGTGCTATCCTTGATATAGCCTGCGGGGGCCTCAGTCTCCTGCAGACGGTACAGAACATGCGGAAGCACCGCACCGTCGGTAATATGAAACACCAGTTCACCGCTTGTGTTGGTGGTGCCGGGCATGGAAGCGTCTATATTGAACTGCTTCGTATCCGTGTCATACGGAGTGAGGGTAAATGTTGCACCCTGCAGCGGGTTCAGAGTTGTACCATCCACCTTTTTGATCACCAGCTGGCCGCTGGAGACCGTCACGGAGCTTTTATTGGTTTGGAACTTCAGCATCTGCTCCTTTTGGTACTGGTTCAGCGAAACAGTGTTGCTGAGCATCGGCTCATTGCCGTTGTTTGCAATGATACAGTCGTACTGCAGCAGCAGCGCAGTGTGATCCGGAACCGTCATGTGCAGCCATTCGTTTCCTGTCGGTTTCAGATTGGTATACTGGCTCGGCGGAACTGGCTTCATCTCGGAGACAGGCTTGCCATGATCGTAGTAATACAGCTTTACATTGCTGCCGTAGAAGCTTGCGCCGCTGTCAGTATTCACAGTCATAACATCTTTCAGATCCAGCGTTTCTCCGTTGCCCAGAATCTCCTTCGCCGGGTTGATAATGACCGTATAGGTAATGCGATTGCTCAACTCGCCGCTGCTGTTCTGCTGCTGCTTGCCGGTTTTGGTAAGCGGTTCAATCTCGCGCGTGACCGTGGTGGTCGTGGTCGCGGTTTTTTTGTTTTCACCGCTCCCCCAGCTGGCGGTATTCTCGTATTTCCTTTCTGCCGTGAGCAGATCGTTCCATCCCGGGTCCGTATCAAAGGCAACACTGTAAAGATACTCGATCTTGTATTCCCTGCCGGGCGCAAGTTTACTCACCGTAATGGTTACCGTGTGATCTGTCGAATTATAGCCCAGGTACCACTGGTTCTCGCCTCCGCTCCATGCATTCTGTACTCCATTAATGAGCAGCTTATTGTATTGCTGTGTGGCAGTAAAGGTCGTGTTTTCCGGCAGCTTATCGCTGAACCCGATTTTTCCGTTACTATCCGCCGTTGTGACAAAGGTGATCTTATAGTACAGGCGGTGATCTGCGTTCACATCATACTCCACGGTCTGACTGCCCTGCGCATAGTTCTGCCCATCCGTAGAGACTTCCTTGGTAAATATGCTGTCGCCGTGGCGGGTGTCCGTTGCCGGGGCCGAAACTTCACTGCCGCCTTGGATCAATTTTGCATCGTTGTGGAAGGTCCATGCATCCCCCTGCGGGATACTGCTGAGCTCCTCGTGGGTGGGAATGTCGGCCAGCACCACACGGGTCACGCGCACCGTGGGATCATTTGAGGTATCCACCGGAACGCACATCTTCATGACAGGGGTAGTCTGGTCAGTGGCAGGCACCTTCCTGTCATCCGCAGCATAGTAGGTGATGCTGCCCAGATAGCCCTTTGTCTGAGCATCAGCATAGCTCAGCTTGGTGCCACCGGCCAGATTCAGGGTCATGCCGCTTTCCAGTGCAGCCTGCAGCTCTGTTGCATAGGCATAATGCGTAGTGCCTGTCACCGTTTGGCCTGCGCTGTTGGTGGCTGCGCCAATGGTATCCCACAGCTCGAACTTTTGTGCACCTGTGGTATTAGACGCTTCCATGGTCCAGTAGGCTTTTCCATTTTCATCGTTCCGGACATGGGTCTTGGTCAGGCCCCATTTTCCCACTGGCACAGGCACAGGAGCATTAGCGGTGAACTCGATTTTATTTTCTCCGTCCTCGCGCTTGATCTTTGCCTGATTTTCAACGATGCCGCCGGATGCCGGAGCTGTGGTCTGGTAAGTAACGGTATAGGTGTGTGCGTTATCATCCACCTTTGAAAGCTGGTAGCCTGTTGCAAACTTTTCCGGGGTGATGGTATCGGTTTTACCGTTATTGCTCCTGATGGTAATACTGCCAACAATGCTAACATCGCCTTTCAGGATCTGATCTGTCAGCACATAGTTCTTCAGGAAGCCGCCGTTGTCGTTGTGAGGTGCTTTGATGGTAACGGTCCAATCAATGAGTCCGCTGCTGTTCAAATTACCCTTTTTCTCGATCAGCGTGTTTAAAAACGACACCTTCTCATCCTTGGATCTTTTTATTTCTCCCGCCTTTGCATTTGCTGTGTTGAACATAACAATGGAAGTATTATTTGCCTTGGCCTTTTCCAGATCTTCCGCCGTGATCTTGGTCACATAGCGCAGCTCGTATTTTTCACCAGCCTGCAGCTCCGGCAGGTCGGTATAGCTCAGCTTTTTGCCGTCAGGGCTGAGCTCGTAGGTTTTATTGTACTCGCCGGTCAGCGGCTTTACAGTTCCGGCTGCATCATAGCGGGTGATGGAGACCGGACCCTTGCTGTTATCCGGGTCAAAGCTGGACGGCAGATAGCCTTGGGGCAGCTCGTCCCAGATATCCACCAGGCTGCCGGAACCGTTCTTGGTGGTAACAGTGACCTTCCAGTGGATATAGAAGTTGCCATCCGCATCGCTCCACATGACGTTCTCTGCAAAGCCTTTTGTGACATTGAGGTCCGGATCCGGCTTTTGGATCTGCAGTTTGATATTGTTGCCAAAGATGATCTCGCCGTTTTGCGAAGAAGAGTAGTTTGCTCGTGCGGTGAACATTATGGTACCCTTAAATGCATTTTCTGGGTTTATCTTGCCCTCTGCAAAGGTCATCGTCACCTTGCCGTCCTTATCAATGGTATAGCTGCCGACCGGTTCGCCATCTTTGTCATTCGTCACATTCGAGGGATCGCGGATCACGCCGTTTGTAATGGGTTCGTCCAGCTTCAGGCCTCCCGGCAGCTGGTAGTATACCGTGCCGGGCAGACTGGAAAAGGTGTTTGGCGCCAGAGTGAAATCCACATACATACGGATCTCATCATTTTCCTTGACCGTATCGCCTTCTTGGATGTCCGGCCAGTTATTGCCCTCACGCCTCTGGAATATGACCTTCTTCACAGTCAATTTCGGATCGCCTGCGGCATCTGTTTCATCCAGTTCAGCGCTCAGCAGCATGGGGTACTGCGCCAGCTCTTCCTCGCTGATCGGCCAGATCACAACGGCGGACTCCTGCTCGCCCAGCTCTTCGTGGCTGATGCCGCCCGCCGCAGGATGGTCTTCCTGCTGCGCCTTATGGGCTGCGGCCAGATCGATCACATCCGTGATCTCGTCCGCACGCAGGGACACCTCGGCCACCTTGCCGTCCACGTTGCCGGAGATCACGGTCAGGGTGCCGGTATCCGCGTCCACATCCGACACGATGCCCACGGTCTCGGTGCTGACGGTGCGCTCCTCGGTCTGGGGCTCAGCGGCGGCAGGCTCCAGCGAAAGCAGGGCAATGTCTGCATCGGCAGAATCATCCATGATCTGCGGCACGTCCTCTTCCACTGCCACCGTCTCGGTGGTGATGCTGTTGTAGAACACGATATCGCCGGGCACAAGCTCGGCCTCTGCCGCCGCCTTCAGCCACTCGGACCCGCGCAGGTCGCTGCGCAGGGCCTGCACACCGGCGCGCTGCGGCACCGTGGTCTGCGGCACATCCGCGTAGTTCAGGCAGTAGGACAGGAACATCACATCCCACGCACCGTAGGCGTTGCCATACCATGCACCGTAACGGGTGTAGTGGCGCACGGTGGTCTGGTCCTCATCGTCCAGCTGGAAGTTGCGCTCGCTCTGCTGGTAACCCAGCTGGCTTTTTGCCACAGCGGTCAGGTCCTCGGCCCACGCACCGGTAAGCACAACATTCGTCTTTGCACTCCATGTCTCTTCGTCCTCCACATCCGCCAGCGGGTCGGACAGGCAGTTCACGGTGTGGTGGTGCTCCGGCAGGCCGCAGACCAGCACTTCCTCATAGCAGGCGTCGGTGTGGTGGTGCACCGGGGTGTCCAGACTGCTGTCGTCCACAACGGGCTGAAGGGCCACGGCATCGTCAAACACCGCAAAGGCTTCCTCATCCACCGGCACATAGTCCGGGTTGGGCTCCTCCACAAGCTCGCCCTCTTCCAGACCGCACACCAGCTCATAGGTGGTGGTGTAGCAGCTGTCGTCGTGGGTGTGCTCGAACAGATCACAGATCAGGCTGCCGTCCTCAGGGTCAAAGCAGTCGTCGGTGTGGGTGTGCTCTTCTTCCAGGCAGGTCAGCTCCTGCACTTCCTGGTAGCAGTCGTCGGTGTGCTCATGGGGCACAAAGATGTACTCCGGCTCTGCGGAATAGGCTGCAATGCCGGGATCATCCGCATCCACGCCGAACGCAGCATCATCCATGCCGAATGTATCATCAAAAGACATGCCGTCGTCCGTCATGGTGGCGTTCCAGTCCTCCGGTTCGCCTTCCTCATAGCCGCACACCAGCTGCTTTTCATAGCAGGCAGCGGTGTGCTCATGCTCCAGCTCGCCGCACAGATATTCGGCCGTTTTGGCAATGCCCACGCCGTGCAGCTGCCAGTTCACGAACAGGCTGGTGGTAAGCGCCAGTGCCAGCAGCAGCGCAGTATAGCGTCTGGCGCGCTGGTGGTTCCGACGGAACTTTTCCTGATATTCTTTCACAATATCCCGCATGATTCCTAAACCTCCTTAGGGGATCAACCAGAAGCTGGATAAGGGCCATACCCGCAAAAAAACCTTGCCCACGATCTGACTTTTTTCCACACAGCCGATCACACTGCTGCGGCTGTCAATGGAGGTGGCCCGATGGTCACCCAGTACGAAATACCGGTTTTCCGGCACCTGATAGGGAAATTTGATGTCGCATTCGCCCAGAGCCAGTTCATCTACATAGGGCTCATCCAGCGTCTGGCCGTTCACAGTGACCACACCGTCCTCGTCCAGTTCGATCACATCACCGGGCAGGCCGATGATGCGTTTGAGCAGAAGTTTGTTCTGCCAGTAAAATCCGCAAAGGTCGCCGGTCTTCATGTCGCTGCCTTTGACCAGCAGAATGATGTCCCGGTCCTGCAGAGTGGGGTTCATGCTGTCGCCGGAGACCTGCAGCACCGGCAGAAACAGGGTGGCCAGCAGCACGGCAACGGCCGCGACCACCAGCAGCGTGTAGACCGTGCTGCGCAGCACCCGCATATAACGGCTGCGGTAGGCCAGACGTTCGCGCTCTGCTTCCACCTCTGCTGTGGATGGAATGGGCGTGAACCTGATCTTTTGCTCTTTCATTTGGCACGCTCCTCCGGCAGGAATTCCGTGCTGTGATAGCCGTCCAGCAGTTCGCTGGCCCGATGGTCAAAAGCGGCCCAGCGCTGTTGGATCTCCTGTTGCGTCCGGGCAAGCATTGCCTTGCAGTCCGCTTCGGTCTGGGCGCGCTTGCGTGCGGCGGCTTCCACTTCCGCGTCGCACTGCTGCTGGGTGCGGGCCTTCAGGTTCGCGGCCTCAGTCTGTGCCTGTGCAAGGATCTGCTGGGCTTCGGCTTCCGCCTGAGCGCGCAGAGCGCTGGCGGCGGCATTGGTGTTTTTGTTTGCTGCGCGCACCGATGCAACGTATTCATCGGCCGCAGCCTGCGCCGCTTCAAACACCTTGTTCAGCTCCAGTGCAGCCTGCGCAATGGAACCTGCGTTTTCAATATGGATCTGCCGTTCCTGCAGCTGGGCAGACAGGGCAGCGTTTTCTGCCCGGAGCTGGTCCTCGCTCTGCTTGAGCGCCAGAATGATCTCGACTAATTCGGTGCGGCGCATGTGCCGCAGTTCACGGTCCGGCATAATGATCGATTTCTCCCGCAAAAAGTGGTCGGATCAGGCGAACGAAAACTTTCGACAAATCCGAAAATTTTCGCACCACAAAACCACATTTGATATATTAGTTTTCGACGTGACAGCGCCAGTTTGATGGATAAACTTCTACCCTGTATGTTAGCACAACATGCGCAACAGAAGCGTAACAAAAATGCTTTTTCTGTGCATTTTTTTGCCAAAGAATAAAAAAATTGTTTCCTTTGATGTAAACGATTACACCGGATACACCGGACTGAAAATGCATTAAAAACAAAAAGAACTGTCCCCACAACGGAAACAGTTCTTGAAAAACAGATGAAAATAGAAGCCGGATCAGAAGCTCTTCAGCAGATCGCCCAGAGTCAGGAAGGACTGGTAGATCACGTTGACATTGTTGATGATGGAGCTTGCACCGGAGAAGATGCGGGCAATGGCGTTGAACACCTTACCGATATTCAGGAAGCTGTTGTAAGCGTCGCTGGCACCACCGTCCAGATAGACCATTTCCTCTTCGCTGATGGAGGCATAGTTTGCAGGCAGTTTCATAGTAGACATGGAGATTTTCCTTTCTATTGATAAAATTGATACAGTGCGTGGAAAGACTTAAATAAAGGCAGCCACGGCCAGCGTGGTGATCAGAGCACCGGCTACCGCCAGAACGCTCAGAACCGGGCCGTCATCGTATTCCTGCGCGGTCTGTTCCGGCTGAGCGGGTGTGGATGTGCTGGTGGAAGTGGTGGCATTTTTCACGGTCCAGTGTGCGTACACAGTGGTATCACCGGTAAACACCGTAGAGGTGCTGATTTTTGTGCCGCCCACCGGCTCGGTATACCAGCCGTCAAAGGTGTAGCCTTCCAGCGTAGGCTGCGCGGGCAGGGCACTGAGTTTGCCGCTCAGATTGGTGGTGACTGCCACAGCGGAGCTGCTGCCGCCCATGGCATCCAGACCAATGGTGTAGACCTGCGAATCCTTGTCTTCTGCGGCAAAGGCAGAGGGCAGTGCACAGCAGAGCAGTGCAGCGCTGAGCAGACCGAGGACCAGCATTTTCAAGATCTTTTTCATATGACTCCTCGCTTTCCTGACGAATTGGGATGTGGTGCCTGCCGGGAACGGAAACACCAGAACAGACCTCGATGTCCCCACCATGAGGCAGTAGACGAAAAAGCCGGGAAGAGGAGGTTTATTCAATCCTATATTTACCACATATAGTGCAACAAAAGTGCAACAAAATGGGCGTATTTTGTTGCTATGATGAAAAAAATTGGTTTTTCACAAATTGCAGGCTGCAAAAGGCATCACAGAGCCGCCGCAAAAGCGGAAAAGTGGAACCTTCCCCTTGTGGAAAAACAAAGAATATGGTATAATATCTTGCACGATGCGCCATCGCCAAGCGGTAAGGCAGGGGACTTTGACTCCCCCATCGTAGGTTCGACTCCTGCTGGCGCAACCAAAAGCCCCGTCATCCTGAAAAGGCTGGCGGGGCTTTTTGCATCATTTTTTCCACAAAGTGCGGCTGAACGGTGCAAAACTCAGCGGCGGTGGATCTTTCTGGTGGGCTTGCGGCGGTTCCAGCCGTTCAGAAATGTCCACAAAAAGTAAATTGCGGCAGAGATAATACTTAGTGTTATCACAACTTTGAGGTACAGACTGCCAAGGAACTCCCGGAACCGGGCCACCGTGAACAGCAGCGGGTTCAGACTGACGTCCTGCCCGGCGATCAGGTCCACCACACCGATGGTCTCACCGGCCAGCTTCAGTTCCACGGTGCCCACCACATCGCCCTGCTGGATGGGCGCACTGACCGCATCCGGCAGGTGAAAATATTTCTGGGTCACGCTGCCGTCACCGGTGGAGGGCAGCAGGGTCATCATGCTGTCGGCGGGGTACAGCTGCAGGGAGCTGGTGTCGGAGGAATACTTCACCGGGATCTCGGCCAGCGTAAGGTCGGTGTCCAGCGCGGCCTGAATGGAAAAGCTGTCGAACACCCAGTCCATCAGCTTCACGGTCTCGCACAGGGCCGGGCGGCGATTGGCGTAGCCGAAATCGTCGCAGGTGTCCGGGCTTTGCATCACGCAGAAAATATAGGTGGCACCATCCTTATTGGCCCATGAAACATAGCTCTGATTGCCACTGTCGCTTTTGAATGCGGTCACATCGCACATGCCGCCCTGCATGGCGCTGCGGTAGTATTTGCCGCCGCCGGATTTGCTCAGCGCGGCGTTCTGGCTGACCAGAACAGACGAAGAACGGTGTTTTTCTTTGGCGGGCATGGTAAAGCTGGGCGCACCGGAAACCTCCACAAAGGCATCAAAGCTCATCAGATAGCGCAGGATCAGGTACATATCCACGGCACAGGTCACGTTGCCGCTGTCGATGCCGCAGGCATCCGTCCATGTGCTGCCGGTGGTGCCGATGCGCTGGGACAGGGTGTTCATCTGGCTCACCCAGCCCGCGAGGTCGCCGCCGGAAAGGGCATAAGCAAGGCCCATGGCGGCTTCGTTGGCGTTGCGGGTCAGCATGGCGTACATGGCTTCGCGGTAGGTAAAGGTCTCGTTGGAGCGCATATCGGCGTTGTTGGTGTTATAAACGTAATCCGAGATGGCAAAGGGCATCTGGAAGGTGTCGTCCAGATGGTCGGCATAGTTGGTCAGCAGCAGGGCGATGGTCATGTACTTTGTCAGACCACCGGCGGATACCTGCTTTGTGCTGTCCTTATCATAGACGATGATATTGGTATCGGTGTTGACGATATAGGCACTCTGTGCCTGCACCTGATAGACCGGGGTGGGGTCGAACATAGCCCCGGCGGGCAGCACAAGGCAGCTGAACAGGACAGCGAACGACAAAACCAGCGCAAAAATACGTTTCATGTGGACAATTCCTTTAAAAAGCGATAATATAAAACAACAGGCAGCACGGCACAAGCGCCGTGCGCCGGATAAGAACGAGATCACAGCGGAAGGCTGTATTCTTTATAATAACAGGTTTGGCGGGGTGTGACAAGGCTTATTGTGCCGATTTCACATCCGGTCAGGGAGGACAGGAATGGTATATCTGACAGGGGACACCCACGGCGACATCGACCGCTTCAAGCACGGCAAGCTGCGCTGGCTGGGCAAACGGGATACCGTGGTGGTACTGGGCGACTTTGGCTTTGTGTGGGACGACAGCAAGGAGGAACAGAAAAAGCTGGATTGGCTGCGCAAGCGCCCGTATACCCTGCTGTTTCTGGACGGCAGCCACGAAAACTACGACCTTTTAAAGCAGTATCCCACCGAGGAACGCTTTGGCGGCAAGGTGCAGGCACTGGGTGGCAATGTGTACCATGTGTGCCGCGGCAGTGTGCTGGAATTGGAGAATAAAAAATACCTGTGCTTTGGCGGTGCGGAAAGCCAGGATGTGGAGGATCGGGAACCCGGCGTGAACTGGTGGAGGGAAGAAATGCCTTCGGAGGAGGAATACGCCTTTTGTGAGGAGAACCTTGCAGCGTGCGATTACAAAGTGGATTATGTGCTGACCCACGATGCGCCAAGCAGATTTTTGGATTTTACCGCCCTTGCCAGCGGCGAGACCAACCAGCTGCACAGTTTTCTGGATAAAATTTTGTTGAAGCTGACCTACGACAAATGGTTTTTTGGCTGCTACCATAAGGATACCCAGCTTTCCACCAAAAGCCGCTGCGTGTTCTGCGATGTGATAAGCATGGGCGAACGGCACGCAAAGCGTTCCGTTCGATAACAGGGGCCGCTGCACCAGCCGTGCAGCGGCTTTTGCATTTGCTGCTGCTTGTGCGCAAAAAACTCCGGATCAGTTCATGGCTCCGGCTTTCTCGAACATCTGCTGCACCTGCTGTTCCAGCAGCGCGTGCTCTGGCGCTTCCAGCAGAGGGTCTTCTGCCAGCATGGCGGCGGCCTCGCTCTGGGCGGCGTGAAGGGTGCGGGTGTCGTTCATCAGGTCGGCGATCTGCAGGGTGGGCAGGCCGTGCTGGCGGCTGCCGAAAAAGTCGCCGGGGCCGCGGGTCTCCAGATCGTACTGCGCCACCGCAAAGCCGTCCGTGGTGCTGCACAAAAATTTCAGCCGCTTTTGTACGTTTTCGCTTTGGTTGTCGCTGACAAGAAAGCACCAGCTCTCCGCTGCACCGCGTCCCACGCGGCCGCGCAGCTGGTGCAGGGCGCTCAGACCGTAGCGCTCTGCGTTTTCGATCACCATTACGCTGGCATTGGGCACATCCACACCCACCTCAATGACGGTGGTGGACACCAGTGCGTCCAGCCGTCCGGCTTTGAAGTCCTCCATCACGGCAGCTTTCTCCTTGGGCTTGAGCTTGCCGTGCATCAGGCCTACCCGGCGCTCCGGCAGCAGGGCTTTGGCAATGTCCTCGTAGTAGCTCTTGACGGCGTTCAGCCCGCCGTCCGGTGTGTTCTCGATGGCAGGACAGACCAGATACACCTGCCGTCCGCGCCCGATCTCCTGATCGAGAAAATGGTAGAGGTCGCGCCGCTTTTGGCCGGTGATGCACCGGGTCTTGACCGGTGTGCGGCCCGGCGGCAGCTCGTCCAGAATGGAGATGTCCAAATCGCCGTAGATGAGCAGGCCCAGCGTGCGGGGAATGGGCGTTGCGCTCATCACCAGCAGGTGCGGATTCGCGGCCTTTTCGGCCAGCATTCCGCGCTGCCGTACCCCAAAGCGGTGCTGCTCGTCGATCACGGCAAGACCCAGCCGGGCAAACTCTACGCCTTCGCTGAGGATGGCGTGGGTGCCCACCACAAGGTCGGCTTCGTCGTTCCGGATGGCGGCAAGGGTGGTGCGTTTGGCAGCGGCCTTCATGCCGCCGGTCAGCAGGGCCACCCGCATCCCGAAGGGGGCAAGCAGCCGGTTAAGCCCCTCGGCGTGCTGCGCGGCCAGAATTTCGGTAGGGGCCAGCAGCGCGGCCTGATACCCCGCCCGGATGCACGCCCAGATGGCGGCAGCAGCTACCAGCGTTTTGCCACTGCCTACATCGCCCTGCAACAGGCGGTTCATGGCGGTATCGCCCGCCATATCGTTTAAAATCTCCTCCACTGCACGGCGCTGCGCCCCGGTGGGGGCAAAGGGCAGGCTCTGCCAGAAAGGGGATGGGTCGGCGCGGCGCATGGGTGCGCCGGTGGCCGCAGCGCCCCGGCTGCGCATCCGCCCGATGCCCAATTGCAGCACCAAAAGCTCCTCGTAGATGAGCCGCCGCCGCGCCGCTGCGGCCTGTTCCTCGGTGGCAGGGCAGTGGATGGCGCGCACGGCTTCGGCCTTGGGCAGCAGACGGTATTTTTGCAGCATTTCCGGCGGCAGCGGGTCGGGCAGCAGCTCCGCGTGGGGCAAAAGCTGCCGGATGCAGCGGGAGATGACGCTGCTGGACAGTCCCTCGGTCTGGGGGTAAACGGCCTCAAAGGGCGCGGCTTGTATCTGCTCGGCGGTGCGCACCTGCGGGTTGACCATCTGGCGGCGCAGCATCCCGC
>OGMF01002932.1_pt1 | contig 13584 bp, 10 predicted proteins | sample 1572921 | NCBI WGS metagenome assembly OGMF01 (sample SAMEA2581919, study PRJEB24529) | metagenome | biome: Human gut stool | place: China | collected 2011
TGCTTTGCCGTATTTGATGAAAACGAAAATACTGCCGATGTTTTTTACTCGGCTTATAAAAATATAAATGAACTTTCCGCACTTTTGCTTGAAAATACAAAATCAGAAAGTTTTGTGTTTACGGGCAAATCCGACGACGCTCTTTTTGAAAACTGTAGGTTACAAAAATGCGGAATGATTAAATCACTCGACAAAAACCATAAAATTCCCGACGATGTCTATATCGGGATTACTCTTTCCTGAAAGGAAGTTTACTATGTTCTATGTATTTCTTGCAGAAGGCTTTGAAGAAACAGAGGCGCTTGCCCCCGTTGATGTAATGCGCAGGGCAAAGCTTGATGTTAAAACAGTCGGTGTAACAGGCGAATGTGTTACAAGCTCACACGGTGTGCCTGTAAAAGCCGATATCACAATTGACAATATAAGCCTTGACGATGTTCAGGGTGTTGTACTCCCGGGCGGTATGCCCGGTACTTTCAATCTTGAAGCAAATAAAAAGGTTATTGAGGCTGTTAAGTATAGCTGTGAAAACGGCAAAATCGTTGCCGCAATCTGTGCCGCTCCGTCAATTCTCGGTCATCTCGGAATCCTTGACGGCAAAAAGGCAACCTGTTTTCCGGGCTTTGAAAAGGAACTCAAGGGTGCAGACTATACAGGCACTCACACCGTAACGGACGGCAATATTATTACCGCAAAGGGTGCAGGCTGTGCAATTGAATTCGGTCACGCAATTGTTTCTCTCGCAGTATCAAAGGATGCCGCCGACAAGGTTATCGGTGATATGCAATGCCTGTGAAAAATGTTCGTGAGCTGAAAAGTCAGCTCCGTGCAAAACATAAAAAAATCCGAAAAAGTTGTCCTCCCGAAAAAAAGCAACAGCTTGACCTCGCCTTGCAGAGCGCTTTTCTGGCAAGTGAGGAATACAAAAACTGTGATGTGCTTTTTGCCTTTGTTTCATCACCGATTGAGGTTGACACCTCGCTTATTCTTGAAACAACGCTGAAAGACGGCAAAAGACTTGCTTTGCCAAAGTGTAAAAATAATTTCGGCGAAATGGATTTTTACCTTGTAAATTCACTTTCTCAGCTTGAAAAGGGTGCGTTCTCAATCATGGAACCAAACCCCGAGGTTTGCGAAAAGTACGAGGATTTCTCACACGGACTTTGCCTTGTTCCGGGACTTTGCTTTGATATGCAGGGATTCCGCCTTGGATTCGGCAAGGGTTACTACGACAGATTTTTACAGAATTTTTCGGGAACAAGCGTTGGGCTTTGCTACTCCAAATGTATAGAGCATACTCTGCCCTCAGGAGTGTTCGACCGCCCCGTTGACGCCGTGATTACCGAAAAATATACCAACCGAACAAATAACGAGTTTGTAAAGGAATGATACATTATGAACCCTGATAATTTTAATATGAGCGAACAGGAGCTTAACGCTCAGCGTCGCAGAAGAGCCGAAAACTTTAAACTTAATATTGATGAAAGCGAGTATGAGGACGATAATTTCGTCAAGTCTGAGGATGAACCGTCAAACCTTAATTCATACAGCGGTCAGGATGTCAAAAAGCAAATGGCCCGTGAATCAAAGCAGGTTTTAAAGCAGAAGAAAAAGGAAGAAAAAAAGGCTCTTAAAGCAAAGAACAAGTATAATCGCAGAACCTTCCGCTTTATCTGGATTATCTCGGTTTTAATTGTCGGAGCAATGGCGGCTGTATATATGATAACAGGCATGAACGATTTGCTTGCCGTGAACAGAACCGACTCCTCAACCGTGAAAATTGAAATTCCCGAAAATCCGACTGTTGACGATGTTACAAAGGTACTTGTTGACAATAAAGTAATCGGTGAGCCGTCATATTTCAAGCTTTTTGTCAATGTCACAAAGTCTGCCGATGATTTTACTCAGGGTACATATGAAATTCGCAGAAATATGGACTACGAGGCAATCATCAACTTCCTTTCGAGCAACAACAACAGAACCGACACGGTTTCCGTTACAATTACCGAGGGCGAAAGCGTTCTTGAAATTGCCAACACTCTTGAAAAGAACGGTGCTTTGGGCGACAGGGACGAGTTTCTTTCGCTTTGCAATTCCGAAAAGTTTGACAGCGACTTTGACTTTATCAAGGCTGAAACAAATGCGGACAAGCGTTACTACAAGCTTGAGGGCTATCTCTATCCCGATACCTACGAATTCTACAGAAATGAAAATGCAGAATCCGTAATCTACAAATTTCTCAACAACTACGAAACAAAGATTAACGAAAAGCAGACTGTTGACGGCTATTCAAAGAAAACAACAGTTTTGAAAATGGTTGAAGAGAGCGACACAAAGTATTCGCTTGATCAGGTTATGACAATCGCATCTATCATTCAGGCAGAGGCGGCTGACAAAGAGGATATGTACTACATTTCCTCAATCCTCCACAACCGTCTTACAGCCGACAGCAGTCTCGGCGTGTCAAGCCTCGGTCTTGATTCAACAAAGTTCTATCCGTACAGAAGCCTTGAGGATGTTCCCGAAAATGACAGAAGCACCTACAAGAGCAGATATGATACATATGACAGGAAGGGACTTCCTTACGGTCCTATATGCAATCCCGGTATGGATGCGATAATTGCCGCACTCAATCCGAACAGCTCGGATTATTACTTCTTCTGTCATGACAGCAAGGGACAGGCTTATTACGCATCAACACTTGAACAGCAAAACGCAAATCTGGAGTATATTGAAAGCTATGATAACTAATTTTGAAAAACCCGAAATTTTGTCACCGGCAGGTGATATGGATTGCCTTAAATCCGCTTTAAACTTTGGCGCAGATGCAGTTTTTCTTGCAGGGAAAATGTTCGGAATGCGTTCCGCACCGCAGAATTTTGATAACGATCAGCTCAAAAAAGCTTGTGACCTTGCCCACGCAAAGGGCGCAAGAATCCATGTGACCTGCAACACACTTCCACGCAATAATGAAATTCCTCATCTTCAGGAATTTATGGAAAATGCTCAGGCTTGCGGAGTTGATGCGTTCATAATTGCCGACCTCGGTGTTTTTGAGGCGGCTAAAAAGTATGCGCCAAAGGTTCAGCGTCACATTTCGACTCAGGCAGGAGTAACAAACTATGCGGCGGCAAATGTGCTTTACAATATGGGTGCGTCAAGGGTTGTGCTTGCAAGAGAAATTCCGCTTGATGAAATTGCCGAAATGCGTGCAAAAGTTCCGAAAGAGCTTGAAATTGAATGCTTTGTACACGGTGCAATGTGTGTTTCATTTTCAGGCAGATGCCTTATTTCAAGCTATATGACAGGCAGAGATGCGAACCACGGTGACTGCGCTCAGCCGTGTCGCTGGAAGTATCATCTTTACGAAGAAAACCGTCAGGGACAGTATTTTCCTGTTGAAGAAACAGGTGACGGCACATATCTCTACAATTCAAGAGATCTCTGTATGATTGAGCATATCCCCGAGCTTGTAAAGGCAGGTATTTCAAGCTTTAAGATTGAGGGCAGAGCAAAGTCGGCTTACTATGTCGCTGTTACAACAAACGCTTACCGTCACGCTGTTGACGATTATTTTGCAGAGGGTGACGATTATGCTCTCAAACCGTGGATAAGGGAAGAACTTGAAAAAATCAGCCACCGTGAGTACAACACAGGCTTCTATTTCGGCAGAGAACCCGGTCAGGTTACGGGCAACGGAGGATATATCCGTCATTATGACAATGTTGCATTGTGTGAAGAGCTTGTTGACGACACAACCGCAGTGATCACTCAGCGCAACAAATTCTATGTGGGCGACACACTTGATGTACTTCCGCCAAGCGGAGTGCCGTTTGAAATCAAGTGTGAATCACTTACAACCGACGAGGGTATGCCTGTTGATAGTGCGCCGCACCCGATGCAAAGACTTACAATGAAATGCAACGCTCCCGTTCCGTCAGGCTCGGTTATCAGAAAAAAGCGTGATTAATCCCGAATTTTGCTATTGACAACACAAAGAAACAGTTTTATAATCTATGTATTGAAATTGAATTACAATATTCGGCTGTGACGGGATTAACCGAGATGTCAGCATTTCAGAGAGAAAGCCGTTTTGGTGCAAGGCTTTTATGTGAAGTTTCGGTGCGCTGCCCCTGAGCTCTGTGTGATTAAGCACAGCGTATTTCTGCGTTAAGGAAATGTAATCTATATGACGATTACTCAAAGCGGACGCTTGGCGTCAATTTGGGTGGTACCGCAGGATATTCCTGTCCCATTGTATTTTTATACAATGGGATTTTTTATTTTGCTTGGTTGCATACTTTAAACAAATTTGAACGAATATTGTATTCCCCTGTGAATTTGTATAAGGAGAGATTTTTTATGAAGTGGACAGGACTTAACGAATTAAGAGAAAAGTTCCTTGAATTCTTTGAATCAAAGGGTTGTTTAAGACTCCCCAGCTTTTCGCTTGTTCCAAAGGACGACAACAGCCTTCTGCTTATCAACAGCGGTATGGCTCCTATGAAAAAATATTTTACAGGTGAGGTAACACCTCCTCGTAAGCGTGTTACAACCTGTCAGAAATGTATCCGTACTCCCGACATTGAGCGTGTCGGTATCACAGCCCGTCACGGTACATTCTTTGAAATGCTCGGTAACTTCTCATTCGGCGACTATTTTAAGCACGAGGCTACAGCATGGGCATGGGAATTCTTTACAAAGGTTCTTGAGATGCCGCCCGAAAAGCTCTATGTTTCAATCTATGAGGACGATGACGAGGCTTTTGACATTTGGACAAAAGAAGTCGGCGTTGATCCGTCACATATGGTAAGACTCGGCAAGGAAGATAACTTCTGGGAACACGGTTCAGGTCCATGCGGTCCTTGTTCGGAAATTTACTTTGACCGTGGTGACGAAAAGGGCTGCGGCAGACCCGACTGTCATGTAGGCTGTGAATGCGACCGTTTTGTTGAGGTTTGGAACCTTGTATTTACTCAGTTTGAGAATGACGGCAAGGGTAACTACACTCCTCTTGAACATCCGAACATTGATACAGGTATGGGACTTGAAAGACTTGCCTGTGTTATGCAGGGTGTTGACAACCTTTTCCTTGTTGACACAATTCAGAACATTATGAAACACATCTCACAGATTACAGGTGTTGAGTACGGCAAAAATGAAAAGAGCGATGTTTCGCTCCGTGTTATCACAGACCATATCCGCAGTACAACATTTATGATCGGCGACGGTGTTCTTCCGTCAAACGAGGGCAAGGGCTATGTGCTTCGCCGTTTGCTCAGAAGAGCCGCCCGTCACGGCAGACTTCTCGGTTACAACGAGCCTTTCCTTTATAAGGTTTGCGATACGGTTATCAAAGAAAATCTCACAGCTTATCCCGAACTCAAGGAAAAGCAGGAGTTCATTACAAAGGTTATCAAGGTTGAGGAAGAAAGCTTTGCCAAGACAATTGATCAGGGCTTTAAGATGCTCAACGGCATTATGGACAGCGAAGATGTTAAGGTTCTCAGCGGTGAGGACGCATTTAAGCTTAACGATACCTACGGCTTCCCGATTGACCTTACAAAAGAAATTCTTTCGGAAAAAGGCATCAAGGTTGATGTTGAGCGTTTCCGTGAGCTTATGAAGGAGCAGAAAAAGCGTTCCCGTGATGCAAGAAAGAACGCCGGTGCAGACGCTTGGATTTCTGACACAACAGACCTTTCGGATGTTGCAAATACAGAATTCGTAGGTTACACAGACCTAAAGTCAACTTCAAAGGTTCTTGCAATCGTTAAGGACGGTGTGAGAGTTGACAGTATCGGCGAGGGCGAAAACGCTATCATCGTTCTCGACAAAACTCCGTTCTACGGAGAAGGCGGCGGTCAGGTTGGCGACACAGGTGTTATGGAGTCTGGCAGTTTTTCAGCTGATGTTGACAACACAACAAAGAATCCCTCAGGCACAATTTACCTTCACGCTTGTACAGTAAAGAGCGGCAGCATCAATGTAGGTGCAGAGGTTTCAACTGCTGTTGATGAAGAGCGCCGTGCGGATATCACAAGAAACCACACAGCGGCTCACCTTCTTCAGTCGGCTCTCCGTGAGGTTCTCGGCAACCATGTTCAGCAGGCAGGTCAGCTTGTTTCAGACGATTACTTCCGTTTTGACTTTACTCACTTCGAGGCCCTCACGGCAAAGGAACTGATTGAGGTTCAGAATCTTGTGAATAAAAAGATTCTTGAGGCAATCCCCGTTACAACACAGGAAATGCCTATTGAAGAGGCTAAAAAGCTCGGTGCAATGGCACTCTTCGGTGAAAAGTACGGCGATGTTGTCCGTGTTGTAAGCGCAGGCGACTTCTCTGTTGAATTCTGCGGCGGTACACATGTAAAGAATACCGCAAACCTCGGCCTTTTCAGAATCAGACAGGAGGGTTCGGTTGCCGCAGGTGTAAGAAGAATTGAGGCTCTCACAGGTATGGGCGTTCTCAAGTACATCAACGGTATGAGCGCTGTTATTATGGATGTTTGCTCATTACTCAAAATTGCAAATCCAAAGGCAGTTGTTGAGGGTGTTCAGAAGGCTGAACAGCTTATCAAGGAACAACAGAGAGAAATCAACGAGCTTAATTCAAAGCTTGCCGTTGCTCAGATCGGTCAGCTTTTTGCAGGCACAACGGAGGAAAACGGTGTAAGAGTGGTAACAGGCAGAATTGACAAGGCTAATGCCGACATTCTTCGCACAATGTGCGAAAAGGCAAGAGATTTTGCCCCGAAGTGCGTATGTGTTCTTGCAACTGAAAATGACGGCAAGGTGACATTTGCCGCAGCCTGCGGTAAAGAGGCTCTTGCTCTCGGTGCAAATGCAGGCAAAATTATAAAGGCTGTTGCTCAGAAGGCCGGAGGCAACGGAGGCGGAAAGCCCGATATGGCTATGGCAGGTGCTAAACAGCCTGAGAAGATTTCAGAGGCTCTTGACAGCGTAAAAGAAACTGTTTATGCAATGTTAAAATAATCGTTTAATGTGTATTTATGGCTTACTTGCCGGTTGAATTGTGGAAAATAGCCAAACGGTTACATAAAATCTTGTGCAATTAACAAAAACGGTTTTAAACCAAAACTATTGCAGTTTTGTTATTTTTATAGTATAATAAGCAGTACTAAGATATGAAAATCTATCTTGGATATTTATGAACAATTTTAGGAGGAGATTAAAAATGTTCAAGAAAATTGCAGGTCTTTTTCTTGCAGCAGCAGTAATGTGCAGTTCAGCTGCCATCACAGCAAGCGCTGCAGAAGCAGAGGATGACGTTGCTGTTGCTGCAGCAGCAGATCAGTCAGGCGAGGTTTCAGCCGACGGTTCATCAGACGTTTCAGCTGACGCTTCTTCAGAAGTTGAAGCAGGTAATGTTATTAAGTTTGATGTTAAGAAGTCAGGCTGGAATAATGTTAAGGCAGTATTCTGTCACACTTGGAAGGTTGATGGTGAACTTCCTGTATGGCAATCTAAGAGTGAAAAGTGTAATTACGACGCTTCAACAGGTATCGCTACATATGATCTTTCAAAGGCGAACTACCAGATTTCTAAGTCAGACGGTAAGAATTACCTTGTAATCTTCAGTGCTAACACAGGTATGCAGACATATGATACTGTAATGAGCGGTGCTTGCATCGGCGATACTATGTATTGCACAGGCGAGGAGATTGAAAACCCTGTTGACTCAGAAAAGAAAGCTAAAGTAGCTAAGTGGGAAAACCATCCGGACTGCGGTCCTCAGAAAAAGATTACATCAACAGGTAAGATCGTTGGTTCTGCTCTTCCTGAGGGACAGACAGATGCTGTCATGCTTGCACAGTACCTCATTGACTACTATGATGATGAGGCTAAGACAAGTCTTACACAGAACCTTCTTGACACTCTCAAGGTTAGCCCTGTAGATGTTATGGGTGCTGTAACAGATAAGCTCAACGCTACAAACAACGCTGATAAGGATAAGATTGCTCCTGCAGTTGAGAAGATTCTCTCAGGCTGCACAGATCCTACAACAGGTAAGAAGACAGATACAACTAAGCTTGACAACGCTAAGAAGACAGGTGCTAAGGCAGCAGGCGGCAGCTCAAGCAACGGTTCAAGTTCTTCTTCAAGCAACGGTGGCTCAAGCTCATCAGGTTCAGGTTCTTCAAGCACAGGTGCAGTTAAGTCAGGTGTTGAAACAACTATCGTTTTCGTAATGGCAGGTCTTATGGTTTCAGCAGCAGGCGTTATGTTCCTTGCAAGAAAGAAGAAAGAAGACTGATTTTAACGAATTAATCTTTGATTAAGCATTTTTCGGACACTGTCAATCGGCAGTGTCCGTTTTGCTTTTTTAATTCAGGGTGCAAAAATATTCAAAAAGTTTTTAAAACATCTTGACAACGCTCGCAGTGTTTGTTAAAATATTAATGTTGCAACGGGATGTAGCGCAGTTTGGTAGCGCACACGTCTGGGGGGCGTGGAGTCGCAAGTTCAAGTCTTGTCATCCCGACCAACTAAAGCCTTTTTGTCTTTTGACAGAGAGGCTTTTTTCTTTACGATAAACTGTTTACTGCAAATAATTAACACAAAAGGAGAAAATATGCTTAATATCGGCTCTCATCTTTCAATATCAAAAGGTTTTTACGCAATCGGCAGGGATGCGCTGTCAATCGGAGCAAACACATTTCAATTTTTTACACGCAACCCTCGTGGCGGATCTGCAAGAAAAATTGATACCGAAGATGTCAATGCACTTATAAAACTTATGGCGGAAAATAATTTTTCAAAAATTCTTGCCCATGCACCGTACACAATGAACCTCTGTTCGGCAAAACCCGAAACCCGTGAATTTGCTCTGAACACGCTTACGGATGATTTGAAACGAATGGAATATCTCCCGAATAATCTTTACAACTTTCACCCCGGCAGTCACACGGGACAGGGCGTTAAAGCTGCGGTTGAGCAAATCGGCACAGCGTTGAATACTGCAATGTTCGATGATATGACAACCACGGTATTGCTTGAAACCATGGCGGGCAAAGGCACGGAGGTCGGCAGAACCTTTGAAGAACTGCGTATGATTATCGACCGTGTGGAGCAAAACGATAAAATCGGTGTCTGTCTTGATACCTGCCATGTTTTTGATGCCGGCTATGACATTGTGAATAATCTTGACGGAGTTCTTGAAGAATTTGACCGTGTAATCGGGCTTGAAAGACTCAAGGCAATTCATCTCAATGACAGTATGAATCCTATCGGCAACCACAAGGACAGACATCAGAAAATTGGCGAGGGCTACATTGGAATTGATGCGTTCGGGAAAATTATAAATAATGAAAATTTGCGAAATCTTCCGTTTTTCCTTGAAACCCCGAACGAGCTTGACGGTTATGCCAAAGAAATTTCGGTTTTGAGAAATTTGTATTTTGAATGACATTTGCCTTAAAATAAATCAATGCAAAAATTTTTGTTGCTATTGCAATTTGCAAAATTAAAAAATTTAAAGTCCTCTCGATTTTTCGAGGGGGCTTTTTTCGTCTTTTACAATAAAATCGGTTCGCAGTTACACATAATTTGAATACGCAGACAAAGATATAATAATTACCCTTAAATCGGGAACAATAGTAAAAACGATTTACGGAGTGATATTGTGATTCAAAACATACGGAAAAATGAATTTGAAAGCTTAATAAAATCATCAAAGCCGGTGCTTGCCGATTTTTATGCCGAATGGTGTTCACCGTGCAGAATGCTTTCGCCTGTAATAGAAGAAATCGGTGACAAATACAAAGCATATTTTGAGACCGTTAAGGTCAATGTTGACGAAAACCCCGAATTGACAGAACGCTACGGTGTATCGGGGATTCCTGCACTTTTGCTCTTTAAAGACGGCAACAAAATTTTGCGTATGTCGGGGGTTCAGACCGAAGAACGGATAATCTCCGCAATATCCGAAAAAACGGGTGAGAGTTTTGTATGACCTTGTAATTGTCGGCGGAGGTGCGGCAGGACTTACGGCGGCACTCTATGCCTCACGGAGCGGACTTGACTGCATTGTGCTTGATCCGTCATCACCCGAGGGCAGTTCAATTGCCCTCACGGATGCGGTTGAAAACTACACGGGCTTCAGCGATATTGCAGGCTTTGACCTTATCCAGCATTTTTATTCACACGCAAAGTCATTCGGTGCAAATTTTGTCAGACAAGCCCTTGTCGGCATAAGAAAAAATTATGACGGTTTTATCCTTGAATGCTCCGACAGTGAGGTCAAGACAAAATCTGTTATTCTCTGCATGGGCGCAACCCACAAAAAAATGGGAATTGACGGTGAAAATAAGTTTGAAGGCAGAGGAGTAAGCTATTGTGCCGTTTGTGACGGCTATTTTTTCAAAGACAAAACAGTGGCGGTAATCGGCGGAGGAAACACCGCCGTTACCGAGACGACCTATCTTTCTCATATATGCAAACGGGTTTTTCTTATTTACAGGGGCGATGCATTAAAAGCCGACAGAGTGCTTGTGCAAAAGCTTGAAAAATCGGGCAATGTCAAAATTCTTTACAACACCAATGTTGTGAAAATTGACGGTGACGAAAAGGTTAAATCGGTTACGCTTGATAATGAGAAAATTCTGAAAACTGACGGAGTTTTTGTTGCGGTAGGTCTTGAACCGAGAACCGAATGTGTCAAAGGTTTCGTGAAAACTGATGACAACGGCTATGTGATTGCCGATGAAACCTGTCAGACATCCGTGTCGGGAATTTTTGTTGCAGGGGATATCCGCACAAAAAATCTTCGACAGATTATAACCGCCTGTTGTGACGGTGCAAATTCTGTTTACGGAATAAACAAATTTTTGAAATTGTAAGGTTTTCTTTTCCTGATTTTTATGGTATACTATTCTTGATATTGTTAATTTTTCCGGATGAATAAAATGAAACTGTTACAAAATAAAAAAATAGCATATTTAACAGCAATTTTCTGCACACTTTTGTGGGGAACGGCTTTTCCGTTTATAAAGGTCGGCTACTCTGCTTTTAAGATTGAGGAGTCGGATATCGGCTCAAAGCTGATTTTTGCAGGAATGCGCTTTATGTTGGCGGGATTTATGGTGTTTCTCTTTTTGTGGATATCAAAAAGAAAACCGCCGACGCTTTCAAAAAAAGATATACTGCCCGTCTGTTCACTCGGAGTGGTGCAGACAGGATTGCAGTATATTTTTACATACATCGGAATCGGTTTTACAAGCGGAACGAACACCTCTATAATAACGGCTTGTGCATCGTTCTTTACCGTACTTTTCGTGCCGTTGTTTTTCAAAAACGACAGGCTCACGCTGATGAAAATTATCGGTTGTATTCTCGGATTCGGCGGAATTATCGCAATCAATTTCGGCGGAACTGTCAGCACGGACACTTGGTTCGGCGATATGATGATTCTCTTTTCAACAATATCTGCGGCGGCAGGCAACATCGTTGCGAAAAAAGTCACAACAGGACGAGATCCGTTCCCTGTAACCGCTTTTCAGCTTTTAACAGGCGGTTTTATATTGCTTGTGTCGGGCATATGCTGCGGTGGCAGTATTGGCTTGATAAATGTTGAAAGTGTTTCCGTGTTGCTCTGGCTTGCGTTCGTATCAGCGGCGGCATTTTCGCTGTGGACAGCACTTCTCAAATTTCATGATGCAAGCAGAATTTCCGTTTTCAATCTGCTTGTTCCCGTGTTCGGAACAGTTTTGTCGGGGCTTATGCTCGGTGAAAATGTTTTCAGAATCGAAACGCTCATCTCGCTTATTCTGATTTCACTCGGAATTGCGTTTGTAAATATGAATCTAAAAAAATCGGGAGGTAAAATATGAATCCTGATATAAAAGGTATTATTTCCGACATGGACGGTGTCATTCTTGACACAGAAAAGCTGTATGTCCGTTTTTGGTGTGAGGCGGCAAATTTTTACGGCTATCCTATGGAAACGCACCACGCACTCAGTATTCGCTCAATGGCTCGCCCGTTTACAATTGCAAAATTAAAGGGCTTTTTCGGAGAGAATTTTGACTACCGCAAGGTTCACGATAAAAGAATTGAGCTTATGGATAAGTTCATCTCGGAAAACGGCATTGAATCAAAGCCCGGTGCCGCTGAATTTCTCGGCTTTTTAAAGCAGAACGGCTACAGGGTTGCCCTTGCAACCGCAACCGCTCCGGAGAGAACGAAAAAATATCTTTCGGCTCTCGGTCTTTACGATTATTTTGACGAAATAGTTTGTGCGTCAATGGTTGCAAAAGGAAAGCCCGAACCCGACATTTATCTTTATGCCGCAGAAAAACTCGGGCTTGCTCCCAAAAACTGCATTGCACTTGAGGACTCGCTCAACGGCATAAAGTCGGCAAGCTCGGCAGGGTGTAAAACGGTTATGGTTCCCGACCTTGACCGTCCGAGTGCAGAGGCAATTCCCTTTCTTTACGGAGTTGCAGACAACCTTATTGATGTAAAACGATTTTTGTAAAAAATATTAACGGACATAAAGCAGGCTTTGCTTTTGTATATTAAACAGGGTAGGTTTATACTAAAACAAGGAGGAGTACAATATGTGGGATGCGATTTCAGCTGTGATGAATGGCTTCAATGACTTCCTGTGGGGTTGGTTTATGATTATCCTTCTTCTCGGAACTCACATTTTTCTCACAATTCGCACAAAATTTGTACAGAGAAAAACTTTTAAGGCAATCAAACTTTCGGTGACAAAGGATCCCGATTCAGACGGTGACATCAGCCCGTTTCAGGCTCTTGCAACAGCACTTGCCTCAACAATCGGAACGGGTACTATCATAGGCGTAGGTACTGCAATTGCACTCGGCGGACCCGGTGCGGTTCTCTGGTGCTGGCTCACCGGTGTTTTCGGTATCGCAACAAAGTATTCCGAGTCACTCATCGGTGTAAAGTATCGTGTGAAGACCTCTGACGGCAGAATGCTCGGCGGCGCCATGTATGCCCTTGAAAGAGGATTTAAGTTTAAGACTCTCGGCAAAATTTTAGCCGTTCTTTTTGCACTTTTTGCATTGCTTGCATCTTTCGGCATCGGTTCGGGTGTTCAGGTTAATGCGATTTCAAACATTATGAACAACACCTTTGACCTTGGTACGGTGAATCTTTTCGATCAGGACGCTTCGGTTATTTCGATTATTGTAGGTGTTCTTGTTGCCGCAATTACAGCCGTTGTAATTTTCGGAGGCATCAAGTCGATTTCAAGAGTTTGCGAACTCCTTGTACCGTTTATGGCTGTTTTCTATGTTCTCGGCTGTATTATTATCCTCGGCATGAACTTTGATGTTCTCGGTAAGACATTTGAAATGATTTTTCAGGACGCATTTTCTCTCAAGTCCGTTGCAGGCGGTTTCCTCGGTTCAAGCCTTATGCTTGCCGCTCGTTACGGTATTGCAAGAGGTCTTTTCAGTAATGAATCCGGTATGGGTTCTGCTCCGATAGTTGCCTCTGCCGCTCAGACAAGAAACCCTGTCCGTCAGGCTATGATTTCTTCAACAGGCACTTTCTGGGACACGGTTGTTGTTTGTCTTATGACAGGTCTTGTGC
>OGMF01002937.1_pt1 | contig 13569 bp, 9 predicted proteins | sample 1572921 | NCBI WGS metagenome assembly OGMF01 (sample SAMEA2581919, study PRJEB24529) | metagenome | biome: Human gut stool | place: China | collected 2011
TAATGGACTACACCAACATCAGCCGCCGCTGGACCATGCCCGCCCGCTACTATACCAAATCATTCGAAGACGACGGCATCACCCTCCGCATCGTCTGGGTGGACACCGCCCCCATGATGGACAAATACCGCAACGACTCCGCCACCTATCCCGATGCCCGCAAGCAGGACTTACAGCAACAACTTGCCTGGATAGACTCCGTACTGACCGCCGCAAAAGAAGACTGGGTCATCGTTGCCGGACACCACCCCATCTACGCCGAAACTCCGAAGGACAACAGCGAACGCCGGGATATGCAAGCCCGCCTCGACCCGATACTCCGCAAGCATAAAGTAGATATGTACGTCTGCGGACATATCCACAACTTCCAGCACATCCGCAAGGCGGGAAGCAATATTGATTACATCGTCAACTCCGCCGGCTCCCTCTCCCGCAAAGTGAAACCCACGGAAGGAACAGTGTTTTGCAGTCCGGAACCGGGTTTCTCCATCATTTCGGCAGACAAGAAGGAACTGACGTTGCGGATGATTGACAAGAAAGGGAATGTGTTGCATACCGTGACACGCACCTCACGGTAATTCCTTTTTCACTTTCCGAGGCAAAATACACAGTAAAGAGAAGAGAGTATATCGCTAAAAATAATACCTTTGCATCGTTCAAACATAAAAAACGCTATGAAGAAGATATACCTCTTCCTGTTATTCGGCCTGCTGCTTGCGGCCTGTGCAAAAGATGACGACAAACAGCCCATCTTAGTAACCGACATCGTAATGCCTGCCGCAGGCACCGTATTCAATCCCGGAGATAAAGTCACCATCTCCGCGCAAGGCTTCCAGCCCGATGACGATGTCATGTTCGAAATCTATTGGCCGCTTCCCGACGAGCCCGCACTCAACTATCAGGGACATGCCCGTGGCGTATTGCCCGTCATGTTGGAACAGACTGCCACAAGCATCACCTTCCTGGCACCCGGGCACTATCCCGCTTCAACTACCAAAATACTTCTGCGCCGCGCCGGCGACATAATGACGCTTGGCGAAATCGCAGTCTCCAACGGCCAGGCACCCGAAGAGTTCCAACTCTACGGCATCACCAACTCCCATTCCGACACGGATCATGATAACTGCATCGAGCACGTAAACCTCACAGATGGCAGCCCAACGGACATCGTGGAACTGGCAGAAGACCAAAAAGACTTCTCCTGCGTAGTGAACACCCCCGAAAGCCAACGTCTCTGTGGAATACAAACGAAGGACGGAGTCCGCAAGGTATACTGTTACGACCTATCCATGCGCTACTGGCAGGATATGGGACTTGAAAATATATTAACCCTTTGCAACAATACCGATGGCTCCATAACAGCCGTGAGGCAGATATCTCCCAATGAAGTGGTGTTCGCATCCGTCACAACCTCAGGTTTCACCCGAAGCCAGATGCCCCCCATGGCTCACCGCTACGAACTACCTGCAAACATAAAACCCGAAGCTCTGACACGCTACCTCGGCGTACAGAGCGGTGCCAGCCAGCTATTGCTCTCAGCCGATAACGGCAACAACAGCTTTGCGCCCGTCGTACTGGATTTACAAAGTAGCAAAGTACATGTCGGCGAGCAGATACAAGCTACCGCACTTATTCCCTTCTGGACAATAACCGATAAAAAAGATAACGGAACCACCAAGTACGTGCGCACCGGAGGATACGCTGTAGTAACCGAGGGGCAGACCGAACTGCGCCTGTGGGACCAGGCTACAATGACCCTGAAAGAGCCTTTTGCCACATTCCCCAACCCGGCACGTTCCATAACCATGCTCGCTGAAGATACAGAGACACTGAAGCTCTACGTATTGTTCGACACTTACCGGGGCGACAGGCTGATTTATGCATACGATTTAGTAAGTAAAGACTGGCAATCGGTTCCCGGCATCGGCTATTCCTATTCGGAGATTGTGATGGCACGATAAAGCAAGAAGAGACATCCCTTCTTTACTGAAAAATGATGTCTCTATTGTCGGCTTTCTTCTTGATATGCCTTTCGGTTTGCCATTTGCAATCTTTGCCGGACAACTGAAGTATGGCATCTTATTGATGCTTACGATTAGTGCTTTTTGATCGTATTTCCAAGCCATTCATATATAAGAGTTTGCAGTTTCCCACAGGCAGGAAACTGCCGTTCCCGTCCTAAGAAACGAGCGTTTCCATGAAGAGAAACTCTTGTCCCCATTAAGAGAAACGCTCGTTCCCATTAAGAGAAACCGTTGTTCCCATTAAGGGGAACGCCCGTTCCCACGATAGGAAACGGGAAGCCGCATGGTGATTTATCTTGCCCGGATGGCTACGCTATTTGCTCAAAAGGGTGTAGTTATCCGCCCAAAAAGGTGTAGCTATCTGCTATAAAGGGGGTAGTCTTGTGATATAAAAGGACGTTTTCAGGTAAAACGAAGGGGAGAATCTTCCTTTAAGAGTCGTTTTATCCGCTATTCACAAGGTTTTTCTCTATTTTTTCGCAGGAACTGTTTAATACGAGTTACCCTTTTTACGAAACAATTTGAGTGATTTTATCAGCACAACGCATACAAATAAGTCTATAACCAAGCCAATAGCTTTCTTTCTAAACATTCACTATATCATTTCCTTGCATTCTTTCCTATTATCATCGGGACGGTCGGCAGATTTTCAATTCAGACCGTTCGCCCCCGTCTTTCCACATGAAACGAGCAATGACAATAATATTCATAATAAAGCAATAAGATTAACGGACTTAAGTACATACTTATAGGACAATGATTTCATTTAAATACATTGCAACTACTCAGGCTGCCTGTCATTGAAAGAGTACTTATTGTACCGGATTCGGTACAATTAAAAGTAGAGTCTCGTAAACTGAGTTCGATAAGAAAATTACTTCTTCCCCCGCAAATCATCTTTAGGTATCGTCGTCTCACTACCGTCGCGCGTAGCGATGTAGTGCGGCGACATAATCTCGATACCCTCTTCGTTAAATCGATCCTGGATATTCTGATGCAAATCGGAATACACCTGCGCCAACTGGTTGGCATCCTTTATATAAGCATTCACCTGATAGACCGGATAATAATCCTGAAGAGACGTTTCCAATACAAACGGACGCGGATCATCTACCACTCCGGGTGTATTCAGAGCGGCCTCAACCAGAAGTTGATGTGTCTTCCGCCAGGGAATATCATACCCCACACTCACTTCAGAATGGATAATCAGTCCGTAGTCACGTGCCGACTGACTAAAGTTTACCGTATGCGAAGACATGATGAAAGAGTTCGGAATCGTCACCACCTCATTCTTCGGTGTACGGATGCGCGTCACCAACGGAGTCTTCTCTATTACATTTCCCGTAGTATCATTCAGCTTGATGCGGTCGCCCAACTTGAAGGGACGCATATAGGTGATTACCAATCCCGCAATAATATTCCCGATCACCGTACTCGAACCCAACGAAACAATCAAGCCGACAAAGACCGATATCCCCTGGAAAACACCCGACTTGGAACCCGGCAGATAGGGATAAATCATAGCAATCATAAATGCATAAAGCAGGAAACGCACAATGTGAAACGTTGGCATAGCCCAATCGGCATAGAAACCACCTATTTTCAACCGTTCCGATTGAATTTCACTGGCAAGATAATGCACCAACCTCACCAGATATTTCACGGCAAGCCATATCACAAAGATGGTAAACAGATTAGGAACATATTCTACTATACCCAGGAAGATGCTCTTTATAGGGTCCCATATATACGAGAATAACTTATAAGCAAGATCTTTTGTCTGGGGAAATATGGAGAAAAGTAGCGGTACTGTTAATATCAGCTGGAGCAGCATTACGGCATATCGCAACAGATTTGCCAGGAAGACAAGCAGATTCACCTGCTTCTGCGTATCCAGCAATTCATATTCCTGAATGGAGATAGGTTTTAGTTTGGTATCCTTCAATCGTTGAATACGCACTTTCAGCTTATTGAACAACCAGGTGGTGAGTTTAAACAGCAGGTACTGGCCTATGATTACAAGAATGAAATAGAGAATACGTTTGCCAAGCTGCCACAGACTATGTTCGTCCTTCATCACCTTCAGCTTGTCTACGATCACCTTACGCTTGGCAGCCGCCAACTGGTCGCGCGAGCAACCTTCCCACAGACCATCCTGATCTATGAACGAGGCCAGAACTTTATTCCCATACATCAGATCGGTGACAATATCACTACTTTCGGTATAAACCGAGTCGGGTTGCAAATTAAACCGTTTACCCAGCTCCGTTATTGCCGCTGCATTCATTTCGGCACGTTGCTGCGGAGTATGTCCACCACGCTTGGCAAACAGGTAATACAGCGTATCGCCTTCCACCACTACCGGCACACCCGGCGTCACCCGCCTGAGCGAATCAATACGCAATCGCTGCTTTGCCAGTTTCAGGGAGTCCGCCGCATCATATCTCAGCCTCATTTGCTCTATCTCCATCCTGAGATTAGCCTCATTCAGCCTTGCAACCTCCAAATCCTCTTTCATCTTCAGCAGATAAACCGAGTCTGTATCCGCCCTTTGGGCAACAACATTCCCCAAAGTATCTTCATTAAAGATATCTAAAACCTTCTCTACCAACTGGGCAGATGCAACGCCCGCAGGCAACAGCAAGAACCAAAGACATAACGCACGTATTCCCTTCATATAATAGCCCTTAATCAGGTTACTTAAAAACAACAAATTGATTAACGTGCCAAACATACGGAATGTTTTTCACTTTTCATAAAAGGAATTAATTATATTTGCACAAAAAACAGAATTCTCATGGATATTCTTTGTCTTATCGGAGGACTTCTCCTCATCCTTTTAGGGGCCAACGGACTGACAGACGGAGCCGCATCCGTCGCCAAGCGTTTCCGCATCCCCTCCATTGTTATCGGGCTCACCATCGTAGCTTTCGGGACTTCCGCTCCCGAACTGGCGGTCAGCGTCTCTTCGGCCCTGAAAGGCAGTGCGGACATCGCCATCGGAAACGTTGTAGGCAGCAACATCTTCAATACACTGATGATTGTAGGCTGCACGGCACTCTTCGCTCCTATTGTTATTTCCGGAAATACGCTGCGTAAGGAAATCCCACTCTGTATCCTATCCTCCATAGTATTGCTGATTTGCGCGAATGATGTTTTGCTGGATCATAGTTCTGAAAATATAATCAGCACTACAGACGGACTGTTGCTGCTCTGTTTTTTCATGATCTTCCTCGGATATACCTTTGCCATCGCTTTTCAAGGGAAAAAAGAGGGAGAGACGGAAGAGGAAATCAAACAACTTCCCATGTGGCGATCCATACTATATATAATAGGTGGGCTGGTGGCACTGATTGCCGGCGGCAGTTTCTTCGTAGATGGTGCCAGTGGCATTGCACGCAGCCTGGGAGTAAGCGAATCCGTCATCGGATTGACTTTGGTAGCAGGCGGCACATCCCTGCCCGAACTTGCAACCTCCATTGTCGCCGCCTTAAAGAAGAATCCGGAAATTGCTATCGGAAACGTGATTGGCAGTAACCTGTTCAACATCTTCTTCGTACTGGGATGCAGCGCTTCCATCACACCGTTGCACCTGACGGGTATCACGAATATGGATCTATTAGTACTGGTAGGCTCCAGCATACTGCTATGGATATTCGGATTGTTCTTCGCCAAACGCACCATTACCCGCATAGAGGGCAGCATACTGATACTTTGTTATATAGCATACACCACCGTACTCATTTACAACGTTTAATGGAAGGATTCAATATATCATACTTCATGAACGGAGCTGCATTCATGTTTTTCGGATATGTCAGTTTCCGTTTGCTAACTCAAAAGCCACGCTCACGAATACAGAGCATACTGGGACTGACCCTTGCTTTTTGGGCATTACTGGAGCTCAAAGATATATTACTCTATTTCCCTTCACTGAAAACCGAACAACTGGTCAACTCCCTGCTATTCATTGACGGATGGGCAGTTGCCGCCTGCTCCTTCTATCTGCTGGAATTAACAGCGCCCGGATGGCTCAACTGGAAGAAGATCTTTTTACTTTTTAGCCCTTACCTCATATTTACAATTGTTTATTTGTGTACCTTCTATGCCCCCATTTTCCCTTTTTATTTCGGATTCATTCTACTCTATAGCGCCGTTATTGTACTCATAGTTACATTCGCTGCCCGACGCTACCAACGATACATACGCAACAACTACTCTTATTCGGAACATATCGATGTGGCATGGTTGAAGAAAGCTACACTCATTCTCGCCATCTGCCTGCTGACATGGGTATATACCAGCATCCATATTACAGGTTGGGGAGATACTATTTATTATATTTCTTCCGTCGTATTGTGGTTTGTTATTATCCATTATTCAGCCTATCAGATCAGTATCCCTATGCCTAACAACCTGAAAGGCAACCTCCTGGCTAAAGAGCCTGTAGAAGAGAACGGGACCAGCGGAACGGAACAAGATAACGGTTCTTATTACGCTTTCCGGGAAGAGTTACTGAAAGTGATGGAAGAGCAACAACTCTACCTGAATCCTAAACTGACTATCAGCGATGTAGCTAATGCCATCGGAACAAACCGCACCTACTTATCCTCCTATTTCAACAATAAGCTGAATATCACTTTCTACGACTATATCAACAACCTGCGCATCGAGAAAGCCGGCAAGCAACTACTAACCACCTACCCCTATACCATGAATATAGATGAGATAGCCGAACGTTCCGGATTTAACTCCACTTCCACGTTCCGGCGTGCTTTCCTCAAAAATACGGGTATGACACCTTTACAGTATCGGAAAAGCATACAGAAATAGATTAGTTTTTATCTCCGCCGCGTGGTATTTTAAAGATTATCATGTATCTTTGCCACTTCATTAGACATAAAATTATGGCAATAACAATCAAAAAAGTTTCCACAATGAAAGAATTGAAACGGTTCATCCGCTTCAATTACCGGCTATATAAAGGCAATCCCTACTCCGTTCCCGATCTCTACGACGACATGCTCAACACTTTCAATAAAAAGAAGAATGCGGCGTTTGAATTCTGTGAGGCAGAGTATTTCCTGGCTTACCAAGACAATAAAATAGTGGGCCGCGTAGCTGCCATAATCAACCATAAGGCCAATGAAGCCTGGAATAAAAAGAATGTCCGTTTCGGCTGGATTGATTTCATTGACAACCCGGAAGTATCCGATGCCTTGATCCACACGGTAGAAGAATGGGGAAAAGAACGTGGAATGACTCACATACAAGGTCCGTTGGGCTTCACAGACTTCGATGCGGAAGGCATGCTGGTCGAAGGCTTCGATCAACTCAGCACCATGGCAACCATTTACAACTATCCTTACTATCCGCAACACATGGAGCGTATGGGATTTGAAAAGGAAGCTGACTGGGTGGAATACCAGATCTACATTCCGGATGCCATACCGGACAAGCACAAACGCATCTCCGATCTTATCCAGCGTAAATATAATCTCAAGATTAAAAAATATACATCTGCAAAGAAGATTGCCCGCGACTATGGACAGGCCATCTTTGAGTTGATGAACGAAGCTTATAAGCCCCTGTTCGGTTATTCCGCTCTGTCCCAACGGCAGATTGACCAGTACGTGAAAATGTATCTCCCCATCGTAGACCTCCGCATGGTGACACTTATCACAGATGCCGACGACCAGCTTATTTGCGTAGGCATATCCATGCCATCCCTGTCCGAAGCTCTACAGAAAGCGCACGGCCGGTTATTGCCCTTCGGATGGTACTATCTGCTGAAAGCACTGTTCATGAAACGACGTGCCAAAATGTTAGATTTATTGCTTGTTGCCGTGAAGCCGGAGTACCAGAACAAAGGTGTTAACGCATTGTTATTTTCCGATTTAATTCCGGTTTATCAGAAATTAGGTTTTATATTTGCAGAAAGCAACCCTGAACTTGAAATGAATGGCAAAGTACAAGCCCAATGGGAATACTTTGAAACCAAACAACATAAACGGCGCAGGGCGTTTATTAAAGAAATTAAATAAAAAGGGGACAAGGAGACAAGTTAACAAGGAAACAAGGGGTTGCACTATATTTGCACCATTATAAAGCAGACTCTTTCCCTCGTCAACTTGTCAACTGCAGACCTCGTCAACTAAATAAGAGTTTATGGAAGAAATCAACGGACTGATGCCCGAAGGCAATGTAGAATATACGGAAGACAACATTCGTCATCTTGACGATATGGAGCACATCCGTGTCCGTTCGGGTATGTATATCGGTCGTTTGGGCGACGGTACGCAGAACGACGACGGTATCTATGTATTGCTAAAAGAGGTAATGGACAACAGCATCGATGAGTTCAAAATGGGTGCTGGTAGACGGATCGAGATTAACATTGAGGATAATCTCCGTGTCAGTGTGCGCGACTATGGTCGTGGTATTCCGCAAGGAAAGCTGATTGAAGCTGTGAGCAAACTCAATACCGGCGGTAAGTACGACAGTAAAGCTTTCAAGAAAAGTGTCGGACTGAACGGCGTAGGTATCAAAGCTGTGAATGCACTTAGCAGCCGCTTTGAAGTACGTAGTTATCGCGAAGGTAAAGTTCGTATTGCCATTTTTGAAAAAGGTAATCTCCAGAGTGATGTAACGGAAAACTGTAACGAGGAAAGCGGAACTTACATCTTCTTCGAACCGGACAGCACGTTATTCCTGAACTATTCTTTCCAGGCTAATTTCGTGGAAACGCTGTTGCGTAACTACACGTACCTGAATACAGGACTTTCCATTATATACAACGGTCAGCGCATTATCTCACGCCATGGACTGGAAGATTTGCTGAACGACAATATGACCGCACAGGGCCTTTACAATATCATCCATCTAAAAGGAGAAGATATTGAAATAGCCTTTACGCATACGAATCAATACGGCGAGGAATACTATTCCTTTGTCAACGGCCAGCATACCACACAGGGTGGAACGCACCAAAGTGCGCTTAAAGAACATATTGCCCGCACCATCAAGGAATTCTATAACAAGAACCAGGAATATGCCGACATCCGCAACGGTATTGTTGCCGCCATTGCCATCAATGTGGAAGAACCCCAGTTTGAAGGACAGACCAAGACCAAACTCGGTTCCCCTTCCATGTCTCCCGGTGGTGTAAGCGTGAATAAGTATGTAGGCGACTTCATCAAAACGGAGGTGGATAACTATCTACACAAGAATCCGTTGGTTGCGGAAGTCATGCTGCAAAAGATACAAGACTCCGAAAAGGAACGTAAAGCCATTGCCGGTGTAACCAAACTGGCACGTGAGCGCGCAAAGAAGGCCAACCTGCATAATCGTAAGCTGCGCGATTGCCGTTACCACCTCAATGACGGCAAAGGAAAGGAACAGGAATCCGAATCTTGCATCTTTATCACTGAGGGTGATTCTGCCAGCGGTTCCATCACAAAGAGCCGTGACGTAAATACGCAGGCTGTATTCAGTCTTCGTGGTAAACCGTTGAACTCATTCGGGCTGACTAAGAAAGTAGTATACGAAAACGAAGAATTCAATCTGCTACAAGCTGCCCTGAACATAGAAGACGGCATTGAAGGATTGCGTTACAACAAGGTGATTGCCGCTACCGATGCCGATGTGGACGGTATGCACATCCGGTTGTTGCTCATCACATTCTTCCTGCAATTCTTCCCCGATCTGATAAAGAAAGGGCACGTCTATATCCTGCAAACTCCGTTGTTCCGCGTGCGCAACAAGAAAAAGACAATTTACTGCTACACGGAAGAGGAACGGCAAAAAGCCATTGTTGAACTGGGCCCCAATCCTGAGATTACGCGTTTTAAAGGTCTGGGAGAGATCTCGCCTGATGAATTCCGGCATTTCATCGGTAAAGATATGCGTCTGGAACAAGTTACTTTACGCAAAACGGACCTCGTAAAGGAGTTATTGGAATTCTATATGGGTAAAAATACCATGGAACGGCAAAACTTTATTATTAACAATCTGGTTATAGAAGAAGATCTGGCATCATGAGAAGAGCAATCTTTCCGGGAACATTCGATCCTTTCACTATCGGCCATTCATCGGTAGTGACCCGCGCACTGACTTTTATGGATGAAGTCATTATTGGAATTGGTATCAACGAGAATAAAAACACCTACTTCCCTATTGAGAAGCGCGTGGAGATAATACAGAAATTCTACCGGAACGAGCCACGAATCAAGGTCTACTCCTATGATTGCCTGACGATTGATTTTGCCCGGCAGGTAGACGCGCAGTTAATTGTTCGCGGTATCCGTACCGTGAAAGATTTCGAGTATGAAGAGACCATTGCCGATATCAACCGCAAACTGGCAGGTATCGAAACTATCTTGCTCTTTACCGAACCCGAACTGACATGTATCAGTTCGACTACTGTCCGCGAACTTCTACAGTTCGGCAAAGATATCAGCCAGTTTATCCCCGAAGGGATGGATATTTAATAATTAGTGAATTAGTGATTAGTGATAAGCGAAAAAGAATGATGAAGAAACTTCTTATCTTTATAATATGTATATGCGGTGCCATGGCTTCCATGCAGGCGCAGAATATGGGCAACTTGGCTGCCCGCAAGTTACAGATGGCAGAGTTTGCCATCACCAACCTGTATGTAGACTCGGTAGACGAAAATAAACTGGTGGAAGAAGCTATTATCCGTATGCTTGCCCAACTCGATCCGCACTCCACATACAATGATGCTGAGGAAGTGAAGAAAATGAACGAGCCTTTGCAAGGTAACTTCGAAGGTATCGGCGTGCAGTTCCAGATGATAGAAGATACATTACTTATTATACAGCCCGTCAGCAACGGACCATCTGAAAAGGTTGGTATCCTGGCAGGTGACCGTATCGTGGCAGTGAACGACAGCGCTATTGCCGGCGTAAAAATGTCCACAGAAGATATAATGGTACGCCTGCGCGGCCCGAAAGACTCAGAAGTAAAACTAACTATTGTCCGCCGCGGAGTGGACGATCCCTTATACTTCACTGTAAAACGGGATAAAATACCCATTCTAAGTTTGGACGCTTCGTATATGATACAGCCCAAAACCGGCTATATCCGTATCAACCGTTTTGGCGCCACTACCGCCGAAGAATTTACCGCGGCCCTCAAAGAGCTACAGAAGCAAGGAATGAAAGACCTGATACTCGACCTGCAAGGCAACGGTGGCGGCTATTTGAATGCAGCAATTGATCTTGCCAACGAGTTCCTGCAACAAAAAGAACTGATTGTATATACTGAAGGAAGAACCTCTCAGCGCAGTAATTTCTATGCCAAAGGCACAGGTAACTTCAAGAACGGACGCCTCATCGTGCTGGTAGACGAATACTCTGCTTCAGCAAGTGAAATCGTAACCGGTGCCATACAGGACTGGGACAGAGGCGTAGTTGTAGGCCGCCGTACTTTCGGTAAAGGGCTGGTACAACGCCCCATCGAATTGCCCGATGGCTCTATGATTCGCTTGACTATCGCCCGTTATTACACCCCATCCGGACGTTGCATCCAGAAGCCGTACGACCATACAGCCAATCTGGACGGCCGAGGCCTTAGTAAAGATGACGGCCAGGAGAAATACAATATGGAACTGGTAGAGCGTTTCAACCGTGGAGAAATGATGCATGCCGACAGTATCCATTTCCCTGATTCACTGAAGAACTCCACTAAGAAGTTGAAACGTACCGTATACGGTGGCGGTGGCATCATGCCCGACTATTTCGTACCTATTGATACAACCCAATATACCGATTATCACCGTAATCTGGTTGCCAAAGGCGTTGTCATCAAAGCAACAACCAAGTATATCGAGAAAAACCGGAAAGAACTCCAAGAAAAATATAAGAAGTTTGATACCTTCAACAATAAATTCGAGATAGACGAACAGATGCTTGCGGACATACGCGCTGCCGCCGATAAAGAAAAGATTGAGTTCAACGAAGAGCAGTACAACAAATCATTGCCTCTGATAAAGACGCAGTTGAAAGCCTTGATAGCCCGTGACCTGTGGGATATGAACGAATACTTTCAGGTGATAAACACCACGAACAACAGCGTGCAACAAGCCCTTGAGTTATTGAACGAAAAGATTTACGAGAAGAAACTACCACTTTAATTACCGAACAACCACTTATTCAGCCAACGGTTCACATAGATATTTACTACAGCACATCCGGCTCCGATAACTGCACCCGCCAGCACATCGGAGGGATAGTGCACACCTTCATTCATACGGGATACTCCGACAGAACATGCCCATAAGGCGGATGGAGCGATTACATACCATTTCGGATATTTCACACAAAGTGAAGTTGCCAATGCAAAAGCAGTTGCCGTATGTCCGGAAGGGAAAGAAGGACTGGTTTCATGACTATAAGCATGAACCCGGTCGGGATAGCGATCGAACGGACGTTCACGATCTATAAGATATTTCATGCCATAAGTCACAACAAAAGCGCCGGCAACACTGGTACCTACATACACAGCATCCTTCAATAATTCGCGGTCTTTTTTCACCCAGGCAGCCAATGCCATCGCCACAGGAACCCCCACAGCAATATAGGGTTCAGTACGAGAAATTATTTTATTATAATTACGAATGAACTTACCATCCCAACTATTTATTCTATGCAAAGTATTAATGTCCCAGTTCTGGGCAGAAATATTGAATACAAGTAATGATGCAAAAAATACAAAAAAAATAGTCCGTTTCATGTAGTCTTTCTTATAGTTTGCTGCAAAGATAGACGATTTTGTTAGAGTATTCATAAAAAAATTCTATCTTTGTTGCCATAATTTTAGTAATTCGTCTTATATTTCATGACAAAAGACACTCTTTGCACACGGCAAGTAGATTGTACTCTATGCCCAAAAATCTCAGACGGGACATTGGTATACCGCCAATATCCCCAGGGGCAGCATTTCTCGGCGGAGAAGTGTACCCAGAACTGCATGATCTTTATGTTAAAGGGAGAATTGTTGATAAATAGTAACGAATACCCAGGCACTACGCTCCAGAGCAGACAATGTGTGCTGCAAGCCATCGGTTCAAAAATGGAATTGTTAGCACTGACTGAGGTGGAATATATCGCCTATTGGTTTACGGAACTTCCACTTATATGCGAAGACCGTTACAAGGATATCCTCGAACGCTCTGAGGCCCCGCTGACCTACACACCGTTGATAGCGAATGCAAAATTGGAGCGGTTGCTGCATGATATCGCCGACTATTTTAAAGAACAGCCTTCCGCATGCGGGAAATATCTCGACATCAAGCGCCAGGAACTGGTTTACATACTAACCTGCTATTATCCCCTGCGCCAGATAAGTACGTTCTTCTATCCCATCAGCACTTATACGGAAAGTTTCCATTATTTCATTATGCAGAACTACGACAAGGTAAAGAATGTGGAAGAATTCGCCCATTTAGGTGGATATACAACCACTACATTCCGCCGTTTGTTTAAAAATATGTATAATGTTCCGGTGTACGAATGGATACTGG
>OGMF01002938.1_pt1 | contig 13567 bp, 9 predicted proteins | sample 1572921 | NCBI WGS metagenome assembly OGMF01 (sample SAMEA2581919, study PRJEB24529) | metagenome | biome: Human gut stool | place: China | collected 2011
TTTTTTAGGAATATCTATGGTTAATATCCCGTTTTCAACTTTTGCTTCGATTTTATCTTTATCTATGTTATCGGGCAGAATCATATTCTGACGGAATTGTGTATAAGAAAATTCCCGGCGCAAATACCGGCCGTTTTTATTTTCATCTTTATGTTCCTCTTTTTTCTCCATAGAAACAGAGATCTGATTATCATCATCGATTCTAATCGAAAAATCGTCTTTAGTCAGTCCCGGAGCAGCAATCTCTACTTTATAATCTTTTTCACTTTCGATAATATTTATGGCGGGAGAAGTTGAATTTGCTTTTTCCATCCATTCGTTTCCAAAGAAATCGTTAAATATTCCCGGAAGCCAATTTTGTGATTTTCTTACAGGCATCATAGTTATAATCTCCTATTCGTTAATTAAACATCTATATTTCTTTGAATCGGGTTTGTAACTCAAATTCGCTTAAATAATTGCAAAGTGTGTGCCATTTGTTTTTGGGACTGTTTTGTCAGAAAAAGTGCCAAATTGTATCTATCTGAATGACAGAATTTACTCAGAATTAAACACTTGAAACATAATGTAGTATAATTTAAAAAGGTCTTCGTTTGAGAAAACTGTTGTTTTGTGTGAAAATAATACACCCTCCAGATAAAGAAAATGTCTGAAGGGTGTATTGAAAAGATTTCTATGAAATTTAAGAGCCTGTCTGAGTTTTACTCAGCCTCTATTTTTTGTATGGCCTTTTCGGCCTCTTCTTTTAACTTATCTGCCTGTTTCTGTGCCTCTTTTACCAATGCTGCAGCAGCAGTTTTCGCACCGATCTTTTCGAGAGGCTTTTGAGCTTTGTCTATCAGTTTTTGCCCTTCTTTCTCTGCAGTTTCTACTAATTTTTTTCCTGCTGCATCGGCTTGTTCTCTTAAAGCGGCGATACGTTCTTCTTTATCCTTTCCGGTAAGTTTAGTCAGTTGACTGTTTACGGCTGTTTTTACGGCATTGTTGATCATTTCTTTAGTGTCGAGTTTGATCTCGGGCTTTGAAAATGTACCTCCGATAGTTGCCGTTACATTACTGATATATCCGCCAGTAGCAGATTCGGGAAGTGCGATTTTTGCGGTGTAGTCGATACTCTGATCTAAACCGGTTGTTCCGCTTAGATTCATACTGATATTACCCATTTTTATATTAAAAGGATCGGTTTTTAATAGTCCGTTTTCGATTGTAAATGGTATTTTTATATCTTTAGCTTCGATGTTTTTAAGTTTATCATTTTTCAATAATGTGGCAATCTTGTCAAAAACTTCGAGGTTTTGTACATGAATATCATTGGATTGTAGAACCCCTTTAGCCGTCAGTGACATTAATTCGGGGCTCATAGTGTTATCCAAAGGGGTCTTTAAATCAAGATTTACAGAGTAGTTACCTCCTGTTTTTGCAAAAATTGGGACGATCTTTTGGATCATATCCAATTGTTTGAACGTTTCTTCGAAAGAAGCTTTCTGGATATTCAGTCCAAAATTTACCATAGGCCGGTTTTTATTCTCGGCGGTACTATATGATCCGGTTGCTGATATAGATCCATCAAAGGCATTAAAATTTAGAGGATTCATTCGAACGACCCCATTTGAAACAGATAGATTTCCGTTGATATTATTGATTTCGATTTTTTGGAAAATGACTTTTTTAAGGTTTGCTTTAAGCGACAAATCCAAATTTTTAGGAACTTCTATAACACTCATGGTTGTCGTGTCTGTTGTTACTTCGGTTTCTGTACTTGTCTCTTCAGTGTCACTTATAAAATCATTTAAGTTCAGATATGAAGAATTTAAAGAAAGGTTGCCTTTTAAAGTTTCATTTTTCAAAAAATAGGGTAGGTAGTTAGATAAAGAGCCTTTTGCCTGTAAATCGTTTTTTCCGATATTTACGTCCATTTCATTTAAAGACATAGCTTTGGGGCTGATCGTTGCAGATGCTTTCTTTAATGTTATGGCAGGGATTCCAGGAGTTGTAAAATTCATATTGCTTATAGAGATATTCCCTTCACCTTGTATATTTTGATATTTTTCTTTTTCAATATCCGACATTTTACCCGCAAAACTTAATGTGGTCGTCAGTATTCCGCTTAGTTTTATCGAGTCTCCTAAAGGATATACCTCTTTAATCATATCCAGATTCAGAGTTCCATTTGCTGTTGCTTTAAAATTCAGATCAGATACGGGAGTCGATGCGTTTAATGTCAGCTTGAACGGGTTTTCTGCCATTTTAAAACTGAGATTATCAATATTGATAGTAGTTAAGTCGGCATTGCCTCCCGGATTTTCTGCAGAAATATAGATGTTGATATTGTCAATTGCTTTGGGCATACCGGCATAATTGATCATGCCGTCTTTGACGTTTAATAAAAATGAAAATTGTGGTAATAGGTCTCCGGTCATTTTGCCTTTGGCTGCAGCTTTAAAGTCTAATGCACCTTTAGCAGTTAATGACTCGAAATTGTTTTGATAAATGCCGGGAATGAGAGAAAGAATGTCTTTGAACTCTATTTTTGGACTATTTAAACGTATATCCATGTCCATATCATTTTCGAGAAGTGCTATCCAGCCGTCGAGATTCAACTCGATTGCATTAAGTCGAAGTTTGTTTTCATCAAATGTGAATTTGTTATTTACCAAATCAGCCAGAACTTTCATGTCCATTTCAAATTCTGCGTTTTTGAGATAAGGGACAGCTCCTGATATAAAATCTATATTTTGGGTTATCATGTGACAATCAATCGATGTTGATTCGGTACTCATATCTCCCGATAGTTTCAAGTTCAGTTTCTGAGTATAGAATTCCATTTTAGAAGAGTCATCTATGTATGCAATACGTCCGTCTTCTATGGTGAATTTTTTTAATTTAAGAGCGAAAGATGAGCTGGACGAAGTCGTGTCTGTTGCAACAGTCGTTGTTGTGTCTGGTTTCATTATGTCCCAGTTTACATTTCCATTCGCTAATTTGACTGCTTTTACCTGCGGTTTTTCCAGAATGATATGGTTTATTTCGATTCCTTTATCACCGAACAGACTCATTATATTAACGGCGATATCTATCTCCTTTGCAGAGACAAGAGTGTCTTTCTCGAAATCACCGATACCCGTAAGAGATAATTGTTGCAACTCGATAGAGGCTTTCGGAAAATGAGAAAAGAAACTGAGGTTCAGATCGGCAAATTCGAGCTTGGCGTTCAGCATGTTATTTGCCTCTTTTTTCACTATCTCCAATATCTTGCCTTTAAAAGCAAAAGGGAGAATGAGCATGATAACCAAGATTGTACCTATGACTATCCCGGTAATTTTTAAACCTTTTTTTACTTTTGTATTCATACCCAAATGATTTATTTGTTATGTTTTCTTTCTCTTATTTCTTCTGCAATGCTCCAGAAACGACCGGCTGTTTCTATTTCACCGAGTTTAGAAAATGTATCTCCGAGCCGGTCGTGCAAAGTCGCATTTTGTGGCTTTAGTTTTACTGCTTTCAGAAAATCGCTTGATGCACCTTCATAATCTTCAAGTTTGTATCGTAGTTTGCCTCTGTTATAGAGAGCTTTAAAATATAACGGACTTAACCGTACAGCTTCGTTGAGACATTGTGCTGCTCCAGATAAATCATCAGCATCCATTAAGGTAACACCTTTTCGTACCCAAGCGTCGAGCAGTAACGGATCAAGAGCCAATGCCTTGTCAAAATTAGCGAGAGCAGCCCTGGTGTCATGAGCCTTCGTAATACACTCATTACCGAGTAAATAATATTCGTATGCATACTTTTTTAATGTTTCCCGGCGTTCATGATCTCGTTGTTCGAGAGTTTTTATACGTTCTTTTAATTCTGTGATAATACTTAATTTTTTTCGGATCAATCGCTTTACTTCCGGTTTTTCAAGATCATATCTGAGATGTATAGCCTCGAACAAAGCCGTAAGACTTCCGTCAAAATCATCCTTGTCGAATTGTTTGGCTGCAGTATGATAAAGCCTGTCGGCTTGTGCCAGTTTCATTGATTGTTCGATAAGGCGAGGATTGTTGAAATTTTGGCTGAAGTGGATGATTTCTGGTTTTATAAAAATATCGCTTCTTGATATTCTTTTTTTCAAGATTATTCCGTCAAGAGATGTACAACGGCTTAGTGCCACATAAGTTTGACCTCCGGCAAAAGCGCCTCCGCTGAAATCTATAATGACATGGTTGAACGTGAGACCCTGACTTTTATGTACGGTGATAGCCCAAGCCAGACGCACGGGATATTGAACGAAAGAACCTAACTCTTCTTCCTCGATTCTTTTCTTTTTTTCATTATAAGAATAACGTATATTGCGCCATAAATCACGAGAGACTTCGTGCTCTTCTCCGTTTTCAAGCAATACATATATTTTCCCGTCTTCGCTAATCGAGGAGATAATTCCGAGAGTACCGTTTACCCAGCGATGGTCATAATCGTTTTTGATAAAAATTATTTGTGCACCCTCTTTGAGAATCAACTCTTTTAATGTAGGAAGACTTGATTCGGGGAAATCGCCTTTTATTTCTCCCTTGAATACAAATTCTTTTCCGTCAAGATCTGCAAGATGTTTATCGTTAATGTAATCGACGTTGTCTCTTCTTGTTGCCAGAGTAATAGAAAAATCTTCCTGCTGTGGTATAAAATTAGGATTATATCGGCTATTGAGTATTTTTAGATCGTTATCGTCTGTTGTGTTGGTACGAATTCTGTCGAGAAGATTTACAAATGTTATGTCGGTTTGTCTATACACTTTTTTTAGTTCGATAGGAACAAGACTTACCTCTTTAAATACTCGTGCTGAGAAAAAATAAGAATTGGGATAGAAACGATTCAATATGTCTCGCGCATCTTGGGTGACTACCGGTTCGAGTTGATAGATATCCCCTACAAACAAAAGCTGTTTTCCTCCGAAAGGCAGACGCATATTACCGGAATAGATTCGAAGCACACGATCTATAAAATCGATCATATCGGCACGTACCATAGATATTTCGTCTATGATAATGAGTTCGACTTCTTTGATTAGCTTACGATGCGATTTTCTATATTTTAAAAATTCAAAAATACGTCCTTCCGTTAAACTTAGATCAGGATCATCCGGTAAAATAGGACGAAACGGCATTTTAAAAAAAGAATGTATTGTACTGCCTCCGGCATTGATTGCGGCAACGCCGGTCGGAGCTAATACGATATGCTTTTTATTTGTTTGGTCGCATATATATCGCAAAAAAGTAGATTTTCCCGTACCGGCTTTTCCAGTTAGGAATACCGATTGCGAAGTATATTGAATCAGGCTTAAGGCATTCTGAAACTCTTGATTGTCGGTATCTATTTGCTGTATATCCACTTTATCACTATTTATAATTCAAAGATAAGAATATTTCCTGATTTTGAATTAAAATCGATAGTGTAGAATTGAATAAGTTTTAGCAGCTTTTTAGAGCCGGTCTAATTTTGTCCGGGTCAAATTTGAGAAAAATCCATATTTTTGTATGTTCTTATTGGACGGGTTCGTGTACAAAACTATTTTTCTTTTGTATTTTTTTGATATGTATCCATATTGCGATGATTGCCATTATAAAAGCAATAGAGTCGGCAACAGGAATACTTGCCCATACTCCGTTTGTTCCGAGATGAATTGGTAAAATCAACAGACACGGAATAAGAAATACCAATTGTCGGGAAAGAGAAAGTAAAATCGAAATTTGTGATTTCCCGATAGATTGGAAAAAATTTGTAATTACGATCTGGCATCCTACGACAGGGAACATAATTGTACATATTCTTAATCCGGTAGTTGCAATGTCGGTAAGCTCGTCATTTGTCGTGAACATAGCTACTATGGCGTGTGGGAAAATTTCATCTAAAATAAACCCGAAAGTCGTAATACATACCCCGGCGATGATTCCGTAGCGAAGAGTTTGTTTTACCCGGTCATACTGTTCTGCCCCGTAATTATATCCGATAATCGGCTGCATTCCTTGAGTCAGTCCCATAACGATCATTACGAAAAATGTGAGCATGCGGTTTACTATACCATAAGCACCGATGGCTAAATCTCCTCCATGACTCAATAAACTGTTGTTTATGATAATCACTACGCCACTGGCGCATACATTCATTAGAAATGGTGATAAACCGATAGATAAAATACTTACGATAATTCGCTTTTTAAGCACATAAGCACCCTTTTGAAAGTGTATAAAACTATTTTTATCCAGAAAATGATGGAGTACCCAGATCATTCCGCAAGTCTGAGAAATGATTGTGGCAAGAGCTGCGCCTTTGATACCCCATTTCAAGACAAAAATAAATATTGGAGCGATGATAATATTAGCTCCTACTGTAAACAATGCGGAAATCATTGCTTTTTTGGGGTATCCGGTAGCCCTCATGATATTATTGAGTCCGATAAATACATAAGTAATCGGTGTTCCGAGAAGAAGCACTCCCATAAAATCTCTGGCATAGGGAAGAGTCTCGGCACTTGCCCCGAAAAATAACAGAATCGGATCAAGAAAATATAGGGTGACGAGTCCGAACATAATACCGTTGAATATTAACATTAACAGTACATTGTGTAGGACGTATGTCGCTCGTTGCGTATCTTTTTGTCCCATATAAATAGAACTGATCGTAGCACCGCCGACACCTACCAGTACGCAGAATGCGACAATAAGATTCATTAGAGGAAAAGTTATTGCCAGCCCGGCTATTCCTAAAGCTCCGACACCATGCCCTATGAATACGCTGTCGATTATATTATAAAGAGAAGTTACAGTCATCCCTATAATTGCAGGGATAGAATATTGCAGCAAAAGCTTTCCGATAGGCCGCGTTCCCAAAATAAGGGGAGAATTTGATTTTGCCATATAATTTCACAATTATTTAGTGTGGCAAAGGTAGTGATTATTTGTGTAGTCAGTATGCTTTTATTTATTTTGCAGCGTTAAACAAATAAAAGATAAGATAAAATGAATCGTACGATTGCCGCACTATTTGATTTGGATGGAGTAATAGTTGATACAGAATCTCAGTACAGCATATATTGGAATAATGTGGGAGTGAAGTATTTATCTGATCCTGATCGTTTCGGTGATAAAGTAAAGGGAAATACATTGCGTCAGATATTTGAGAAATATTTTTCCGGAAGAGAAGAAATTCAGCAAGAAATTGTTGAAAATCTCGATAAATGGGAACACGATATGTCATACGATTACATTCCGGGTATCTTGGATTTTTTGAATTGCTTACGTAAAAATGATGTAAAAACGGCAATCGTTACAAGTTCTAATGATGTGAAAATGGCAAATCTTTATCGTGAGCATCCTGATATTAAATCATATTTTGATGTAATAGTAACCGCTAATCAGATATCTCGGTCTAAACCTGATCCTGAGTGCTATTTATTGGCGGCGAAGCTATTGGATGCAGATATTCAAAATTGTTATGTCTTTGAAGATTCTTTAGCCGGACTGGCTGCCGGGCGTGCGGCGGGTATGACGGTTGTCGGACTTTCTACGACTTTACCTTTTTTCCGGATAGAAGATAAAGCTGATATTGTAATTTCAGATTTTAGAGAATTTGATTTTGATAAATTGATGTCAATAAAACGCAGTTAGTTTTTAGGCAGGCTTTTGGACTTACATAAATAAATTGCAGAAGCAAGGAGAGACAACAGACAAATCAAAAGAACATACATCCCTGTTGATCCTCCGGTTAGGTCATTGATAATTCCGATGATTAAAGGAATTATTGCTCCACCCGATACGGCCATTATCATTAGTCCTGATATTTCGTTGGCTTTATCGGGACGGTATTGCAAAGCAAGGGAAAGTAATATAGAGAATACGTTTGCACATACCAGTCCGATAATAAAAATAGAAGTCAAGGCAATATATAATTGGGGAAATAACATCATTATAATGAAAATAATTACTCCGGTCGCCATTGTATAGAGATAGATATTTTCTGAGCGATATCGCAGTAACAGTACTGCTCCGATTAGAGATCCTATAATTCGGGCTGTAAAATAAAGACTCGATCCTAACCCCGCTTGTTGTAAAGGAAGTCCGCAACGTGTTTGAAGAAAATCCGGAACATAGACGTTGAGACCCACGTCGATGCCGACAAACGCAAAAAGTGCTAAGAATAGGATCAAAATGTGTCTGTCTTTTAGAAGTTGTAATATGGATAGATAAGAACTTTTTTTTGTGTTGTCGGTATTCCGTTCTGTAACGGGCGATTTATATAGCCATAGAATCCCGATTACGGTGATTACGGCATAAATAGGAAACGTGTTTTTCCAGTTTCCGGTCAGAAGCATAATTGTAGTTACCAGAATAGGACCTATTGCCGAAGAAACAGACCGGAAAAATTGTCCTAAAGTGAGACTGCTTGTAAGCTTGTTTTCCGGAACGACATCCGCTAAAAGAGGGTTGATGGAAGTTTGCATGACCGTATTTCCTATCCCTACCAAAGCAAAAGTCGTCAACATGGCAGGGAATGTATAACCGGTAATCGGGATCGAGAGAGCTATGAGTGTAATTATAAAACTTGCCAGCACACTGTTTTTTCGTCCTATTCGGTTCATTAGCATTCCGGAAGGAACAGCGAGGAAGGCAAAACTTATAAATGCGATTAATGGCAAGAAAGAAGATACGGAATCGCTTAACGAAAAATCTGCTTTTACATAATTAGCGGAAATTCCGACGATATCGACCAGTCCCATGATGAAATATCCGAAAAAGATTCCGGCTACCGTACTTCTGTTTTTTATCTGCATTTATCTTTTTATTTATCGAATTTATTGATTGTTTCCCGAATAGCCGTCAATCTCACTAATAACCCTTCTAATAAATCCAGACGAAGCATATTTGCACCGTCAGATTTGGCTTTTTCCGGTTCGGGATGAGTTTGCTCCAGTTGCTATTCCGGCACGGGCGATTGTTTCGATCAGTTGCGGCATTCCTCCGGTAACGCCTGAAGTCTGATTAGGTTGTTGAAGAGAATGTGTGACGTCCAGAATGACCGGATATCCGAATGATTTCATTTCAGGAATTCCTCGGAAATCTACTAATAAATCTTGATACCCGAATGTCGTTCCTCTTTCGGTGATCGCAACTTTTTTGTTTCCGGCATCAATGACTTTTTGAACGGCAAATTTCATTGCTCCCGGAGATAAAAATTGCCCTTTCTTTATATTTACGACACGACCTGTCTCTGCAGCAGCGACTAAAAGATCGGTTTGTCGAGACAAAAAAGCAGGTATTTGCAGTATATCTGCATATTCAGCTGCCATTCGAGCCTCTTCTGCCGAATGTATATCGGTAACAACCGGAATATTGAAAGTTTCTCCCACTTTTCGAAGTATCTTCAATGCTTTTTCATCTCCTATACCTGTAAAAGAATCTATTCTCGAGCGGTTCGCTTTACGATATGACCCTTTAAAAACATAAGGTATATGCAGACGGTCTGTGATCTTTACGATTGTTTCAGCAATATTTAAAGCCATATTTTCGCCCTCGATAACGCAAGGTCCGGCTAAAAGGAAAAAAAGACCAGAATCGGTATGTTTAAGTTTTTCAGTTTGCAGTAACATATCTGTTAAATTAATTGATGGTGCAAATATAGAGGAATAAATGAGAATTTAAGAAAATTATTGATTGATGACATGTATTGTATGACAGGCGACAATTCCGGCTGTTTCGGTGCGTAAACGGCTGTTCCCCAGTGATATGGGTAAAAATCCGTTTTCGATTGCAAGTTCTACCTCTTCCGGGCTGAAATCTCCTTCCGGACCGATCAGTATAAGAGCATTATTTCCCGGGATATATCTTTGTTTTAACAAAATCTTGTCGCTTTTTTCATAACAGTGTGCTATGAATTTTTGCCCCTCAAAAGGACGAGTCACGAATTCCTTAAACGTCGTCATGCCGTTCAATTGAGGCAATGTCGCTTTTATAGATTGTTTCATTGCCGATACCAATATTTTTTCGATCCGCTCGGTTTTCACCTCTTTACGTTCCGAAAAACGGCAGCGGAGCAGGGTAATGGCATTTATACCTATTTCGGTACACTTTTCGGCAAACCATTCGATTCTGTCCATATTTTTAGTAGGGGCAATGGCTATATGTATTTTAATGGGACAGGGGCTTAGCGCTTGAATTTCTTCAACGATTTTTACACCGCATCGTTTGTGATGTGCGAGTGTGATAATTGCCTTATAAAATGTGCCTTTCCCGTCTGTGAGCATAATTTCAGTTCCTTCGGAGAGTCGGAGTACCTTTATGCAATGTTGGGATTCTTCTTCAGGTAATTCTTTGACGGATTTGATGTCCGGAGTATAAAATATGTGCATGAGTTGTATTTTTTTATGGTTATCCAATGATCATTCCAACAATTGTGGCAGACATGCAAGAAGCTAAAGTTCCGCATATCATAGCTAAAAATCCGTATCGGGTTAATGTCTTTCGCTGGTCGGGCGCTAATACGCCTATACCTCCGATTTGCATTCCGATAGAGCTGATGTTAGCAAAACCGCACAATGCGAATGTCGCTATAATTATCGATTTTTCTTGAATAAATGTTCCTGCATTTTTCAGTATGTTCAGATCGGCATAGGCGACAAATTCGTTTAATACGATTTTTGTCCCCAGTAAGCTTCCCACATATCCAGTGTCGGCATTACAAACCCCCATGATCCATGCTATGGGGGTAAATATCCATCCGATAAGAGTCTGAAAATTAAATATAACAGGATGCCCTGCCATTTCGGATAACCATCGGTTTAAACCTGTATAGTGTCCTATAAGGTCTCCCAACAGATAATTGAGTAAAGCAACCATAGCTATGAATACAAGAAGTAATGCGGCAACCGTTACGGCAAGTTTTAGCCCTTCTATAGCGCCGTTTGAAATAGCGTCCAGTATGTTTTTCCCTGCTTTATCTCGGGGAATAGAAACTTCGATATGAGAAAGCGGTTCGGTTTGAGGAATTATAATTTTAGAAAAAACGATAGCTCCCGGTGCTGCCATAACAGAAGCTGAAATGAGATATTTGGCAAATTGCAGACGTGCGGTAGGATCATCACCTCCCAACATTCCGATATATGCCGCCATAACACCTCCGGATATTGTCGCCATTCCGACACTCATTACGAGAAACATCTCGGATCGGTTCATAAAAGGAAGATACCGTTTTACCAATATAGGAGCTTCACACATGCCTAAAAATATATTTCCGGCTACGGTGAGCCCTTCTGATCCGGACAGTCGGAATATTTTACGGATGCACCAGCCGACTCCTTGTACGATTCGCTGTATAATGTTTAGATAATAAAGCAAACTGATAAGCGCAGAGAAAAAAATGAGTGTCGGGAGTACTTGAAAAATAAAAATGTATCCGACTTTGGATGTGTCGAGTAAACTTCCTGCAAGAAAAGCTGTCCCTTGTCTGGTAAATTCGAGAATTTTTACGAATATTTTTCCGAAAAATTCAAAAAAAATTTGAAGGGCGGGAATATATAGCATCCCGAATGCCAATAAAATCTGAAGAGAAAGTCCTGTAACGACAATTTTCCAGTCTATTTTTTTTCGGTCCTTGCTTAATAGCCAAGCGATAAAAAGCAGAACGCACATTCCGAGTATTCCTCGTAGTACGGATGTTAATGTAAGTCCTTGTGCAGGAGTTATATACATATTGAATAAGATATTAATGATACCGGCAATATAAAAGAATTATTTATATTGCCGGTAAATTTATTAAATATTCCTTATAGAAAAAGATTTTATTCAAATTCTTTTGGATTATGCTTATATTTAAATACGATAGCAAATATAATTGCTACGAGCAGAGCATAGGAGGCGAAAACATACCAAGCAGATTGCCACTCGCTTACTTGCGGAATATTGCTATTGAAATCTACAAAATAATTTACTACGGCTTGAGCTCCGAGAGTTCCTATTGTCGCTCCAAATCCGTTGGTCATGATGACAAACAATCCTTGTGCACTGGAGCGGATCGATATATCGGTTTCTTTATCGACATATAAAGATCCTGATATATTGAAAAAGCCAAAAGCGACACCGTAAACGATCATGGAGAGAATAAACATCCATACTCCGTCTCCGGGATTTCCGAGTCCGAATAGTCCGAACCGAAGTACCCATGCCAACATGGCAATTAACATTACCCGTTTAATCCCGAATCGTCGCAGAACAAATGGTATCAATAAGATACATAAAGTTTCTGAAATCTGAGATAGTGAAATTAATATGTTTGCATGTTGTACGCCGAATGTGTCGGCATATTCGGGAATAGAACCGAAACTGCTGATATATGGGTTTGCGAACCCGTTAGTTATCTGCAATGAAACCCCTAATAACATCGAGAAAATGAAAAAGATTGCCATCTTCCTTTGTTTGAACAAAGTAAATGCTCGTAATCCTAAAGCCTCGACCAATGATTTGGTGTTATCCCCTTTACTTGTCGGACAAGCAGGCAGGGTCAGAGCGTATAATTCATATACAACACCGATAAGGGCACATGCAAAGAATTGTCCGTATGTGTCTTGCAATCCCAAAAGATCGACTGTCCACATAGAGCAGATGAAGCCGATTGTACCGAAAATCCGGATGGGAGGGAAATTTTTTATAGTGTCCAATTTTGCTTTGTCGAGTGCGGTATATGCAACGGAGTTGGAAAGGGCTAATGTCGGCATATAAAAAGCTACACTTAGCGAATATAGTGTAAATAAAATCGGAAATTCGACATTTGTTCCATAACTCATTCCGTAATATCCTGCTGCGGCCATGAATGAAGCAGCGAGAAAATGGCTTAGACTCAATAGCTTCTGTGCCGGTATCCAACGATCGGCAATGATACCGAGTATTGCAGGCATAAATAAGGATACAATACCCTGCATTGCATAATACATTCCGATATGTGATGCTTGGTTAATACTTACGAGGTAACTTCCCATAGATGTAAGGTATGCCCCCCAAACAGCGAATTGCAGGAAGTTCATTATGATTAAGCGAAGTTTCACGTTCATAGCACTATTTTTTATGAAATTTAGTGTAGTTAATTGTTTTTCAGGTAAAAATCCGGTCTTGTAAACCGGGATTATTCCGGTATAGGCGGACAATTATCGTACAAAACTAATAAATATTTATTACTAACCTTGTTTCTGTTCCCGTTTTTTTAGTTCTTGTTGAATAAGGGCAGCTTTTTCGTATGCTTCCATACGGACGGCTTCTTCCAAACGTTCTTTTAACTCTTTTGTCGAATAGTCGTTGAGATGTTTACGTTTGACTGTTTTTGTTTCTTCTTTCTTTTTTTCTTTGGGTTCTTCCTGAAATATGATGCCGGCTTCGCTGATAATTTTTTCTGTAGTATAAATGGGTGATTGGGTACGCAAAGCAATAGCAATAGCATCAGATGTCCGTGAATCTATTCTGATTTGGCGAGTTCCGTCATCGAAAAGCAATTCGGATGAGAAAACGCCATCTTCATAGTGGTAGACGAAAACTTCACGCAATCG
>OGMF01002939.1_pt1 | contig 13560 bp, 11 predicted proteins | sample 1572921 | NCBI WGS metagenome assembly OGMF01 (sample SAMEA2581919, study PRJEB24529) | metagenome | biome: Human gut stool | place: China | collected 2011
GAAATAGAATGGGAAGACGGCCGTCACAGTATCGAAAAAATTCTCAATGCTGATGAAATAATAAAAAGTCCCGGAATACCCGATACCGCACCGGTTATTCGAGAAATACAAAAAGAGGGAATTCCTATAATTTCCGAGATCGAATTCGCAGGAAGATATACTCATGCGAAAATGATTTGTATCACCGGGAGTAACGGAAAAACGACAACAACATTATTAACATATCACATTCTTAAAAATGCAGGACTAAATGTCGGCCTTGCCGGGAATGTAGGCAAAAGTTTGGCATTGCAGGTAGCAACAGAAAATTTCGACTATTATGTAATCGAACTGAGCAGCTTCCAACTCGATAACATGTATAAATTCAAAGCCGATATCGCAGTTTTGCTAAACATTACCCCCGATCATCTTGACCGGTACGGATATGACATGCAAAATTATATCAACGCCAAATTCAGAATTACGCAAAATCAAACCCCCAATGATGCATTTATTTACTGGAATGATGATCCGATTATAACCAAAGAACTAAAGGCCCATGACCTGAAAGCTCGTCTCTACCCCTTTTCGGAAGAAAAAGAGGAAGGAGTAAAAGCTTACACGGAAAACAACCAAATTGTCATCGATGCTCCGAACGATACTTTGACAATTACTGAAGATGATTTAGCATTACAAGGACGACATAATTTATATAATTCCATGGCAGCAAGTATTTCGGCAAAAGTTCTCGATATAAAAAAAGAAGACATACGGGAAGGGCTTAAAGATTTCAAAGGGGTGGAACATCGTCTTGAAAAAGTCGCCCGTGTACGAGGTGTAGAATTTATCAATGATTCGAAAGCGACAAACGTAAATTCCTGCTGGTATGCACTCGAAAGCATGCGTACCAAAGTTATATTGATACTTGGCGGAAAAGATAAAGGTAACGACTATTCCGAAATTGAAGAGTTGGTAAAAGAAAAGGTAAATGCAATCATCTGTTTAGGTGTCGACAACAGCAAACTACACGCATTTTTTGAAGGGAAAGTTCCGCATATAGAAGATGCCTCATCAATGAAAGAAGCCGTAGATAAAGCTTTTGCTTGTGCTCAAAAAGGAGAAACCGTGCTGTTGTCCCCTTGTTGTGCAAGCTTCGACTTATTCAAAAGTTACGAGGATCGAGGAGAACAATTCAAAGAATGCGTACGCAATTTATAACTAAATAAAAAAAGTTATGGATACTGTAAAATCGATTCTGAAAGGAGATAAATATATCTGGGGGGTATACCTGATGCTCTGTATGATTTCAATAGTAGAAATGTATAGCGCCACCAGTACACTGACCTTCAAGATACAAGATTATCTAGCACCCACGATCAGACACACACTCATTCTTTTTTGCGGGACAATCGGGGTCATCATTATTCATAATTTTCACTATAAATGGTTCAAACTGATACCGGTAGTATTGTTGCCACTATCGTTCATTCTGCTCGTTTACGCTATGTTTTTCGGAGAAGAAGTAAACGGGGCACAGCGTTGGCTGACAATCTGCGGAATTCCGTTACAGCCATCCGAATTAGCTAAAATGGCGGTAGTCATCACCGTATCATTCATTTTGGCTAAAAAACAAGTACCGGGGGGTGTGCAACCCGACACATTCAAAACGATACTCATCATAGTCAGTATCTTCTGCATGTTGATCCTGCCCGAAAACTTTTCCACATCGGCGCTATTAGGACTGGTCTGTTTTTGCCTAATGCTGATCGGACGTGTAGAATTGATAAAACTATTCAAGTTAGTAGCAGTACTCGCAGGATTCGTTATCGTACTGTTCTCTATCAGTCCCTACATTCCTGAAAATACACCCGTACTGGATCGTATTCCTACTTGGCGAGCCCGTATCCTTAATTTTTCTCATGGAAACGACATCCCGGAATATGCAGTAAAAACAAACGACAAGAATTATCAGGTACACCATGCCCGCATGGCAATAGCCAACGGAGGAGCGATAGGGACATTTCCCGGGAACAGTCGGGAGCGCGATTTTTTACCACAGGCCTACTCCGATTTTATCTATGCGATTATCATCGAAGAAATGGGAGTTGTAGGCGGAGTTGTAGTAATGGCTCTTTATCTGTCCCTACTCATAAGAGCCGGAATGATTGCAAAAAAATGTACCCGGGCTTTTCCTGCATTCCTGATCATGGGTATTGCCATGATGATCGTATTCCAGGCCATAGTCAATATGTCGGTCGCATCGGGACTCATTCCCGTAACCGGTCAGCCTCTTCCTTTGATAAGTCGAGGAGGAACATCGACGATCATTACTTGTGCTTATTTCGGGATCATGCTAAGTATCAGCCGATATGCGACCCAAGACGCTATTAAAGAAGAAAAAGAATTGACAGGAGAAGAAACAGAAATACCGGAAGACATTTCTGCTCCGAATCCCAATATGTTGTAAATAATGAATATCATGGATAAAAAAATAAAAGTTATTGTCAGCGGCGGAGGAACCGGAGGACACATCTTTCCGGCCATTTCTATTGCGAACGCCATTAAAAACAAATGTCCGAATGCCGATATTCTTTTTGTCGGGGCAGAAAATCGTATGGAAATGGAAAAAGTCCCCGCCGCAGGTTATCCTATTATAGGACTGCCGGTCAGCGGTTTTGACCGCAAGCATCTGCTAAAAAATATCAAAGTATTATTCAGATTATTCAAAAGCATCCGTTTAGCAGATAAGACCGTAAAATCATTTTCTCCGGATATTGCGGTAGGTGTAGGAGGGTATGCCAGCGGTCCTACCTTATGGGCTGCTGCACATTGATTCAAGAACAGAATTCTTATGCTGGTGTTACCAACAAATTACTTGCATCTAAAGCGAAGGCAATATGTGTGGCCTACGAAAATATGGAACGATTTTTTCCTAAAGACCGGATTATTCTCACAGGGAATCCGGTGCGGCAAGAATTACAAAACGATACGATAAGCAGGGAAGAAGCTATTCGTTTTTTCAATCTCGATCCCTCGAAAAAAACAATTCTTGTTATCGGAGGCAGCCTCGGAGCGCGTACAATCAATAACAGTATCGCTGCAGGAATAGAAAAAATCCCTCAGAATATACAATTAATCTGGCAAAGCGGGAAAGGATATGATACTCAGGCAAAAAAGGTTCTGGATGAGAAAAAACCGGAGAATATAAAACAAATGCCGTTTATCTCTCGTATGGATATGGCCTATAAAGCTGCTGATTTGGTAATATCAAGAGCCGGAGCGAGTTCTATATCAGAACTTTGCTTATTAGGGAAACCCGTAATACTGATTCCTTCCCCAAATGTAGCCGAAGATCATCAAACAAAGAATGCTCAGGCCTTATCGACAAAGAATGCAGCTCTGATGATACGAGACTGCGATGCCCAAAATCTATTGATAGACAAAGCATTAAAAACTGTTCAAGATGAAACGTCATTAAAAAACATGAGCGACAACATTTCAAAAATGGCGCAACGAGATTCTGCGACACGCATTGCCGACATTATTTTTGAACTGGTCACTAAAAACAAGAAAAATGGAAAACTATAAATCATTATACTTTATCGGAGCAGGAGGAATCGGCATGAGTGCCTTGATTCGATATTTCCTGGCCAAAGGTTATCCTGTTGCCGGATATGACAAAACTCCATCCCCCCTCACAGAAGAGCTTATAAAAGAAGGTGCGCAAATCGTATACGATGAAAATCCGAGGTTGATTCCCTCCGATTTCAAAGATCCGAAAAACACGTTGGTCGTATATACTCCGGCTGTTCCCGAATCCCATGCCGGAATGATATGGTTCAAAGAAAACGGTTTCGAAATCGTAAAACGCGCCCGGCTGCTCGGAATGATTACCCGTACAAGCAAGGGGTTATGTTTTGCCGGGACTCATGGAAAAACGACCACATCCAGCATGGCGGCACATATACTTGCACAATCTCCGATAGGATGCAACGCCTTTCTCGGCGGAATACTGAAAAATTACGGCAGCAATCTGATTCTTTCCGATCATAGCGATCTGACAGTCATCGAAGCTGACGAATATGACCGCTCTTTCCACCAACTAAGTCCGTATATGGCAGTAATTACTGCTGCCGATCCCGATCACTTAGATATATACGGAAATGAAGATGCTTATCTGGAAAGTTTCCGATATTTCACGACATTGATACGACCGGGAGGTGTCCTTATCATAAAAAAGGGGATAAAGATTCGGCCCGACGTACAAAACGGAGTAACCGTTTACCATTATTCTATGAATGACGGAGGAGATTTTTATGCCCAAAATATCCGTATCGGAAACGGACAAATCATTTTTGATTTTGTAACTCCGAAAGAGACGATCAAAGATATAGAGCTTGGCGTCCCTGTAAAAATAAATATCGAAAACAGCATTGCGGCAATGGCCATAGCCTGGTTGAACGGTGTATCGGCAACAGATATAAAAAATGCCGTCGCATCATTCCAAGGAGCAAAACGGCGTTTCGATTTTTGGATAAAACGAGATGATTTGGTAATGATCGACGATTATGCTCATCATCCGGATGAAATCAAAGCCAGCATCTCATCCGTTAAAGAACTTTATCCGGAGAAAAAAATCAGTGTCATTTTTCAACCCCACCTCTACACGCGTACCCGGGATTTTGCTCCACAATTTGCAAAAGCACTGTCTCTTGCGGACGAATTGATTCTGTTGGATATTTATCCGGCACGGGAAGAACCGATTCCGGGTGTCACGTCCGAAATAATTTTTGATAAAGTAACTTGCAGAAATAAAGAACTTTGTCACAAAGATATGTTGTTAGAAAAAATAAAACAACGTAACTTTGAAGTCTTAATTACATTGGGGGCCGGAGATATAGACCGCATGCTCCCTGAAATACGAGACACGCTGAACTCTAAATGAAAAAGTTTTTTAAATACATACTTGTTTCATTATTGCCGGCATATCTGATTGCCAGCCTTGTTTTTTATGCATCAGCACATGACGAGCAGAAATGTTCGCGCATAGAAATCACTTTGTTGGACAGCACCGATACCCATTTTACATCTGTTCAAGAAATCAAAAAACAGATCAAAGATGAAGGCATAGATCCTACGGGCAAACCATTAGGAAGCATCAACACCGAAAAAATGGAAAAGATTCTCAAAAAGAATCAACTAATAGCCCGTGCCGAATGTTATAAATCTCCGTCGGGGATTATTCGCATAGACATAGAACAGCGTGTACCGATTATGCGGATTATCAGCGGATTTGAATCGTATTACATCGATGAAAACGGAGATATTATGCCGACAACATCTTCGTTTACAGCATATTTGCCTTTAGCAACAGGATATATCACCCATTCCTACGCAAAATCGCAACTATATCCGATGGCCGTCTATCTGAAAAATAACCCGTTCTGGGATGCCCAGATCGAGCAAATATATGTTACGGAAAACAACGAGATAGAATTAATTCCTCGTATTGGGGATAACTTGATACTTTTGGGAAAAATTGATAACTTTGAACAGAAACTCGAGAATCTGCAATGTTTATACGAACAAGCACTTTCCAAAGTAGGATGGAACAAATATGACACAATCAACCTGAAATATAACAATCAGGTGATTTGTTCAAAAAGAGATAAATAAACCGTTATGGAAGCAGGGAAATACATAGTAGCAATAGAACTTGGGACATCAAAAATAGTCGGGATTGTCGGAGTTAAAAACGAAGACGGCAGATTAAATATTCTGGCTACGGAGAAAGAAGACTCCGCCGGCTGTATAAAGCGAGGATGTATCTTCAACGTCGAAGATACCGCCTCTAAAATACAGAAAATCATCAAAAAACTCGAAAACAGGCTTTCTCTCAAGATCACAAAAGTATATGTCGGTGTCGGCGGGCAATCGGTGCACTCGATCAGTCATTCCGTTTTCCGGCAATTGGCAGAGGATACTCCTATTACCGATATGATCATCAACTCCCTGCATGCCGAGAGCCGGAGTTTCCCGGTCGCCAATGCAGAAATTATGGACGTCATTCCCAATGAATATACAATCGACAATCATTTGGAAACTCAACCTAAAGGCACTTATGCCTCAGAAATCGAAGCCCATTTACAACTTGTAGTAGGACGTCCGTCTATAAAGAAAAATATAAACCGTTGCATCGTCGAACGGCTGAAACTTCCCATAGCCGGCTATATAATGTCGGTGCATGCAGATGCCGCCGCCTTATTAGACGATGAAGAAAAGAGTCTGGGGTGCGCCTTGATCAATTTCGGAGCAGGAACAACCACACTATCCATCTATAAAGACAATTTTCTGAGATATGTAGTGACGATTCCATTCGGCGGACGCAATATTACACAAGATATCAGCAGCCTGAATATTCTGATGTCGGAAGCCGAACGACTGAAATTGGCCTTCGGGTGCGCCATCAACAATGGAGAAGAACCCAAAGGTATCGGAATAGAAGGTATTGATTCTTCTAAAATCAATTATCAAGAATTATGCCGTGTAACAGAAGCCCGTATTGAGGAAATCGTTGCCAATATTGTCGAACAAATCAAAGAATCGGGATATAAAGACCAGTTATCGGCAGGTATCATTTTAACCGGTGGTGCATCGCTACTGAAAGAACTGCCCGAACTTCTTGCCCGAGAAACAAAAATGTCGGTACAACGGGGTAATCTTCAAAAAGGAATTACATTCTCTGGACATCAAGAAGGTGGTTTGACGGCTTATTCACAAGCGATAGGATTGCTTTTATTAGGTGAAGAGAATTGTGTAGAGAAACCTATCACCCCAAAAACAGAACCGACTGTAGAAGAACCGGAGAAGCCCGAAAATAAAGAAATCTCAGACGAAAAGAAAAAGAAAGAACATGAGAAAAAACCGAAAAAATCATGGAATATTTTCGGGGCTATTGAAAAAATGACCGATAAAGTCATCAGTTCTACTGAAAACTTTTTAACAGATGAGGAAGATGTAAACCCTCCTCGAAAAAAAAATTAATACGGAGTATTGATCTCAGACCATTCATGAAATTAAAATCACAACGGCTATGGATGAAACTATCGACATAAATAATACACTTCCCTTTGAGGGAGGAAACCCTTCTCCTTCGATCATTAAAGTGATCGGAGTCGGTGGCGGTGGCGGCAATGCCGTAAACCACATGTACAAAACCGGAATAGAGGATGTTACATTCGTTCTCTGTAATACCGACCGACAAGCTTTAGCAAATTCGGACATTCCCCGAAAATTGCAAATCGGAAAAGGCCGGGGAGCCGGATTGGGAGCTGGCGGTATTCCTCCTAAAGGAAGAGAAGCTGCAGAAGAAAGTATAGATGAAATTACCGAACTGTTCAATGACGGAACTCAAATGGCTTTTATTACGGCCGGAATGGGTGGAGGAACAGGAACAGGTGCAGCTCCGATCGTAGCCAAAGTCGCCAAAGATTTGGGTATTCTTACCGTCGGAATCGTAACGATTCCGTTCATTTTTGAAGGCCGGAAAAAGATACAGCAAGCATGGGTCGGTGTCGAAGAAATGCGGAAAAACGTAGATGCACTACTCGTAATCAATAACGAACGACTCCGGGAAATTTATCCGGACTTGAACTTTATGAACGCTTTTGCCAAAGCCGATGATACATTGACTATCGCAGCAAAAAGTATCGCAGAAATCATTACGATAGAGGGGCGCATAAATCTCGACTTCGCCGATGTAAAAACCACATTGAAAAATGGTGGTGTAGCCATTATGAGCAGTGGATACGGTAAAGGAGAGAAGCGTGTAACCAAAGCGATCGAAGATGCATTGAACTCTCCTCTTCTAAACGATGACAACGTATTCGATGCTAAACGGGTACTGTTCAACCTTTATTTCAGCCCTGAAGACCAAGATCAAGTAAAAATGGAAGAGATGAACGAAGTAAACGAGTTCATGTCTAAATTTAACGATGATGTCGAAGTCATCTGGGGTGCGGCATTCGACAATTCCCTCAAGGATACGATGAAAATTACGATTCTGGCGACAGGATTCGGATCAAGCGCATTACCCGGCCGACCGCAATACGCAGAGATAGAAAATCCTTGGGAGATTCCTTCGGATGAACATCCGGAAGAAAAAAACGAACAGATACCGAATAATAAAGAAAATATTATAGAACAAATCTACGGGCAAAAGGCTGCCGATGAGATGAAACGTACCAAAGCCCGGGCTTCATTCGCCATCTTGTCGATAGACCAAATGGATAACGACACGATACTGGAAATGATCGATAAATCCCCGACTTACAACAGAACCCCGCAATTCAAATCCCAGCTGGAAAAAGCAATGGAAAATAAAACCGAAGAGCAGGGAACCGTAATTTCGGTACAAACTTCCGAAAAGGATAATAACCCGAACGGGAGAATATTATTTTAAAATAAATTGAACTTAAATACTACAAACAAATGAGCCTATTTGATCAAATCAGCAGCGATATAAAAGCTGCTATGCTGGCAAGAGACAAACAGAGACTGGAAGCTCTGCGTGGTGTAAAAAAAGAATTTCTGGAAGCTAAAACGGCAAAAGGATCGGATGGAGATCTGCCCGATGAAACAGCAATGAAGATTTTAGTAAAAATGGTAAAACAACGCAAGGACAGCGCACAAATATATATCGAGCAAAACCGTCCGGAATTAGCGGAAGGAGAATTAGCAGAAGCTAAAATCATAGAAGAGTATTTGCCGCAACAAATGACAGAAGAGGAACTGGAAACAGCATTAAAAGCCATCATAGCCGAAATCGGTGCTACTTCGGCAAAAGATATGGGCAAAGTCATGGGTATAGCAACCAAACAACTGGCAGGGAAAGCCGAAGGAAAAGCTATCTCGGCAAAAGTAAAAGAATTACTTGCCTAATCTATTCACGAACAAAACATTATGTTATATGTTAACACTTGCTGCTATTAAAGAAAATCCCGAAGAAATCATTCGGAAATTAGCAAAAAAACATTTCGACGCAAAAGACGCGATCGAAAAAGTGCTGGATCTGGACAAGACAAGACGGACGTCTCAAGCAGAATTGGATACTCGTCTGTCTGAATTGAAAACTCTTTCCGCCCAAGTAGGCCAGCTAATGAAAGAAGGGAAAAAAGCCGAAGCCGAAACGGTTAAAAATAAAGTTTCCGAACTAAAAGAACACAATAAAACGCTCGAAGCAAATATGAAAAATGCTGAAGCGGAAATTACGGAAATTTTGTTATCCGTACCCAATACTCCATGTGACATGGTTCCGGAAGGAAAGAGCGCGGAAGATAACGTTGTCGTACGAGAAGGCGGTCCTATGCCCGATTTGGGAGAAGACGCTCTCCCCCATTGGGAATTGGCAAAAAAATATGACTTGATCGATTTTGAATTAGGTGTAAAGATTACAGGAGCAGGTTTCCCGGTTTATAAAGGTAAAGGAGCACGTCTGCAACGGGCTCTGATCAGTTTCTTTCTTGATAATGCTCGGGAAGCCGGATATTTAGAAATACAACCGCCTTATGTCGTTAATGCGGCATCGGGATACGGGACAGGGCAATTACCCGACAAAGAGGGACAAATGTACCATTGTAACGAAGACGACTTATATTTGATTCCGACAGCAGAAGTCCCGGTTACCAATCTTTATCGAGATGTAATTTTCAACGAAGAAGATTTGCCGATAAAAAATACGGCATACTCTGCTTGCTTCCGCCGTGAAGCCGGCTCATACGGAAAAGACGTAAGAGGATTGAACCGTCTGCACCAATTCGACAAAGTCGAAATCGTACAGATACAACATCCCGACCACTCTTATGAAGCTTTAGACGAAATGATCGCTCATGTTCAAAGCCTGGTCGAAAAGCTGGAATTACCTTGGCATATCCTGCGTCTCTGCGGAGGAGATATGAGTTTTACTTCTGCCATTACTTATGACTTCGAAGTATTCTCTGCAGCCCAAAAACGATGGTTAGAGGTAAGTTCTGTTTCTAATTTTGAAAGCTATCAGGCAAACCGTCTGAAATGCCGTTTCCGTACCAATGATAAGAAAACCCGATTGGTGCATACTCTTAACGGCAGTGCTTTAGCTTTACCTCGTATCGTAGCGGCTCTGCTCGAAAATAACCAAACTCCGGAAGGAATCCGCATTCCCAAAGCATTAGTTCCTTATACGGGCTTTGATATTATCGACTAAGAAATCAACACTCCTATCGAAAGGAGAAATCGAAAATATTTTCAAAACTGAAAATCAACAATCATAAAAGAGCCATATCAAACTCTATTTTTGAGTAAGGATATGGCTCTTTTCATTACAAAATTTCTGAATCTTTTTACACTTCCCAATAAGAGCATTTTATCAGATTATCTTTTGTTTTCTTTTGGACAGCTTTCCCGTTTTCACTCTCAGAAAAACATCCTTGAAAAAAGCTCTCAAACCCGATACGATCAAAATCAAACACTCTCTTAGTTATTCTTTCAAAAGAAATTCATCGATAATTTTCTTGAATTCTTCTTTCCCGATAGCTCCTTGTATCATCTGCGGTTGTCCGTTCATCGGGATAAATAACAGCGAAGGAATAGAACGAATGCCAAAATCGGCAGCCAATTCCTGCTCTTGATCTGTATCGATTTTATAAATATAAATCTGATCTTTATACTCCTTTGCCAAATCATCCAAAATCGGAGCAACAGCTTTACACGGACCGCACCAAGTGGCATAAAAATCTATGATTGCCGGCTTATCTCCACGATATACCCATGTGTCCGGGTTCTTTTCATAATCCGCCACCTTATCCAAAAACTGTACTTTATTCAGGTGAACCGGAACATTTTCCGGCTCATTACTTAAAACGGATTGTGTCTCATCCGAAATATTCTCTTTTTCCGGCTTACTTTGTCCATTACAGGCCACAAATAAAGGAAACAGTAAAAATGCGAATACAAAATTTTTCATAACCAACCTTGTCTTATAATTACCTTCTGTTACAATTTTTTTCAAATATCGGCTGCAAAATATCCGGGACAGGAACACTTCCGCAAACCATTCCCTGCAAACATTCCCGACCTTTTACCGTCAAATGAAAATACATCTGACGTTTATCCCGTTCTCCTAAAACACGTTCTATCAATCCTTTTCCTTCAACCGAACCTATCATTTTCGAAGTATGGGAACAAGTCATTCCCGTACTTTCCGCAATTTCGCCGGACGATAGAGATGCATTTTCTAAACAACAAAGTACCATCGCTTCATTCAGCCCTACTCCATGTACTTTCTCAAAATCCCGTTCGAAGTCGTTTAACGCCCGGTATATATCCCGCATAATACATATATTTCTCATAACTCCTTAAATAAAAAGATTCACATTAGATTCATCCGCCTTAGCCATATATGTAGCTACTCCGCCCACAGAAACCTCATCCAACAACTCTTCGGGATGTATGCCCATAACATCCATAGACATTTGGCAAGCAATAAACTCTACTCCGTTTTCCAATGCCTGACGTCGCATAGATTCTAACGAATCCACACCTTTCTTACTCATCAAAAAGCGCATCATGCGTCTACCCAATCCTCCCATATTCATTTTAGAGAGTTTGAGTTTCAAAGAGTTCGAAGGCAACATAAATCCGAACATCCTGCCAAAAATATCTTTCTTAACCTTTGGTTTTATCTCCTTCTTTATAACATTCAGACCCCAGAACGTAAAAAACAAAGTCACCTTTCCTCCTGTTGCAGCCGCACCGTTTGCCAATACAAATGTAGCCAAAGCCTTATCCAAATCATCGCTAAACAGAATAAAAGTTTTCCCTTTGGGAGTAGTACTACATACCGACTGAACGTCCACATCTTTCTTCACATTCTTTTCAACTACAGTCGAGAATCTTCCCGATGCTTCCGTTTGAGCGATAAGCTTATGCCCTGTCTGCTTACACCACGCAGCACTGTCTCTTAAGAAACCCGGATCAGAGGAAATCAACTCTACACGTTCTCCCGGCGCTATCTCATCGATACTTTTCTTCAGTTTGAGTATAGGCCCCGGACATTGCAATCCGCACGCATCCACAGTCAAGACGCCAACTGGCTTTTGCACTTTCTGATTATCGATATCCTGAATGACCGCATCCGGTTCACACTGCGGAATTTCAGGAGAGAGAGAATGCATTACTGCGCTATAAGTTTTATATCCGCCCGAAAGATTTTTCACCTCTTGAAATCCATTTCCTTTCAAAATACAAGAAGCCAAATACCCTCTTAAGCCGACAGCACAATATACATATACAGGCTTATTCCGAGGAATTTCATCCATATGTTCTCTCAATTCGTCCAACGGTATATTTTTAGCCCCTTCGATAGAGCACAATGCAAACTCATCTGCTGTACGGACGTCGAGCAACGTTACTTTATTTCGATCAAGAGTCTTCAACTCTCTCCAATAAAACGGATTCATTTTTTTCTCCAAAATATTTCCAGCAACATATCCGGCAATAGCTACAGGATCTTTCGCTGAAGAAAAAGGCGGGGCATAAGCATGCTCCAGCGTCATTAAATCATACACCGTTCCATTATGCTTAATTACCTGAGCAAATTGATCTATCCGCTTATCTACACCTTGATATCCTACAATCTGAGCTCCATATAACTTTCCGGTCAGTCGGTCGAAAGTAATTTTTATCGACATAGGTGCTGCTCCGGGATAATAACCGGCATTAGACCCCGAATGGGTAATAGAAGAGCAATAATCAATGCTTTCCTGAGCTAAGCGCTTAGCCGGCAAGCCGGTAGTTGCTACCGTCATATCAAAGACTTTCGCAATTGCAGTCCCGACAGCGCCTTCATACATGACGACATTTCCTTTACTCATATTATCAGCAGCAATACGCCCCTGACGATTTGCAGGAACTGCTAAAAAATTCATCCAAGGCTTTCCGGTCAACGGATGCGGATACTCAATAACATCCCCTACGGCATACACACTCTCGTCCGAAGTCCGGAGAAATTTATCAACGACAATTCCTCCCCGTTCCCCGATTTTTAACCCGGCACTAACAGCCAACGAATTATTCGGACGAACTCCGATAGACAGAATTACCATATCGGTATCTATGACCCGCCCGCTTTTAAAATTCACTTTTAATCCGGAAGCAGTTCGTTCAAAAGAGATTACACTCTCATTCAACAACAAATCCACACCTTTTTGACGCAAATGTTCGTGTATTATAGCCGCAGTCGAATAATCGACCGGAGTCATTACCTGATTTGCCATTTCGATGACAGAAACACGTATATTATTATGCCAAAGATTCTCCGCCATTTCCAACCCGATAAATCCGCCACCGACAACAACCGCCTTTTTCACGTCTCGAGTCTGGAGAAATTTCTTAATGTCATCGGTATCATCGACATTACGCAAAGTGAATATACCCTCCAAATCGATTCCTGGAAGAGGAGGACGTACGGGTATTGCTCCCGGAGACAAAAGCAGCTTATCGTAAGATTCGGCATACTCTTCTCCTTTACCGTTACGCACCAGGACT
>OGMF01002948.1_pt1 | contig 13534 bp, 9 predicted proteins | sample 1572921 | NCBI WGS metagenome assembly OGMF01 (sample SAMEA2581919, study PRJEB24529) | metagenome | biome: Human gut stool | place: China | collected 2011
TTAAAATCATAAAAGCAAATGTATTAATATTTATTTAATATATTTTAAATATATCCCTCTTTAATTTGCTGAATTAATTTATAAATTTGCAAATAAATCCAAATAAAAAGAGCTTATGAAAAGAAATTATTGCTTATCATTAGTGTTGCTTGCATTGCTTGGGATGTCTGTGCCATATTCGGTTGTTGCTGCTGATAATGCGCTAAGTTCCCAAAGTACTCAGCAAGCCAAAACAATCACAGGTAAAGTAGTGGATGTTGCAGGCGAACCGATTATTGGAGCCAGTGTATTAGTGAAAGGTTCCAGTACAGGTTCTGTTACTGACATCGATGGAAAATTCTCGGTAGAAGCTCCAGTGGGTAGCACATTGGTAGTCTCATTTGTTGGATATGCTACGGAAGAAGTGAAGGTAGGAGCGGCAAGCGACTATACGGTTACCCTGAAAGATGATACCCAGTCATTGAGTGAAGTTGTTGTAACGGCTATGGGCATTAAGAAAGAGAAAAAGGCGTTAGGTTATTCTGTTTCGGATATTAATTCCAAAGAGTTGATGAAGAACAAGCAAACGAATGTGGTAAACTCTTTGGCTGGTAAAATCCCCGGTGTAAATATTACGCAGGCAGGTGGTGCTGCGGGTGCCGGTTCCAATATTGTAATTCGTGGCGGTAACTCTGCCAGCGAATCTCGTGATAACCAGCCCTTGTTTGTTGTAGACGGTATTATCTATGATAACTCTACAGTAAATACCGGTAATTCCGGTACGGATGGCATGACGAAAACTGCAACTACTTTCAGCAACCGTGTAATGGATATTAACCCTGAAGACATTGAGAGCATGTCCGTGTTGAAAGGTGCTGCGGCTGCTGCGCTGTATGGCTCCCGTGCTGCTAATGGCGTTATTATCATTACGACCAAGAAAGGTGAAGAGGGTGCTGTAAGGGTGAATGTAAGCAGTAAATATACCTATTCATGGGCTAATAAATTACCGGAAGTTCAAAAACTGTATGGCCGTGGAGAATATAACACTTCCGGTGCTTTTATTGATAAGACGATGGATTCCTGGGGAGATCGGATTGATGGTATGGCTTATGATAATATAGATGATTTCTTTCAAGGAAGTAGTGTTTGGGATAATAGTGTAAGTGTGTCCGGCGGTAGTAAGAACGGTTCTTTCTATTTATCCGGTTCCAATTATCATCAGTCCGGCATTATCCCTACAACTGGTTATGACAAGACGACTTTCCGCTTTAATGGTGAACAGAAATACGGCATCCTGACAGTAGGAGCCAACGTTTCTTATTCGCAGGCAAGTACTGATAAGACACTGACCAGTGCAGGTTTGTACGGACAGGGCGGTAACGGTGCAATGACCGCTGTTTACGGATGGCCTGTCGACGATCAGATGAGTCGCTATCTGAATGATGATGGTAGTAAATACCGCATATTGGAGGGTTTGCAGGATTTGGAGGATGATGTTGAAAATCCGTATTGGATTCTGAATAAAAATACTTTGACGGACGAAACATCCCGTTTTACGGGTGCAGTCAACGCAAGCCTCAAACTGACAGACTGGTGGGATGTTTCCGCACGTGCGGGTATTGATAAATACACTACCAGTTCCAATACGCTTCGGCGTCCGGGTGGTGCGGTCAAGCAGATATATCAGAACGGTTATATGTCCAAAGGTGATGTGAATTACCAATACATTACTACGAATGTGATGTCTAACTTCCATAAGACTTTCGGTGATTTTGATTTGAATCTTCTGGTAGGTACTACTACAGAAGCTACGAAGACAACGAATAACACCCGTTGGGGATATAATTTTGTAACGGAAGGGCTTTACAGTTTCAACAATATTATTAAAGCCAACCAGTATTTCAAAGAGAGTACGGTACGCAAACGCATGGTAGGCCTTTACGGTGAATTCCGTGCTTCGTACAAGAATCTTGTTTATCTGACAGTGACCGGACGTAACGACTGGTCTTCTACATTGCCGGTGAATAACCGTTCTTATTTTTATCCTTCCGTAAGCGGTTCGTTTGTGTTTACCGAACTGCTGCCGAAGAACAACGTACTTTCATTCGGTAAGATCCGCGGTTCATGGGCACGGGTAGGTAAAGATGCTGATGCCTATTCTTTGGGATACTATATGTGGCCGGTAGCTACGCTGAACGGTGGCAAATATGGTATGGGCAACAGTTGGACAGGCGGTAGTGTCGGTTTGAAACCTGAAATACAGGATTCTTATGAATTGGGTTTGGAAATGCGTTTCTTCAACGGACGTTTGGGCTTTGACTATACTTACTATCAAAGCAAGACGAAAGACCAGATTTGTGCACCGCGTTTGGCACAGTCTACGGGATACATTTTCCTTACGCTGAATGGCGGTTCGGTAGAAAATAAGGGTATGGAGCTCTCGATTACAGGTAAACCTATTGTAACGAAAGACTTCCAATGGGAAACGACACTGAATCTTTCCGGTAACCGTGGACGATTGGGAGATTTTATCGACGGTGTGGATATTTTCTATGTGACGGATGCGCAGGTTGGTGCAGCCAAAGCCGGCTCAATACCCAATGGCGGTTATTTTTTGGGATTGACGGGTAATAAGTATGAAACGGCTCAAGGGCCCGACGGCAAGATGTACAATGTTATCGACCCGTCTACAGGTTTGTATAAGGATACGCAAGTTGAAACCAATATTGTGGGTAACCGTGAACCGAAGCTGATAGGTGGTTTTAATAATAGTTTCAGCTATAAGAATTTCAACCTTTCTTTCTTGTTCGATATCCGTCTGGGAGGTGACATCTATAATGGGACCGAATACTATCTCGTGACGAAAGGATTGAGCACAAAGACAATAAACAGAGAATCCGTATCATTTACGGGTGTTGTCAATACGGGCACTGCTGCAAAACCGTCTTATGAAACCAAAACAATTACCTATAATGCCAATGAAACTTATCAGGTTGGTAACTCTACCCGTTCCGGCAAGTATATGATTCAGGAGTATTATAAGAATTATGCCAAGAACGCCTATAACTTTATAACTGACACCAATTGGCTGCGTTTGCGTTCTATTTCCTTGTCCTACGATTTCAAGGATTTGTTGAAGAAACAAAATATAATCAAGGGGCTGACTGCTACAATTACGGGAACTAATCTGTTTGTTTGGACAAACTACAAGGGTATGGATCCCGAAACATGCGTTTCAGGTTCCGGTACAGGTGGTTCCGGTTCTGCAGGTATCGACTATTGCGGTGTTCCGGCCACAGCCGGCATGTCGTTTGGCATTAATCTTACATTCTAATAACAGATTTAAAAAGATAAGAGTATGAAGAAACTAATACATATTGCATTTGGCTTGGCGCTTGTGTTCGGCATGTCTTCTTGCGAGGACTACCTGGATGTGAATACAGATCCGGATAATCCGGTTTCCGAAACCGTATCACCGCAGCTTCGCCTGCCGTGGATACAGAACTATTATGCTTACGCATGGGGTACAGCCAGTATGCGTACCAATACGATTGCCGGTATCATGACACAGACCGGGGGCACGGCTGCCAACAGCCTCTTGTCATCATGGAATCCTGCCCAAAGTTCATGTACCACTATTTATCAGAATTTTTATCTGGGTGCAGGTGTAAATATCGATCCTTTGATAGAGAAGGCAGAAACGGAAGGAGCTTATCATTATGAAGGTGCAGCTTATTGCATTAAGGCGATGGGATTTATGATGATGCTCGACTTGCATGGCGAGCTGCCTGTTCAGGAAGCGTTTACCGGTAAGACCAATCCGGCCTATGATGACGGTAAAACCATGTATGAACTCTGTATGGGGTATCTGGACAAAGCTATCGAGAATTTTGGCAAGCAGCAGAACACCACGGCTCCCGCATTGAGTGCAGGCGATTTATGGAATGGCGGAGAGGTTTCCAGGTGGCTGAAATTATGTTACGGTCTGAAAGCCCGTTATTTGCTGAAATTATCCAAGAAAGCGGATTTGTATGATCCGGAAGCTATTTTGACGGCATTGAACTCTGCTCCTCAGTCGAATGATGACAACACCATTATGAAACATTATAATGTGGAAGGGGATGAGGTTAATTTTACGGTGAGCGACCCTTATCAGGCTTCCGTTATTTGGGATTGTACCGGATATGGTTCGACACAACGTCTGACGCGCTGGTATGTTAATCTGTTAACTAATAAATTTACAGGTGGTTCGGGTGCGGAAGACCCCCGTTTGTCAAAGCTTGTTCCTGCCATGATGACAAATGTGAAACTGAATGCTGATGGTAAAATAACGGCTAATGAATGGATTCGTGATGCCGGGGTGGATGTGATACATTCCACTACACGCGCAGAAGGCGGTCCGGTAGCTGCTTTGTTTGTAACGGGTGGAGAAACCGGTTATAATAAGGAAAAAGGCGGATTTATGATAACTTATGATTTATCCAAAGCGGATAATGAAACAAAGACGAAATTTATTGCTGATGCTCAGGCCATACATCAGACAACGGTCGACGGCAACAATGTGACCGTGCTTTATCAAAAGGGTTCTGCATATTGCAATAATAAGGATTATAAGCGTGCAGGTGATACTATTTATGTAAATTTACGTTCTAACGGTATGGCCAATAGCGGGCGAAACACTACGGATATGTATTACTATACCGATGCGAAATCAGACTATGTGGGCGGTACGGGTACATTCTATGCACGTCCTAATTCAGATTCCGATATTCTTACTTATTCGGAAATGTGCTTTATCAAGGCGGAAGTCCTTTTCCGCAAAGGAGATACCGATGGGGCATTGGATGCCTATCAAAAAGGCATAAAGGCAAACTTTGACCGTATGCAGGCTAAATTGAAATCATGGGAAGCCGAAGGAACAAAGAATCCGGATCAGAAGCCGATGGATGAAGGTGAAATCAGTACTTATATGGCAAGTCCTTCCGTATGTCAGAATGCTGCCAGTCTGACCTTGTTCGAGATTATGCGTCAGAAGATTATCGCATTGGGCATCAATACCGAAAATTGGAATGATATGCGCCGTTTGGATTATGACTATGTGGATTATGACCGTCCACAGGATTTCACGGCTGTCAGCAAGATTGTAGGTACTTCTAAGAATGAGCCTACTTATTGGTTCCGTCGTTTCAGCCAGAGTACTCATGAGAGCAACTATAATCTGACTCAGCTAAAGGCATCCAACAAACAAGCCATGACAGACCCGATTTGGTCGTGTCCGGTTTGGTGGGATTGTGCGACAGATAATGAGTATTACGGTTACATTAAGTAGGTCATAACCTTATTAGTTTATAGAATGTTAATTTAAATATCTTAAAATCTTGATGCACATATTATTTCATTGATTATCTTTGCACTCGAAATATGGATTTATAAGATATATTAAAATATTGGAGACCTAAACAGTCTTCATTCATAGATGATGATTGGAACAGCCGGTTCGTGAGAATCGGCTGTTTTTTGTTGGGTTTGTTTGCATATCAACAGCGGTAATGTTACTTTTGCAAGAAAGAACCCATTTAGTCAATGAAGTATGAAACAAGGTAAGAAATACATTTCTCCGGGAGCATGGTTCTCTATGGTTTATCCGGCAGACTGGAACGAATTTGAAGACGGGGAAGGCTCTTTCCTGTTTTATAATCCTAACGAGTGGACCGGTAATTTCCGTATATCGGCTTATAAAGGAGATACTGCATACGGCAGGGAATCTGTTAAGCAGGAACTCAAAGAGAATACTTCGGCCACACTTGTGAAAATAGGTCGTCTGGATTGTGCGTACAGTAAGGAGATGTTTGAGGAAGAAGGAACATACTACACTTCCCATCTCTGGATAGCTGGGATAGACGATGTTGCTTTTGAATGCTCGTTTACGGTGCGTAAGGGAGAGCCGGTGGCAGAGGCCGAAAGCATCATAGCTTCATTGGAAGTCCGTCGGGCCGGTCAAAAATATCCGGCAGAGATAATTCCGGTGCGCCTATCGGAAATTTACCGGATAAACGAAGCATACGAGTGGGTATGTACCACTGTAAAAGAGCAGTTGAAGAAAGACTTCCAGGGACAGGAAGAAGATATAGCCAATATGCAGCAGGTCATAGACAGCGGCAGCATAGGCGCCAAGAAAAAAGAGGTATGGTTGTCGCTGGGTATTACGCTTTGTGTGATTTTGGCTAATGAAGTAGACGGTTTGGAATGGCGTACGCTTATCGACGGCAATCGTGAAGCCCCTGTTCTGACGAGTGTTGCGGGCGATACCGTGATAGATCCGATGAAATTGGTATGGAGCAAAGTCAAAGTCGGAGAGCCCTGCAATCTTGCAGAGGTTTACCGGAATTTACTTTCATGACAAGCCATTTCCCGATTCATATTGCCGTCTGCATGGCAATTTCTCAATTTTAATTCTCAACTCTCAATTTAATAAGTTTTGGCAGCAGTAAATTCAATCCTTCAAGTGGAAAACCTGACTAAGTCGTTTGGCGACCTGGTACTATTCGAGAATATATCCTTTGGTTTGTCCGAAGGGCAACGGGTGGGGCTTATTGCCAAGAATGGCAGCGGCAAGTCCACACTGCTTAATATCCTTTCCGGAAAAGAAGGCTATGACGGCGGTACAATCTCTTTCAGACGTGATATACGTGTCGGCTATCTGGAACAAGACCCTCAATATCCGGAAGAGCTGACTGTGTTGGAAGCATGTTTTCATCATGGCAACAGTACCGTAGAGCTGATAAAGGAGTATGAACGTTGCATGGAGACGGAAGGGCATCCCGGTTTGGATGAAATTCTGGTGCGCATGGACCATGAGAAGGCCTGGGAGTATGAGCAGAAAGCCAAACAAATTCTTTCTCAACTCAAAATCCGCGATTTCAATCAGCAGGTGAAGTCTCTGTCCGGCGGACAATTGAAACGTGTGGCGCTTGCCAATACGCTTATCACCGAACCCGATCTCCTTATATTGGATGAGCCTACCAACCACCTCGACCTTGATATGACCGAATGGCTGGAAGATTATCTGCGCCGTACCAACCTCACTCTGCTGATGGTGACGCACGACCGCTACTTCCTCGACCGCGTCTGCTCGGAGATAATCGAGATAGACAATCGCCGTATATACCAGTACAAGGGCAATTACAGCTATTATCTGGAAAAACGCGAAGAGCGCATCGAAGCCAAGACCGTAGAGATAGAACGCGCCAATAACCTGTATCGTACGGAGCTTGAATGGATGCGGCGTATGCCGCAAGCCAGAGGGCATAAGGCACGTTACCGGGAAGATGCTTTTTATGAATTGGAGAAGGTAGCCAAGCAACGTTTCAATAACGATAATGTAAAGCTGGATGTAAAGGCATCCTATATTGGCAGCAAGATATTCGAGGCAGACCACCTCTATAAGTCCTTTGGCGACTTGAAGATACTGGATGATTTCTCCTACATCTTCGCCCGCTATGAGAAGATGGGCATCGTGGGGAATAACGGTACGGGAAAGTCCACCTTCATCAAGATACTGATGGGACAGGAGTTGGCGGATAGTGGTACGCTGGACATCGGCGAAACCGTCCGTTTCGGCTATTATTCGCAGGAGGGTTTGCAGTTTGACGAGCAGATGAAAGTCATCGATGTGGTGCAGGACATTGCGGAAGTGATAGAGCTGGGTAACGGCAAGCGTCTGACGGCATCGCAGTTTTTGCAACATTTCCTCTTTACGCCTGAAACGCAGCACAGCTATGTCTATAAGCTGAGCGGTGGCGAGCGCCGCCGTCTCTATCTGTGTACGGTGCTGATGCGCAATCCTAATTTCCTGGTTCTGGACGAGCCTACCAACGACCTGGACATCGTTACGCTGAACGTATTGGAAGAGTACTTGCAGAACTTCAAGGGATGTGTGATTGTGGTGAGCCACGATCGCTACTTCATGGATAAGGTGGTGGACCACTTGCTGGTGTTTAACGGGCAGGGAGACATCCGCGATTTCCCCGGCAACTATACGCAGTATCGCGATTGGAAAGATGTGAAAGCCGCCCAAGAGAAGGAAAAGGAAAAAGAAGCGGCTAAAACTCAGGAAGAAAAGACTGCGAAAGTGCGTCTGAATGAAAAGCGCCGTATGTCTTTCAAGGAGAAGCGCGAATTTGAACAACTCGAACAGGAGATTGCGGCATTGGAAGCCGAAAAGCAATCCATTGAAGAGGCGTTGTGCAGCGGTGCGCTATCCGTAGAGGAATTGACGGAGAAGTCAAAACGCTTGCCGGAACTGACGGACTTGATTGATGAAAAGACCATGCGCTGGCTGGAACTGAGCGAGATAGAAGGCTGACATGAATCTGAACGGAAAGAAACTGTAATAACTGAAACAACCTGATAATAACCGAAATAACATAGACCGATATGACAAACCTGACCAATTACCATAGTCACTGCTTATATTGTGACGGACGAGCTAATATGGAAGATTTTATCCGTTTTGCCATTAGTGAAGGCTTTTCTTCTTATGGCATTTCTTCTCACGCTCCTCTGCCATTTTCTACAGCATGGACGATGGAGTGGGACCGGATGGATGATTACCTTTCCGAATTTGCTCGTCTGAAGGAGAAATATGCCGATAAAATAGAGCTTGCCATCGGACTCGAAATAGACTATCTGAATGAAGAGAGCCATCCCGCTATCCCTCGTTTTCAGGAATTGCCGCTCGATTATCGGATTGGTTCTGTGCATATGCTCTATTCTCCGCAGGGCAAAGTCGTGGATATCGATACCCCTGCCGATATATTCCGTCAATTGATAGATGCGCATTTTGAAGGTGATCTCGATTACGTTGTTCACCTTTATTATAAGAATCTGCTCCGTATGGTCGAGCTGGGAGGTTTTGATATCCTTGGTCATGCAGATAAGATGCACTATAATGCCTCTTGCTATCGTCCGGGATTATTGGACGAACCGTGGTATGATGCGTTGGTTCGCGATTATTTTGCAGAAATAGCCCGTCATGGATATATCGTTGAAATTAATACCAAGTCTTATCATGATTTGGGAACTTTCTATCCGAACGAACGCTATTTCCCTTTATTGAAAGAATTGGGTATTCGGGTACAGGTGAATAGTGATGCCCATTATCCGGAACGGATTAATAACAGTCGTGCCGAAGCATTGGCAGCCTTGAAGAAAGTCGGTTTTGACACAGTAGTGGAGTGGCACGGCGGACAGTGGAAAGATATGCCTCTGTTACAATAAAACAGAGCTTCTGTTTATAATAAATGCAGGCTCCGTCAACTGCTGACAGAGCCTGCATTTATCTATAACAGAGCCTCTGTTTCGATCCCCTATTCCGTCCTTTTGCAGGCATTCGATAACAGGAACTCATTCAAAGCTTCTTCATAATTCCCATGAATCATAATATGATGATTGCCTAGCGGGTTTTTCAGGAAATAATCCGCCGGAGTATTCATGCGGATACGCACCTGCGTGCGGCACATATTGATATAATTCGTATTCTCGGTTAGAGTTCCGGTAGACAGGTAATACTCATCCAGACATTCGCCTCCGCATTTTACGATAGTCACGTCACCTGTCGGGAGCAGTCCTTGAATGGCGATACCTTTCTCTGTCTCAAAATGATTGCGGATAATATATCTTTCCGTCTGTTTGAGTCCTATAGTGCAATGTGCCAGTATTAATTCATTGGTTCGCGTATTGATGGTGGATGGATTTGCCATGAATCCTTCTTTTCCTGTCAGCGCCTTAACTGCCAGAAGAGTGAAGATAGACTGGAGATCTCCCTCACAGCCTGCCATGATACCGTCATCATTCAGCAATGACAATGCCAGACAGCCGGTCGTATCAATTTGATCGATCAGTTTGAAGCAGCTTAATGTCAGCGCTTCCAGCTTCTCTTCTTCGCAAATTCTCTTGATGGCCCTGTATAATCGCATTGCTTTGATTAAATCCTCGGGAGTTCCCTCGCGGCAGGCAAGCGCCTGCGAAGCAACGGCGGCGCAGGACGCGCCTACCTGATCATCTGTGATTTGTTTAAAATGTTCATAAACCCTTTCCAGCGGAATATCTATATATTCGATTCCCCAACGGCGTTTTGCCAGAAGATAATCCACATTGCTGGCAACCAGCCACGAAGAAGGAGTACCGATGACTCCGATACGCTTGCCGAACAAAGAACGCTGCGCGCGGAAATTATTATATAGTATATGTACACGTTGAATAATAGACGGTAATTCTCCATGAAGAATTTCACTCTTCATTCCCCTTCCACGGAGCCATGTAGATATTTCCAATGCCGCAGCAAGTGAGTTCTGCATGCCATCGGCCAATAAAATGGCGGGGCGGGGAAGACGTTCGAAGTGCTGGATGACCAGTCTTTCCACACCTCCGGTAGCGATAAAAATGATTTTGAAATCATCACTGCCCAACTTATCCATATCTTGATAATCGATGAGTTTGACAGTGTAATATTTTTCAAGTTCACTCAGAATTGCTTCGTGCGAATTGCGCAGCGAGGCTTGTTTGTGAAGTATTGAAGCAAATGAGATAAGGTGTATGGTCATTATGATATTGTTTTAAGTTTTCCGTATTACAAATGTATAGCTTTCTTTTCATTTTTCCACTACGTTTTTACCCTTGATAAGGATTTTAAAGTTTTTATGTCTCTGTATTCAAATTATTGCGTACATTTGCAGTTCCAAATTAAAAAAGTAAATAGTAATTAGTAATTTGTAGTTAAAATTATGCCAACCATATCCATTCGCGGAAACGAGATGCCTGCATCTCCTATCAGAAAACTGGCTCCTTTGGCAGACGCTGCCAAGCAACGGGGAGTCCATGTGTTTCACCTGAACATCGGACAGCCTGACCTGCCCACTCCTCAGGCCGCGATTGACGCGATACGCAACATCGACCGTAAAGTGCTGGAATATAGCCCCAGTGCCGGAAACAGAAGCTATCGCGAGAAACTTGTGGGATATTATGCAAAGTTCAACATCAACCTGACGGCTGACGATATAATCATTACATCGGGAGGTTCGGAAGCGGTACTTTTTTCCTTCCTTTCCTGCCTGAATCCGGGAGATGAAATCATTGTTCCGGAACCTGCATACGCCAACTACATGGCATTTGCCATCTCTGCCGGAGCAAAGATACGTACGATTGCAACGACGATTGAAGAAGGTTTCTCCCTGCCGAAAGTAGAGAAATTCGAAGAACTGATCAATGAACGTACCAAGGCTATCCTGATTTGTAATCCGAACAACCCGACCGGTTATCTGTATACACGTCGGGAAATGAATCAGATCCGTGACCTGGTGAAGAAGTACGACCTCTTCCTCTTCTCTGACGAAGTATATCGTGAATTTATTTATACCGGCTCTCCTTATATCTCTGCCTGTCATCTGGAAGGTATCGAGAATAATGTAGTGCTGATCGATTCAGTTTCCAAGCGTTATTCGGAGTGCGGAATCCGTATCGGTGCATTGATTACCAAGAACAAAGAGATACGTGACGCTGTTATGAAATTCTGTCAGGCTCGTCTGAGTCCTCCTTTGATCGGACAGATTGCCGCCGAGGCTTCTTTGGATGCTCCGGAGGAATATTCGCGTGAGACGTATGATGAATACGTAGAACGGCGTAAATGCTTGATTGATGGATTGAACCGTATTCCGGGCGTTTATTCTCCGATTCCGATGGGGGCTTTCTATACCGTAGCCAAACTCCCCGTAGACGACTCGGACAAGTTCTGTGCATGGTGTCTTTCTGACTTTGAATACGAAGGCCAGACCGTATTTATGGCACCGGCTTCCGGTTTCTATACTACTCCGGGCTCCGGCATCAATGAAGTGCGTATCGCCTACGTATTGAAGAAAGAAGATTTGACCCGTGCGCTTTTCATCCTGCAAAAGGCGTTGGAGGTGTATCCGGGAAGAACGGAATAGGAAATAAGTATTAAGTAATAGGTATTAAGTATTAACCGTAGACGCTGGTTGGCGTATGAGATATTATAAGATTGATAATATATCATAAGGTAATGACTTAATACTTAATATAACACTTAATACTTAATCTCTAAATAAGCTACGGCTAATACTTAATACCTATTACTTAATACTTAAAAGAATTGTCGTTATCTCTTTTTATAGCCCGTCGTATTTATCGCGAGAGCGATGGTGGAAAACAGGTTTCACGTCCTGCGGTCCTCATTGCTATGGCTGGTATTGCCATAGGGTTGGCTGTTATGATTATTGCGGTGGCGGTAGTCATAGGGTTTAAAAGTGAGGTAAGGAATAAAGTCATCGGGTTCGGGTCGCACATTCAGATAGCGAATCTGGATGCGGTCAATTCTTATGAGACTCATCCGATTGCGGTGGGGGACAGTATGATGACTGCTCTTGCCGGTTATCCCCAAGTAAGCCATGTGCAACGTTATTCTACCAAGCCGGGGATGATAAAAACGGATGATGCTTTTCAGGGAATGGTACTGAAAGGTGTCGGACCGGAGTTTGATCCGAGTTTTATGCAGGAGTATCTGGTGGAAGGGGAGATTCCTGCGTTCAGCGATTCGGCTTCGAGTAATCAGGTACTTATCTCCAAGGCGCTGGCTACCAAAATGAAGCTGAAGCTGGGAGATAAGATATATACCTATTATATTCAGGATAATATCCGTGCCCGGCGCTTGACGATTGCAGGCATTTATCAGACCAATTTCTCGGAGTATGATAATCTGTTTCTGCTGACTGACCTTTATTTGGTGAACCGTCTGAATGGCTGGGAACCGGAGCAGGTGAGCGGAGTGGAGCTGCAGGTGCGCGACTATGATAAACTGGAAGATATCACTTACGAGATAGCCGTTGATACGGATAGCCAGCGTGATAAGTTTGGAGGCGTGTATTATGTACGCAATATAGAGCAACTGAATCCCCAGATATTTGAATGGCTCAATCTGCTTGATCTGAATGTATGGGTAATCCTTTTCCTGATGATAGGAGTTGCCGGCTTTACCATGATTTCCGGTTTGCTGATTATTATCATAGAACGCACCAATATGATCGGAATACTGAAAGCGCTGGGAGCCGATAATTTTACGATTCGCAAGACTTTCCTTTGGTTTGCCGTCTTTCTCATCGGCAAGGGGATGCTTTGGGGCAATGCGATTGGACTGGCATTCTGTTTTATCCAGTCCCAATTCGGAATATTTAAGCTCGATCCGGAGAATTATTATGTTGATACGGTATCGGTTTCTTTCAATGTCTGGTTCTTCCTTTTGATCAATGCAGGTACGTTGCTGGCATCGGTTCTGATGCTGATCGGACCTTCTTACTTGATAACGAAGATCAATCCTGCAAGCTCCATGCGGTACGAGTAATCTTCTCTTTTTCTTTTCTTTTTTTGCTGCAAAAATAATTTAGACCGTAGCGTGATGTAGAGTGAATAATATGTCTATATTTGCGCCCGATTTACTTAATATCCTCTTGTAGGTTTAATTTTTAACCATTATGAATAATGTGTT
>OGMF01002950.1_pt1 | contig 13533 bp, 10 predicted proteins | sample 1572921 | NCBI WGS metagenome assembly OGMF01 (sample SAMEA2581919, study PRJEB24529) | metagenome | biome: Human gut stool | place: China | collected 2011
AATCATTTTCTTAGGTCTTTGCAGTAAATGCTTCGACCTGTACTGAATAGTTACATCGTATCTTTATAACATCATGCTGGTATCTCTTATTCCGGATAAACAAGCCGATGCTCATCAATGGAGTACAGTACCTGATCCAGATAGCGTTTAGCAAGGTAATTTGCCATACCGAGATTCATATCCAGATAATTACCACAGTCCTTCGGAGAAGCGCCGGGTACCTCTCCGTCAAAATCACGGATATATTCAAACATCTCGATCATCAGGGGAACGATATCCCTGGAACTCAAGTCGCCTGCCAGCAGCAGATAGAATCCGGTGCGGCATCCCATGGGACCAAAGTAGACGGTTTTATCCTTGTAAACCGGATGGTTGCGAAGGAACGTTGCACCTAGATGTTCAATGGTGTGTACCTCCGCAGTATTCATCACCGGTTCCTCATTCGGACTGGTCATCCGAAGATCGAAGGTTGTAATTACTTCAACACCGATGTGATCCTTACGGGAGACATAGACCCCGGGCTGTAATTTAATATGGTCAATGGTAAAACTCGCAATTTTTTCCATAATGAAACCCTCACTGATTAGTAAACCATAGCCTTTTCTTCACCATTCAGAACACGCAATGCACCCTGGGTAAGAGCAAGAAGCTCGTCTTCGCCAGGATATACGGTAATCGGAGCGATGAAGCCGATTCTTTCTTTCAGGCCATCGGTAACACTCTTGTTGTATGCGATACCGCCGGTCATAATGATCTGGTCTACCTTACCGTTCAGTACAGCTGCCATGGAACCGATATCCTTGGCAACCTGCATGATGAATGCTTCACGTACTTCCTTTGCATGGTCATCACCGTCATTTACCATCTTTTCCACGTTACGCATATCGTTGGTTCCAAGATATGCATTGAAGCCGCCGTTACCAACGATCTTCTTATATACTTCCTTTTCGGTATACTTACCGGAGAAACACATCTTGATTAAAGCTCCGGAAGGTACGGCACCGGCTCTTTCAGGAGAGAAAGCACCATCACCGTCTAATGCGTTGAAGACATCAACAACACGTCCGTTTTCGTGTGCACCGACGGAAACACCGCCACCCATATGAACCACGATCAGGCGAAGGGAATCATAAGCAACCTGGTTTTCCTTTGCATAACGCTTGGCAACAGCCTTCTGGTTTAATGCATGGAACACACTGGTGCGGGGAAGCTCCGGCACACCGGAGTATCTTGCGATCGGCATTAATTCATCTACAACGACAGGGTCTACAATATAGGAGGGAACACCGATGGAATCACCGATTTCTCTTGCCAGAATACCACCTAAGTTGGAGGCATGCTGACCCTGACGGCCAACCTTTAAATCCTCTAACAGATCATCGGTAACGGCATAGGTACCACCCGGAATCGGCTTTAACATACCACCACGTCCGACAACAACCTGAAGGGAATGAATATCGAAATTCTTTTCTGCAAGAAGATCCATGATGATTTTCTTACGGAAGTCCTTCTGATCTACGATAGAAGCATACTGTGCGATCTCCTCGGTAGAATGACGAAGGGTTTCTTCAAACAGCAGGGTCTCATCCTCAAAAACGCCGATCTTGGTGGAGGTGGAGCCCGGATTGATAATTAAGCTTTTGATAGACATTTGTGAATCCTCCTTAATGAATTCTGAATAGTTATGATTACTGTGCATTTGTCTGTAAAGAATGGGCAACAACAGCACCTAAAGCAAGGGAGTTTACCTTAACTTCCACAGAGTCGGAACGGGAGGTCAGAATAACGGGAGCCTTGGTTCCGGTAAGGATATTTCCGTTAACGACCTTGGCGGTATGTACCATTGCCTTGTAAACGAGGTTTCCGGCATGGATGTCAGGGAACAGAAGAATATCCGCATCACCCTGGATGGCACGGTCGGTTGCACCCTTATGCTTTGCAGCTTCCGGATCAATGGCAAGGTCTAAGGATAAAGGACCGTCTACGATACATCCGGTGATCTTTCCTTCCTTATTCATCTGGGTCAGTTCGGCAGCTTCTACGGTAACCGGCATCTTCGGATTTACTACTTCAACAGCAGCTAAAGGAGCAACCTTGGGATTCTCGATACCGCAGGCTCTGGTAATTTCAAGGGTATTTTGGATGATGTTTACCTTGTCCTCCAGTGTCGGATAAGGGATGAAAGCAACGTCTGTTAAGAATAGCAGATGATCAATGCCTTCCACATCAAATACACAGACGTGGGATAACGGCTTTCCGGTACGCAGACCAACTTCCTTATCCAGAACGCTCTTTAAGAAGCCCTTGGTATCGATCAGACCCTTCATATACATATCTGCCTTGCCTTCATGAACGAGCTTGACAGCAGTTCTGGCAGCTTCAGTAACATCCTCTACATGAACGATTTCAAAATCGTTTAAATCAATATTTAAAGAAGCAGCAATTTCACGGATCTTTGCTTCATCACCAACTAAGATGGCATCGGCAATTCTTCTTTCTTTCGCAACTTTGACAGCTTCCAATACGGCAGAGTCCTGAGCAACTGCTACAGCAACTTTCTTGGTGCCGCATTCATTGACTTTTGCAATTAAGTCAGCAAATGTTTTACTCATTTTGGTATCCTCTTTTCTGAACAAATAATATCGTGTAGGTGTAAAACCACATCGTTAAAATAATAACACTAATGACAGGAAATTGCAATGCTGATTCAGGAAGTTAGCGGTTGAATCCAAAGGGTAAATCTGTTACAATAAGATTTGCGGTTTTCTGTTTTGCCGGATTCCTGTTTCGCGTATTCCCGAAAGAGGCAGCAGGACAGTCCCAGGATCAAACAGTCATATCGCAGGAAAGGTATAGGTACTTCATATGAATGTGATTCAAAAAGTATTCGGTACACATAGTGAAAGAGAGTTAAAGCGTATAGAGCCTCTGGTGAAAAGGATCGAGGAACTGCGTCCATCCATGCAGCAGCTTTCGGATGCAGAGCTGAAGGCAAAGACCGAGGAGTTTAAAAAGCGTCTGTCCGAAGGAGAGACGCTGGATGATCTTCTTCCGGAAGCGTTTGCGGTTGTCCGTGAGGCAGGTAAGCGTGTTCTGAATATGGAGCATTTCCGCGTACAGCTGATTGGTGGCATCATTCTTCACCAGGGCCGTATCGCTGAAATGAAGACCGGTGAAGGAAAGACCCTCGTTTCTACTCTGCCGGCATATTTAAATGCATTAGAGGGAAAGGGCGTCCACATCGTCACCGTTAATGATTATCTGGCAAAGCGTGATGCGGAGTGGATGGGTGAAATCCATAAGTTCTTAGGATTAACCGTTGGTGTTGTATTAAACAGCATGACACCCGAAGAGCGAAGGGCAGCATATGCCTGTGACATTACTTATGTGACGAACAATGAGCTCGGGTTTGATTATCTTCGTGATAATATGGTCATTTATAAGGAACAGCTGGTTCTTCGTGATCTGAACTATGCCATCATCGATGAGGTCGACTCGGTATTGATTGATGAAGCCAGAACACCGCTTATTATTTCCGGACAGAGCGGCAAGTCCACGAAGCTTTATGAAATCTGTGATATTCTTGCCAGACAGATGCAGCGTGGTGAGGATATGGAAGACTTAAGCAAGATGGATGCCATCATGGGTGTGGAAAGAGAAGAGACCGGAGACTTTATTGTCAATGAGAAGGACAAGATCGTAAATCTGACCGCACAGGGTGTCGAGAAGGTCGAAAAGTTCTTCCAGATCGATAATCTGGCAGACCCTGAAAATATTGAAATCCAGCATAACATCATTTTGGCGCTGCGTGCGCACAACCTGATGTTCCGTGATCAGGATTATGTGGTAAAGGATGACGAGGTATTAATCGTCGATGAATTTACCGGACGTATTATGCCGGGACGCCGTTATTCCGATGGACTTCATCAGGCGATTGAAGCCAAGGAACACGTGAAGGTGAAAAGAGAGAGTAAGACGCTTGCAACCATCACCTTCCAGAACTTCTTTAACAAGTTTGATAAGAAGGCCGGTATGACCGGTACGGCACTTACCGAAGAAAAGGAATTCCGTGATATTTACGGTATGGACGTTATCGAGATCCCAACGAACCGTCCGATTGCCCGTAAGGATTTACAGGATGCCGTATATAAAACCCGAAAAGAAAAGCTCCATGCCATTGTGGAAGCCGTAAAGGAAGCCCATGCAAAGCAGCAGCCGGTACTGGTTGGTACAATTACGATTGAGGCATCTGAGGAGCTTTCCCGTATGCTTTCGAAGCAGGGCATTCCGCATAAGGTATTGAATGCCAAGTTCCATGAGCTGGAAGCAGAAATTGTTGCCGATGCCGGTGTGCACGGAGCGGTTACCATTGCAACCAACATGGCAGGCCGTGGTACGGATATTAAGCTTGATGATGTGGCAAGAGAAGCCGGTGGCCTGAAGATCATCGGTACAGAGCGTCATGAATCCAGACGTATTGATAATCAGCTGCGAGGCCGTTCCGGCCGTCAGGGAGATCCGGGCGAATCCAAGTTCTATATTTCCCTTGAGGATGACCTGATGCGTCTGTTTGGATCGGAGCGTCTCATCAGCATGTTTAATACTCTCGGCATTCCTGAAAATCAGGAAATCGAGCATAAGATGCTGACAAATGCGATTGAATCTGCACAGAAGAAGATCGAGAGCAACAACTTTGGTATCCGTAAGAACCTGCTCGAATACGATCAGGTAATGAACGAACAGAGAGAAATCATTTATAAGGAACGTCGTCAGGTACTCGATGGAGAGAGCATGCGTGATGCAATCTACAAGATGATTACCGATATCACGGAGAGTAAGGTCGATATGGTGATTGGTGACGATACCGATTACGATGACTGGGATCTGGAAGAACTGAACTCCCTGCTTCTTCCGATTATTCCGCTTGCTCCTGTCAAGAGAGGACGGATCAACAAACCGAAGAAGAACGCCTTAAAGCAGCAGCTTAAGGAAGAGGCTGTGAAGCTTTATGAAGCAAAAGAAGCAGAGTTTCCGGAACCGGAAGCAATCCGTGAGTTGGAGCGTGTCATCCTGCTCAAGGTCATTGACCGTAAATGGATGGACCATATTGATGATATGGAGCAGCTCCGCCAGGGTGCCGGATTACAGGCTTACGGTCAGAGGGATCCGTTAGTGGAATACAAGATGAACGGTTATGAGATGTTCGATGAAATGACGGAGAACATCAAGGAAGATACGGTTCGTGCCCTGCTCCATGTCCGTGTGGAACAGAAGGTAGAGCGTGAGCAGGTTGCGAAGGTAACCGGAACGAATAAGGATGAATCTGCCGTCAAGGCACCGGTGAAGCGTATGGATGCCAAGATTTATCCCAATGATCCCTGTCCGTGTGGCAGTGGTAAGAAATATAAGCAGTGCTGTGGACGCAAGGCTTAAATTAAGGAAAGAGGTGACGTGAAGTGGTTCTTTTGGATCAGATGAAGACTGAATTATTATCCTACAAGTCCCCCTTAGCGGAAGTGAGGGATTCACTTTGACTTAGCAAATAAGTCAAAGAGGATAGAAGAACTGGAAATGGAAATGGAGGCTCCCGGTTTCTGGGATAATCCGGATATATCCAACCAGAAGATGAAGGAGTTAAAGAACCTTCAGGACAGTGTCAAAGCAATGCATGACCTGGAAACACAATATGAAGATATTGAAACGCTGATTGAAATGGGCAATGAAGCAAACGACGAGGAAATGGCAGAAGAGATCCGTGAGGAGATGGACAGCTTTATCGAGACCTTTGAGGAAATCCGGATCGGTACGTTATTGTCCGAAGAATATGACAGTGACAATGCCATTCTGAAGCTGAATGCGGGAGCCGGTGGAACAGAGAGCTGTGACTGGTGCTCCATGTTGTATCGTATGTACACAAGATGGGCAGAGCGTAAGAACTTCTCAATTGAAGTGCTGGATTACCTGGATGGTGATGAGGCAGGAATCAAGTCCGTAACCTTTCAGGTGAACGGAACGAATGCCTATGGTTATCTGAAATCCGAGAAGGGTGTACATCGTCTTGTGCGTATTTCCCCGTTTAATGCACAGGGAAAACGTCAGACGTCCTTTGTATCGCTGGATGTGATGCCCGATATAGAAGAGGATGTGGATGTAGAGATCCGGGACGAGGATCTGCGTGTGGATACCTACCGAAGCAGTGGTGCCGGTGGACAGCACATCAACAAGACTTCTTCTGCAATCCGTATTACCCATATTCCCACAGGAATTGTGGTGCAGTGTCAGAACGAGAGATCCCAGTTCCAGAACAGGGATAAGGCAATGCAGATGTTAAAGGCGAAGCTGTATCTGCTTCAGAAGGAAGCGAACGCAGAGAAGCTTTCCGATATCCGTGGAGAAGTCAAGGAGATTGGATGGGGAAATCAGATCCGGTCTTACGTGATGCAGCCCTATACGCTGGTGAAGGATCATCGTACGAATGCCGAAACGGGAAATGTGGATGCGGTTTTAGATGGCTCGATTGATTTGTTTATCAATGCCTATCTGAAATGGATTAACAGCAGTGAAAAGGAAGCGGAATAGAGAATAAGAAATAGAGGATAAAAGACAGGACAGCGATTATCGCTGTCCTGTTGTTTTTTTCTTTTTTATCAGGTCTAAATAGAAGTTTGCAAAAACGGCTTCTTTATACGGATAAATCCACAGGAGACCGATTCCCATGGAGAGAATCCCGAGAAGATACAGCGGGAAAAAGGAGAGTACTATGTAGAACAGTCTTCCCATGCTTCCCCTGATGAGCTGTACTGCTGCTTTCATGACTTCCCCACCGGTGTATTCTTCAAAATCAAGCATGACATAATAGCATTGTGAGAACAGCAGATCTGCAAATAAGGATATTACCATACCCAGAAGAGTGAGTAACAGGTAAATTCCATCTATCGCAAACAGGCTTGTGCTGTCTGAAAAGAGCATATTGTAGATTGCTGCGGGCAGAGTCGTAAAAAGCTGGATCGCAGCCAGACGGATCTGGATGTAAGAAGTCCGGTTGCTTTCTCCACGGAAGCAGTAGAAGAGATCATTCACCGTAACCGGCTGATTACTGGCAACCTTTAAATAAACATAGGCCTCTCCTGCCTTGAAAAAGCCGGAAACAATATAGACCAGATAAAGTGCTGCATAATAAAGGATGAATTTTATGATATTTGTCGGAGCCAGCACAAGGGAAACGAGCATTTGGAGACTGACCAGACATAACATATGAAGCAGGAAGATGAAGATCACACTGGAATATCTTCCCAATAATTGTCCTTTTGCAATACGTTTTAAGCTGGATGAAGATAAATAAGGATTCATGGTAAAGCCTTTCGTATAGTTGATATAGGTTACAGACAGATATTAAGGATAAGATGCTGTAACCGGTATGGAGCTGAACAGGCAGGGGTTATACAGCCAGATCCAGATTGCTGCCGATGAGCATAGCGGCATCGGCTGATTTCTGATTCCGGGCATAAGGATTTGTCTGCTCATTCGGATAAGAAATCTTCGTTGAAGTCGTACCTCCCGAGACATAGCTTCTGCCGCATTCCGGACAGATGGCACGCTGCAGGGAGACGTTGGCGCTGATGACCTTACCACCGCCCTTTGCTGCTTTCCTGTATGCATTGCTGACATGCTCCTGCTCATGGGCACGAACTGTTGAAGCAGAGGCTTCCGGTGAAATATGGGCGGCTGACTTAAAGGAAACCATTTCATCAGAGCCGTCCTGATATTTGCGTTCCTTACAGGTCTGGCATTCTGCCGGGGAGGATTTCCGTCCGGGAGAAACCTTCGTGGATTCACCGGGATTTACGACCGGTTTCGATTCTTCCACACCGGTAAGGGAAGAATTGCCGGATGCCGTATTTCCTGCTGCAGTTGAAACAGCAGCATAGGGTGAAGTGTAATTGTAACCTGAATTGGGATAAAGGCTGATTCCGTTCATAAGCGATCTCCTTTCCAAAGTAATGAATCCAAAGCATTGAAGGGTTATTTCCAAGGTTCCATTATTGCCCGCCGGTGCCGGTGGCTGCATCGCGCAGGGCAACAAGCTGCCCCATCATGTCCTCATACGAAGTACCGAACATCTCCTCAGTGGATTGACCTAACTGCATTTCAATGGCCTGATCGATCTGGGAACCGTAATAAAGAAGCTGATCATCTGTAGAGGTTGCAAATAATAAGTACAGTGAGGTGATACCGACAGCGAGGATTGATAAAATTAAGGACAAGCCGGTAATGGCACTGATAAAGCCGATTTTGGCGGTGGCTGCCATCTTCTTTCCGTAGCCCTTGGAGAGCAGTGCGAACAGAATGGCAAGGCTTCCAAGGATGAGAGGGAGATAAATGGTAAACAGCGAAAACAGAGCAGATACCCCGAGAATCAGGGCAGCAAATGCAAACCCGTTGTTACCGGGAGCAAATCCATTGTTATATTCAAAAGAAGTACCGGAATATTCGTTTTCATTATTATACATAAATGACACCTGCTTTAATTTCCTGTTTTTAAATTTCTTTTTGTATTTTAAGTCTTTGATAACTCTGTAGAATACATTTAAGTGTAACATTATTTAAAGGAAAAAACAATGGTAACCGTTCAATCAAGCCCATTCCGCGTAACAGTTCAGCCATGCCCATTCATAAGCTGCCGGATTGTTCCGTGCTTTGCACTCCCACAATCCTATCCAATATTCGCATATCGTGGGATTAGCATCCCACTTTTATGCTCATATCGGAGCGGGTCCCAAGGTCTTTCAACCACCTATGAGCAAGCTCATGTGGTTTTAGACCTTTTGACCCTGGCATCATGATATTCTATCCCTTGAAAAAACATCCGGAATCGTCTAGAATGGAAAAAGAAATTCAGCATGAGAGGTCAGTTATGGATATTATTTTAAAACTCAAAGAAGAACTCAACGTGGAAAAATGGCAGGTGGAAGCCGCTGTAAAGCTGATCGATGAGGGAAATACGATTCCGTTCATTTCCCGTTATCGTAAGGAAGTAACCGGATCCTTAAATGATGAGGTGCTTCGTAATCTGCATGAGCGGCTAACCTATTTAAGAAATCTGGAGGAAAAGAAGGAACAGGTTCTTGGCAGTATCGAGGAGCAGGGTAAGCTCACCGAGGAATTAAAGGAAAAGATTCTGGCAGCAGAAACCCTGGTTGTGGTCGAAGACCTGTACCGTCCTTATCGTCCGAAGCGTAAAACCAAGGCAAGTGTAGCGAAGGAAAAGGGACTGGAACCTTTATCACAGTTCATTCTTGCCCAGAATGCAACGGAAGGAGTGGAGGAGGAAGCCAGGAAATATATTGATGAAGAAAAGGGCGTAAAGACCGTGAAAGAGGCACTTCAGGGTGCAGCAGATATCATTGCAGAGAGTATTTCGGATGAAGCTGATTACCGTGCCTACATCCGTGAAATCACCATGGAAGAAGGAACTCTCACAAGTGCAGCGAAGGATGAAAAGGCTGAAAGCGTTTATGAGATGTACTACGCTTATGAGGAACCGCTTAAGAAGGTCGTTGGCCACCGTGTCCTTGCCATCAACCGTGGTGAGGAAGAGAAGTTCTTAACAGTGAAGATTGTGGCACCGGTAGAACGGATTATACAGTATTTAAAGAAAAAGGTCATTACTTCTGATGATGAATATACCACTCCGTTGCTTACAGCAGCAATCGAGGATGCCTATGAGCGCCTGATTGCACCGGCGATTGAACGTGAAATCCGCAATGATCTTACCGAAAAGGCAGAGGATGGTGCAATTTCCGTATTTGGAAAGAACCTGCAGCAGCTTCTGATGCAGCCTCCGATTGCAGGAAAGGTAGTTCTGGGATGGGATCCGGCATTCCGGACAGGCTGTAAGCTTGCCATTGTGGATGCAACAGGTAAGGTACTGGATACCAGGGTGATTTTTCCGACAGCTCCGCAGAATAAGGTGGAAGAAGCCAAGGCAGAGCTTAAGAAGCTGATCCATAAATATCATGTTTCTTTAATCAGTGTTGGAAATGGTACGGCATCGAGAGAGTCCGAGCAGGTCATTGTGGAGCTGATTAAGGAACTGGATACACCGGTACAGTATGTCATTGTAAATGAAGCGGGAGCTTCCGTATACTCTGCAAGTAAGCTGGCAACCGAAGAGTTTCCGAATTTTGATGTGGGGCAAAGAAGTGCCGCTTCGATAGCACGCAGGCTTCAGGATCCGCTTGCCGAGCTTGTGAAAATTGATCCGAAATCCATCGGTGTCGGACAGTATCAGCATGATATGAACCAGAAGAAGTTGGGAGAAGCACTGGGCGGCGTGGTAGAGGACTGCGTAAACCGTGTGGGTGTAGACTTAAATACCGCATCCGCACCGCTTCTTGAGTATATTTCCGGTATTTCCAAACCGATTGCGAAGAACATTGTGGAATATCGTGAAAAGAACGGTAAATTTGCGAACCGTGCACAGCTTTTGAAGGTGCCGAAGCTGGGACCGAAGGCATATGAGCAGTGTGCAGGCTTCCTGCGTATCCATGATGGAGACAATCCTTTGGACGATACCAGTGTTCATCCGGAATCCTATGAAGCTGCCATGAAGCTTCTGGATAAGATGGGACTTACAATGGAGGATGTACGTACCGCACAGAAGCAGGCAGCCCGGCAGATGAGTACGGCAGCGAAACCTGCTCCGAAGCAGAATAACCGGAATGACCGCAGGAAACAGATCGTGATCCATAATACCAATACGGCTATGGGAAAAGCACTGGCAGCTGCTATGGGTGGTTCGGTCATGAACCTTGAAGAAAATGACTCTTCCGCAAAGAAACCGGTACAGAAGGAATCTGCGACCAATACAGTCAATGCAATCAGCAGTCTTGAAAAGAAGATCAGGGATAAGAGCAGGCTGGCTGTAGAACTGGGAATTGGTGAAATTACCTTAACCGACATTCTTAAGGAATTGGAAAAGCCATCGAGAGATCCCAGAGAGAGCATGCCGGCTCCGATTCTTCGAAGCGATGTCCTCGATATGAAGGATCTGAAACCGGGCATGATTTTAAAGGGAACCGTCCGTAATGTCATTGACTTTGGAGTGTTCGTGGATATTGGTGTGCATCAGGACGGACTGGTACACATCTCCCAGATCACAGACCGTTATATCAGGCATCCTCTGGAAGCAGTGAGCGTCGGTGATATTGTGGATGTACAGGTATTGTCTGTTGATGTGCCAAAGAAACGGATTGCACTGACTATGAAGATCAATCAATCAGGATCAAAATAAATAGCTCTTGCTATTTGAGATGAGATATGCTATTCTATGTCTCGAACAAAATAGAAAGTTCTTCGGGGAAGGTGAAATTCCTTACCGGCGGTATAGTCCGCGACCCATATTCTTTAAGAGTATGGCTGATTTGGTGAAATTCCAAAACCGACAGTAAAGTCTGGATGGGAGAAGAAATGCATGAACAGATGCGTGGAAACGCATTTGGCTTCTGATGTATGCAAGCCCCGGAAATTGATTTCCGGGGCTTTTTAACTGTGTAGGAAATTCCGTTGGAATTTCCTGCACAGTTAAATGCTCCGCTATCAGATGCGCAGCTCGCGGAGATGCAAATCCAAAGAAGACTTTCTTTTTAAAACAATGGCGTATGCCGGAAAGAGAGTGAGAGTAAATGGAAAAGAGTTTATGGTCTAATGTAATGGAGAACCTGGTGTTTGTGCTGGTGGCACTGGCGGTTGCGGTTGGCTTTGTGCTGATTGCATATCTGGTGGAAAAGTACCTGAAAAAGAAGAATCAGGACAGGGAACGGATACTTTCGACAAGAAAGATTGCCATGATTGGTGTATTTTCTGCAATTGCAATGGTGCTTCATATATTTGATTTTGCGGTGCCGGTTCTGGCTCCTCCGTTTTATAAGCTGGACTTCAGTGAAATTCCGGCGCTGATCGGTGCCTTTGCGTTTGGTCCGGTAGCAGGAGTGATGATTGAATTTATTAAGATTATGTTAAAGCTGCTGATCAAGGGAACAAGTACCGCATTTGTGGGTGACTTTGCAAACTTCGTCATCGGATGCAGCTTCATTCTGCCTGCTTCCATCATCTATTTATACAAAAAGAGCCGGAAGAGTGCGTTGATCGGGTCTATCACGGGAACACTGATTATGACCGTGTTCGGTACTGCTTTTAATGCGATTTATCTGCTTCCGACCTTTGCGGTACTGTATCACATGCCGATGGAGGATATCATTGCCATGGGAACGGCAATTAACGGACATATCGACAATGTTGTAAGCCTGGTAATCTTCTGTGTTGCTCCGATTAATCTGATTAAGGGAACGGCAGTGACGCTGGTAACCATGCTGGTATATAAGAAGCTGAGTCCGATACTGAAGGGAAAACAGCATTCATAATTCTTAACAGGCGGATACGAAAGTCTTAAGAATTATTAAGCTTTCTTAATTCAAAGAAAAACCTCTTGACAATCATTGTATTAATAATATAATACAGATTGTACAGGAGGTTTTTTTAAGTTTATGTATCATACGACTAAGTCCTCACGCAGCTTCGTGAAACGGTACCGGGCAGCAGGATGGACAGAAGCGTAGGCAGGCCTGTACATAATGAAAATCGATGGAGGAGTATCTGTGGAAGAATTAATTACTATCCGGGATATGTGCAAGATCTACAATCCCGGCGAGAATGAGGTCAGAGCTCTGGATCATGTGAATCTGACCATACATAAAAATGAGTTTGTGGCCATTATCGGGCAGTCCGGATCCGGTAAATCAACCTTGATGAATATGCTGGGATGTCTGGATGTTCCAACAAGCGGAACGTACCTGCTGAATGGAAAAGATGTCTCCCATATGACAGATGATGAGCTTTCGGACATCCGATTCCGAACAGAGCCGTTCAAATTTTTTGATGAGGTGCTGCTTCTGGTCAACAGAAAGATACTTGTTGATAGAAACAGAGTCCACCAAAAACCGAATTTCATTAAAGGTGAAGCCATCTGTTTCCATTTGATAGAGATATGTATTGTGTGCCCCTCTTTTTATGGTAATTGGATAACCTATTGTGGTTAATCGCTCAATATCTCTGCGAATGGTCAAGGGGGAAACCGATTGCATATTATAATTGCGGTCTAAGTGGGATTGAATTTGTTTGATGCTAACGGTTCGGGTTTCATCTGTATTTCTGCGAAGATATGAATGATGCGTTCATGTTCCATGGTTTATTCTCCTTTTGCAATCTCAGACACGCTACAAACTGTCAATACAGAATCCTGCACGGTAAATCGGATCTCCAAATCTGCGAAATAAAATCCGTACACTCGTTCTGGGTCATGCTGATAAGACGGGCGAGGGTCTTGTGATAAGATTTCACAGATGGCAGTCTGAAGCGATTTCGGGATTTTTACCAGCCATTTTTCCGGGAAAACAACCTCCAATGCATAATCTGCAACCTGCACGGCAAATCCGCCGGTTGCCTCTGGATGGCTGTCAATATGCGGTAAATAGG
>OGMF01002954.1_pt1 | contig 13523 bp, 12 predicted proteins | sample 1572921 | NCBI WGS metagenome assembly OGMF01 (sample SAMEA2581919, study PRJEB24529) | metagenome | biome: Human gut stool | place: China | collected 2011
TGACGGTCTATGTCATTTAAGAATAGTTTAATTGAATTTCACATGCCGCGTCACTCTTTAATTGCGCCAAGCGCTCGCAGAAGTTCATCAGCAAACCATACTCCGTATTGACGAAGAAGCAGCAATTATGTCTGGCGTAATCCCCTCCGTCGTCCAGTTCCGCAAATACTTCTATGATAATATGCCCCAGCCTGTCTTTTCTCAAAAAACGCAGTGACAGACACGCCGTTGAATCATTTCCCCTGTCTTCATTCGCCCACAAGCCTTCCTCGATATCTCCACGCAGGAATTGCTCGATCTGGCCGATCAATTCGTCAGGGAATTGGAAACGTATATTCTCGATGTGATAGTCGCCACTGGAGCGGAACACACAGCTTTTAATGCTATTACATCATTATCCTGCCATAGTTTGCTGAATATAATGTCATCCTTCACTGTATCACTCCTTGTGCAGTTATCTGTATTTTTGCAATAACATTTTTGCTAAGAAACGGATTGTTGCATCGTCCGAAGTATTCATTATTTTTTCCAGCGTAAGAACGGATTGTGTAGCCAGAATCTGCGACTGCAAGCAGAAAGAAGCGGCATTGATCTTTACTCTGTCATCTTCGTGATTAAGCAGCATATACAATGTGTCTTCACCCACATTCTGCTTCATTTTCTCTTGCAGCTCATTGAGCTTTTTACAAGCTGCATTATGCTTCTTGACTTTCCGTTTATTTGCATAGTCGTTTTCAACGCACTGTTGCAGCGATAATTTCACAAATGAGTTATAATAATCTTTTATATATGCGCTATGGCTTTTTGATTTCCTGCGTCTGTAAATCAAAATAGAATTAGCCAGTATGATAAACGCAATCCAACCTATGATTACCGCATGTTCCAGACGATTGTAAGAGGGAACGTACTCAAACAGAAGTTCCCCGTCTTTGTTCGTGACCGTAAACGTCTGACTGTCAGCGGAGAACACATTTTTCCCCGAAAAGGAATATGTGTTTCCTGCATATGACACCCGAAATTCCTTCAGCGCATCTGCCGCAAACGTTTTTTCCCGCTCACCCTCGTCATGTGAGCTTTCAATGTATTTGCCGTCATCGTCAATTTTGAACAATACATTTTTCCGAAACGAAAACGCAACCAGATTTTCGCCGCTGGAATCGAAGGAAACCACAACAGCCCCGCTGTCGGAAAATGTAAAATGCTTCACCAGCCCGCAAAATTGGTCATACAGATTGACGTGGTGCGTTACTCCATCAGAAAAGCAAAGTGCATATTGCCCGCTCATTGAAACTGCAACGCTCTCCAATGTTGCTGAACCGGTATATTCCGATTCATCTGCCCCAAGGAAAAACTCCGTATCGTACAGAGCCGCGTCTTCTTCTATGAAAGAATATATGGCCTGTGCGTTCGCATTTTCTGACACAAACATCACAACGGCAAAGGATATCAACATACAAATAAGGATATGGCGCAACTTTTTACCCACTTTAATGCATCCTTTCACCGGTTGCTTGTACAGCTTCCCCCAAATTTACTTACTCTCTTAAGTAAGCGCCAGTACACCGGCCACCCGCAGGACTTCAAGATAATACAGGCACAACCAAATTGGTACTGCGCATCTAGTTTTTTCAACTTCCATATCGCGAGCGATGGTATCTGCCGTTCGTTTTGAGTTCAATAATTGCCAGAATCACAAACAACAGGAAAGCAGTAGCAAAATAGGCAATGCAAACCCGATTGAAAAAATATTCCCCAACGAAATCAAGAGCATAACAGAAAGCAAAAACCAATTCAATGGCCAGAGCCATGTGAATCGCTAAATTGATTGCCTGATACGCCTTGGCTATTGACGAATAGCGAATAATCTTCTTTTCAGATTTTGAGTATTTATCCTTCATTATTTTTGGCGCAGTCCAGAAAAACCAGCGATCAACTATAGATACGTTTGCTACGTAGAGTTTCCAGTTTTTCTTCGTCTGACACGCCCGGCTTCCCACGCTCATGTATCCTCGTAAAATCAGCAAAATCCCGATTGAAAACATGACCAAAATTATCAAATTGTTTTCCACATCAACACACGCTCCATGCCATTACGCTCGCAATGCCGCAGGGGAATGAGCTATGTCCATTGTAACTTCAACGCCCTCCCCTGTCAACTCCGTTCCGTCGGCGGACGCACTATTCGGTTACGCATTCCTCCGCCGCGTGCGCCCTGCGGAGCAGAGCGTTCACCCCAAAGCTGAGCAGCAGCATTCCCGCCGCCACACAGACCCAGCCGAAGCCCAGCCGGTACAGCGGCAGCCTGTGCAGCAGCTGCCCCAGAACGCCCAGCGGCAACCCCGCGTCGCCCAGCGCAAAAGCGATGCTGACCGCGGCGGTTCCCGCCACCGTCATGGGATAGGCGAACCGGTTCCCCTTCCACAAATCGTGACTCAGTCCCAGCAGGATCAGCACAATGGATACGGGATAAATGGCGTTCAGGATGGGGATGGAAATGCTCAGGATCATGCTCAGCCCCAGATTGCACACGAGGAACGAGAAAAACGTAATGATATACACCCACGCCCGATAGGAGATTTTCCGGAAAAGGGTGGAGAAATACTGAGAAATGGAGTTGATAAGTCCGACGCAGGTGGTCAGGCAGGCCAGCGTGAAGATGGCCGCCAGCAGCACTGCCCCGGTGCCGCCAAACACCTGATAGACGATGCACCGCAGCGTCCACGCGCCGTTTTCCTGAACCGGGTAAACGCCGGAGCTGCACATGCCCATGTAGGACAGCATGGCATACACCACCGCCAGAATCGTCCCGGCCAGCACCCCCGCCAGAATCGTATAGCGCATCTTGTCCTTTTTCTCCGTCAGGCCGAAGGTCCCCAGCGTCGCGGAGATCACCAGCCCGAAATTCAGTGCGGCAATGGTGTCCATGGTGTTGTAGCCCTCGGTAAAGCCCTTGAGCAGCGCCGCCTCCTGATAGCCCCCCTGTGCCGCCGCGACGCTGGTCTCTCCCCGGAACAGGAAGCTGACGAACAGCAGCGTCAGAAGCGCCAGCAGCGCCGGGGTCAGCCCCCGGCCGATGCGGTCAACCAGCTTTCCGGGATTCAGGCACAGCCACAGGGCGATCAGAAAGAAGCCCAGAGAATAGGCCGCCATCCACAGCGCCGGATTGCTCCCCTCCGGCAGATAGGGCGCCACCGCCATTTCAAAGGGAACGGAAGCGGCTCTGGGAATTCCCAGTCCCGGCCCAATGGACAGGTAGATCAGCACGGTAAACACCAGCGCGAACCGCGCCCCCACCTGTTTTCCCAGCTTTTCCAGCCCATCGAACCGCGCGACCACCACCACGCCAAGCACCGGCAGCACCACCGCCGTCGCGAGGAACCCGATCATGGCCGGAAGGGTATTCTCCCCGGCGTTCTGTCCCAGAAACGGCGGAAAAATCAGGTTGCCCGCCCCAAAAAACAGGGCAAACAGCATAACACTGACCACCAGCAGACTCTTTTTACTCAGTTTCATTTCCCGTACCTCTTTTTTTGAATTGAATATAAAAATGACTCGTCTCAAATTTCTTTGAGACGAGTCATAAAATACCCGCGGTACCACTCAAATTGCGCGCACAAGCGCACCTCTTTCAGGCTCCAACAAGCCCTAGACACTCACGCAGTCCACGCGGGAGACCCTACTTGCATTGCTTTGGAGAACTCCGGCTCGGAAGGGATGGGATTTTGAAGGCAGTCCACCGGGCTTCCACCCTCCCCGGCTCTCTATCGGCTGTACGATCAAATCCGTCTTCGTCATCGCTTTTCTATTCGGTTGTCGTCATTCTACACGCAAAGACCGATTTTGTCAATATTCAAATATCCCAAATTCCGGAAGACGGCGTGTACAGCCAAACGATCTTTCTTTATAAGAGAAACTTTTTCATATCCTTTTTTATGGGCGGCCGCCATTATTCCCCACCATTTCCCATTTTATCGTCGCATTCCGCGTCGCTGTAAATTTCTTTACCAAATCCTAGCCATAACCATGCTATAATGAACGACAAACCTATGCGGTTCATTTCATGATAACGGAAGGAGGAAAGACCGTGGAATCCGACAGCAGCGACGGTGCTGACAATTACTCCTGCATTCCCTGTTCCTATATGGCACATCTTCGCCCGCTCCTGCGATACAGAGTATAGGCGTGTGATCTTGTCCGACAATATATGAACAGAAAAAGGAGTTTTGTATGAATCACATTGGAAGCATTTTCGCAATGGCAGTCTGTCTTGCCATGTCTGCCTATTTCAGCGCAACGGAAACGGCATTCTCTTCTTTGAACAAAACCAGGCTGAAGGTTCTCGCCGACAACGGAAACAAACGGGCGGCGCTGGCCCTTAAGCTTGCCGAGAATTACGACCGGCTGATCTCTACCATTCTGATTGGAAACAATATCGTAAACATTACCATAGCATCCGTCGGTACGCTTTTGTTCGTCGAGCTTTACGGCGACGTGGGCGCGACGATCTCCACCGTGGTCGTGACCCTCGTCGTCCTGCTCTTTGGCGAGATCACCCCCAAGAGCATCGCAAAGGACGCCCCGGAGCGTTTTGCCATGTTCAGTGCGCCGTTCATCCGCCTGTGGATCTGGGTGCTGACGCCCCTGAATTTCCTCTTTACCCAGTGCAAAAAGTTCATCTCCCGCTTCATCAAGACGGACGGCAGCGCCAAAATGTCCCACGAGGAATTGCTTCTTTTCATGGAGGACGTGGAGCATGACGGCGGCATTGACGAGAACGAGGGCGAGCTTCTGCGAAACGCTCTGGAGTTCGGCGACCTGACGGCGGCGGAAATTCTGACCCACCGGATCGAGCTGGAAGCCGTGGACATCAACGAGAGCCACGAGGAAATCGCAAAAGCCTTTACCCAGTCCCGGTTCTCCCGGCTGCTTGTCTACCGGGATACCATCGATCAGGTCGTGGGCGTTCTCCATCAGAAGGATTTCTACATCAACGGCAAAATGACCGATCAGCCCGTCGCCCAGATCATGACGGAGCCGCTGTTCGTCTACCAGCATACCAAAATCCGGGACATTCTGAAGATGCTCCAGCACCAGAAATCCCACATTGCGGTCGTGGTCGATGATTTTGGCGGCACGCTGGGAATCGTCACGATGGAGGACATTCTGGAAGAGCTGGTGGGTGAGATCTGGGATGAACACGACGAAGTTGAGGAGGATTTTGAAAAGCTGGGTGAAAACCTCTACCGGGTCGATTGTTCCGTCAGTCTGGAGGACTTCATGGAGTTCTTTGACGTGGAACTGAAATCCGACAGCGTCTCCGTAGGCGGCTGGGTCATGGAGCAGCTGAACAAGGTGCCGGTCAAGGGTGAGTCCTTCACCACGAAGCATCTGGAGATCACGGTTTCCGAGCTGGATGCTCACAGGGTATCCTCCATTACGGTCAGGCAGCTGGATGAATCCCCTGCCGGCTGCGCTTCTTCTACATAAATCGACGAAAACGCCGGAATCCCCGTGATTCCGGCGTTTTTTGTCCCGATTCTGCGGAAAGCAGAAACGTCATTCTGCCCAAAAAGGAATCTATTGACAACCTTACTTTTATAAAATACAATAAACCCACATACAAACGAAAAGGGGCAATCCGAAATGGAGAAAAAACGCACACGGGACATCCGCTTCTGGGTACTTGTCTGGGGTCTTGGCCTTGTGGGACAGTTATGCTGGAACATCGAAAACCAATGGTTCAATACCTTCGTATACGCCAAAATCGCCAAGGACCCCACCATCATTTCGTGGATGGTCGCCATTTCGGCCATCGCCACCACCATTGCAACCTTCCTGTTCGGAACGCTGTCCGACCGGAAGGGCAAGCGGAAAAATTTCATCGGTATCGGATACATTCTCTGGGGCATCTTCACGATCCTGTTCGGCACAACGGAATGGATCACCGGCGGCCAGCCTGCGAGTTCCGCCCAGGTTCTGATGCTTGCGGCGACGGCTGTTGTCTGTGCCGACGCGCTGATGTCCTTCTTCGGCTCCATGGGCAATGACGCGGGCTACAACGCATGGCTGAACGACATGATGACCGAGCAGAACCGCGGTTCCATCGGCGCCGCCCTTGCCACCCAGCCCATCATCGGCACCATCGTCGGCACGGTGGTCGGCGGTATGCTCATCGGCGGCAGCGACAATTATATGCGCCTGTTCGTGGTCATGGGCGGTTTCGTAATTCTGTTCGGAATCGCGGCGATCCTCTTTATGAAGGACGCCCCGCAGCTCAAGCCCAGCAAAAACGGCAGCTTCGGAAAGCAGCTTTTCAGCGCGTTCAATTTCCGTGAGCTGATCAAAATGAAAGAGCTTGTCTGGGTTTTCCTTGTGCTGACCGTGTATTTCATCGCCTTCAACGTGTACTATCCCCATATCGGAAATTACATGATCTATTATCTGGGATTCCGCGCCGACAGCATCGGAATCATTCAGGGCATCGCTCTGATCGTCGGTATGCTTTCGGTCGTCCCCGCCTCCAAGCTTCTGAGCAAGAACAAATTCGTCCTCGCCACGTCCATCTCTGTCCTGCTCAGCTTTCTCGGCGTGGGAATCGTCGGTCTTTTCGGGCGTCCGGAAAATATCGATCCCAGCACCATCTGGAACTGGTCGCTGCTGATCGGCCTGTTCTTCTTCGGATGCGGCTATATCATGTTCATGCAGGTGACTTCCGTCTGGATGAAGCAGCTTTTCCCAGAGGAGTCCAAGGGGCAGTTTGAGGGCTTCCGCATCGTTTTCTTCGTCCTCATTCCGTGGATCGTATCGCCGTTCATTGCCAATCCCATCATCAAAAACAACGGACAGATTCTGGATTCCAACGGATTTGCGGCGTATCTTCCCACTCACGTCCTGTTTTTGATCTCCACACTGCTGGTTCTGGCGACCTTTGTGCCGCTGTTCTTCGCCGCACGGCAGCGCCGGGCGCGGGAAGCAAAGGAGCCGGTACGTTGATTTGGTGCATGATCGCGGCGCTGCTTTTGCTGGCAGTTTTCGCCCTTTCGGCGCTGATTGCGGAAAAGTGTCTTCAGATGGTCGTAAATCCGGTGCGCTACGACGTCGATTACGTCAAAGCGCTGGAAACGACAAATGGCTTTTCCGACTGCATCGAAGCATATGAAACAAAATGGCAGCGGACGCCCTTCGTCCTCCACTGTGCGGGCGCGGACATCTCCGGCGAGTACATGATGAATCCGGCCGACTCCGGAACGCCCCGCAAGGTGGCGATCATCTGCCATGGGCACACCGTAAACCGGTATTCCGACCTCAAATATGCGGATATTTTCTACCGCGCCGGGTTCAGCACCGTGATTTTTGACGAGCGCTATTTCGGTGAATCCACGGGAGACTTCTGCACCCTTGGGCAGAACGAAGCGCGGGACGTGGCCGCCATCATCGCCTATGTCAGGCAGATATTCGGTCAGGACTGCGTCATCGGCCTGCACGGCGAATCCATGGGCGCGGCCACCGCGCTTCTGACGCTCAAGTACGAGACGCCGGATTTTGTGATCGCGGACTGTCCCTTCGCGGACAGCAAGCTGCTTTTTGCCCAGTGGTTAAAGCGCAATCTGCACATTCCCATTGGCATGATCTGGCCGATTCTGCGCCGCCGCGCGAAGCGAAAATACGACTACGACGTCGAATCCGTCTGCCCGATCGCGGCGGTGCAAGGAAAAAACGTACCGATCTGCCTGATACACGGAAAAAGCGACAATTTAATTCCGTATACCCACAGTGAAATGCTGCACAAAGCCTGCGTAAATCCCAACAGCGAGCTGCATCTTTTCGAGAATGCAGACCACGCCCGGTCTATCGTTGTGGCGCGGACGGAGTATGAAAGACTGGTTCTTGCTTTCCTGCACAACTGCGGGCTGTATGGGACGGAAAATAAACAATAACCGGAAGCTGCCCGGTATTCAAGGCAGCGCCGGACGGGACACATCAAAAAATAAAGCGCAGAAGTCAGAATTCGACTTCTGCGCTTTTTGGATAGATTGGAAAAGATGGAAAAATGCCGTGAAATTCATACGAATTTCACGGCATTCTGGTCCGAGTGTCGAGATTCGAACTCGAGGCCTCTTGAACCCCATTCAAGCGCGATACCAAACTTCGCCACACCCGGATATTCTGTTGTGCCTCAAACAGCCCACTTAGAATACCACAGTTTTCGGCGGTTTGCAAGTCCTATTTTGAATTTTTTTCAAATTTCTTCCGAGGCTTTTTGTTGACAAAGGCGTCGGCGCATGGTAATATAATACTCGCGTTTGGCACGAGAGACGCTTTTGCACACGGAGAGATGGCTGAGTGGTCGAAAGCACCGGTCTTGAAAACCGGCGATGTGAAAGCATCCGTGGGTTCGAATCCCACTCTCTCCGCCAGAAAATAAATATGTATGCGGAAGTACCCAAGTGGCCGAAGGGGCTCCCCTGCTAAGGGAGTAGGCCGTCAAAAGCGGCGCGAGGGTTCAAATCCCTCCTTCCGCGCCAGCAAAAAGAGACATCCGAAAGGATGTCTCTTTTTGCTTCACGCGGCTGATTTTGCCCTTCCCCCGTGAAAACCACCCGTTGACAAACCGCGCCGAACGGTTTATACTTATTGCCATCAAAAAGGCAGTGACGAAGAAGAAGCTGTTTTTCCGCGGCCAAAGAGAGGGGCGCCCCCGGCTGAAAGCACCCCGCCAAGGACACGGCCCGTACCACTTCCGAGCCGCCTGCGACGAGCAGGACGGGTATCGCCCGTTACAGCGATCGAAAGCGACGGCGTATGCCGGATCTCTTCCGCCGATACTGCGTTGCAGAAGCTTGAAATACAGACCGTATTCCTGCGCTCCTGCGCCTTGTCTCGACGAAAGATATCCCGCCATCCGCAGCGGACAGTAAAAATGCTGCGCAGGCCGTAAGCAGGGTGGAACCGTGGAGTAATGCCTATTACCTCACCCCTGATACCATTCAGGGGTGGGGATTTTTATTTATCCCGCCCCGATCACAAGGAGGAACAGACTATGAGCGAAGTCAACAAGGAATTTACGTTTGAAAACGAACAGTACCGCAAGACCTACTGGCACACCTGCTCCCACATCCTGGCCCAGGCTGTCAAGCGCCTGCACCCGGAGGTGAAGCTGGCCATCGGCCCCAGCATCGACAACGGCTTTTATTACGATCTGGACGCGCCCTTCGCCTTCACCCAGGACGACCTGGGCGAGATCGAGGCTGAAATGCGTAAGATCTGTAAAGAGAAGCTGAAGCTGGAGCGCTTCGAGCTGCCCCGCGCCGAGGCCGTCAAGTACATGGAGGAAAAGGAAGAGCCCTATAAGGTGGAACTCATCAACGATCTGCCCGAGGACGCCCACATCTCCTTCTACAAGCAGGGCGAGTTCACCGACCTGTGCGCCGGTCCCCATCTGGACTCCACCGGCCGGGTGAAGGGCAACGCCATCAAGCTGCTGGCCTGCAACGCCGCCTACTGGCGGGGCGACTCCAACCGGGAGACCCTCCAGCGGATCTACGGCATCGCCTTCCCCAAGAAGGAGGAGCTGGACGCTTATCTGGAGCGCATCGAGGAGGCCAAGCGCCGGGATCACCGGAAGCTGGGCAAGGAACTGGGCCTGTTTGCTTTCCGGGATGAGGCCCCCGGCTTCCCCTTCTACCTGCCCAAGGGCATGGTGCTGAAGAACACCCTGATCGACTACTGGCGTCAGGTCCACAAGAAGTGGAACTATGTGGAGATCTCCACTCCTCAGATCATGAAGCGGACTCTGTGGGAGACCTCCGGCCACTGGGATCACTACAAGGATAATATGTATACCACCGTCATTGACGGCGAGGACTTTGCCATCAAGCCCATGAACTGCCCCGGCAGTATTCTGGTCTATGAGCTGGAACCCCATTCCTACCGAGACCTGCCCCTGCGGTACGGTGAGCTGGGCCTGGTCCACCGTCATGAGCTCTCCGGCGCGCTCCACGGCATGTTCCGTGTCCGCTGCTTCACTCAGGACGACGCCCACATCCTGCTGGCCAAGGACCAGATCAAGGATGAGGTCATCCGCATCGCCCGCCTGTTCGACGAGGTCTACTCTCTGTTTGGCCTGCCCTACAAGATCGAATTGTCCACCATGCCCGAGGACCACATCGGCACCCGGGAGGACTGGGAGAAGGCAGAGAACGCTCTGGCCGACGCCATTACCTCCATCGGCAAGGAGTATGTGGTGAACCCCGGCGACGGCGCGTTCTACGGCCCGAAGCTGGACTTCCACATTGAGGACTGCCTTGGCCGTACCTGGCAGTGCGGCACCATCCAGCTGGATTCCCAGCTGCCCGAGCGGTTCAATCTGGAGTACACCGGCGAGGACGGCCAGAAGCATCGTCCCGTGATGATCCACCGGGTGGTGTTCGGCTCCATCGAGCGGTTCATCGGCGTCATTACCGAGCATTTTGCCGGTGCCTTCCCCCTGTGGCTGACCCCTGTTCAGGTCAAGGTGCTGCCCGTTACTGACCGGGCGCATGAGTACGCCAAGGGCCTGAGCCAGAAGCTGGTGGATGCGGGCATCCGCGCCGAGGACGACTGTCGCAGCGAGAAGCTGGGCTACAAGATCCGGGAAGCCCAGATGCAGAAGATCCCCTATATGCTGGTAGTGGGCGACCGGGATATGGAGAACGGCACCGTTTCCGTCCGTACCCGCAAGGGCGAGGATCTGGGCGCCATGACCATGGACGCTTTCCTGTCCAAGTGCCTGTCGGAGATCGCTTCCAAGAGCAAGGACATCTAAATGATTCTGATCGGTGTGGTTTTTACGGGCGACCCGCGGATGCAGCAGGTTTTCCGGGGCAACTACGGCAAGGCCGTGCGCCGCGGGGGCGGCGTCCCGGTGTTCCTGCCGTGGAAGCCGAAGCACGCGGCGTTCTGGGCAAAGCATCTGGACGGCTTCCTGTTTACCGGCGGGGGCGACCCTGACCCCAGATACTACGGCCAGTCCATGCGCCCGGAATGCGGCACGCCAACCCCGGCGAGAGACGAATTTGAGCTGGCGCTGCTGAAAGCCGTCATGGATACGGGAAAGCCGGTTCTCGGCATCTGCCGGGGGGAGCAGATACTCAACGTGGCGCTGGGCGGGACTCTGATTCAGGACATCCCCAGCCAGCGCCCCGAAGCCGCCGGGGAGAATCACCGTGACAATGAGCACCGCTATGCCCCCGATCATCCCGCCCGGGTGCTTCCCGGCACGCTTCTGCACAGTCTCATGGGCTGCGACGAGCTGCTGACCAACAGCGTCCACCATCAGGCGGTGGATACCCCCGCGCCGGGGATGCGGGTCTGCGCCCTCAGTCCTGCGGGAATCGTGGAGGGTATTGAAGCCGAGGACGGACGTTTCCTTCTGGGGCTGCAGTGGCACCCGGAGGCTGTGGCCGCCGTGGAGGAACGGATGCAGCGCCCTTTCACCGCGCTGGTGCAGGCAAGCCGGGATTTCAAGTCCCACCATTAAGATTTCCTGAATTTGCAGGCCGCCCCCGCCGGGGCGGCTTGTTTTCTTTGGGATAATGTGGTAAACTGCAGGGTAGAATCTGGCACAACGCTGCTGAGCGAAAAGCGGCATTGGCCGTGACACTATTTTCTACTTGGAGTTTTCTGAAATGAAAGCCTTTTTTCATCTTCTCGGCGCGGGACGAATCGCGGCGCTGATTTGCTGCGGCGTTCTGGCAGTGGCGGCGCTGTTCCTGAAATTTGCTGTCCCCGGCTATAGCTTTTCCGCGCTGGTGTGCCTGTGCCTGATCGGCATTATCCTGTTTTACACCCTGTTTCCCCTTGTGGGGCTGAAATTCCCCGCCTTTGCAAAAGCGGTTCAGACCGCCGTCACCGTGATTCTCGCGGTGGGGGTGCTGGTGGTCGGCATTACGGAGGGGATCATCATCCATGCCAGCTTCGGAAACCCGGAGGAGCCGGTGGATTATGTGGTGGTTCTGGGCGCCAAGGTGAACCGGGACGGCCCGTCGGTCTCGTTGTGGGATCGGATCTGCGCCGCCTACACCTATCTGGACGAGCATCCAAACGTGACCGCGGTGCTTTCCGGCGGTCAGGGTACGGACGAGCCAATCACCGAGGCGGAGTGCATGTACCGGGAGCTGGTGAATCTGGGCATTGACCCCCAGCGCCTCTGGATGGAGGAGGATGCTACCTCCACATGGGAAAATCTGAACTTTTCTCTTGACCTCATCGAGGAAAAAACCGGTGAGCGTCCTCAGAAGCTGGGGGTGCTGTCCAGCGAGTACCACCTGTACCGCGCCAGCCGGTTTGCAAAAGCGTGCGGCGTGGAATTCGTGGGAATTCCCGCAAAAACATCCCGTTTATCCCAGAAGATCAACCATTTCATGCGGGAAGTGGCTGGTGTCTGGCACTATATTTTACTGGGAGGAAACTATGATTAACGAAAAATATGCGGACTACGCCTGGGAGCAGACCGCCGCGCTGCTGGCCATCGACTCTCCCTCCGGCTTTACCCGCCGGGCGGCCGAATGGGTGAAGGATGCCTTTGAAGCGTTGGGCTTTCCGGCGAAGATCACCACCAAGGGCGGCGTTCTGGCCGATCTTGGCGGCGAAAATGCCGACGATGGCCTGTTCCTGGAAGCCCACAGTGATACCTTGGGCGCAATGGTCGCCCAGATCAAGGGCAGCGGTCGTCTCCGCCTGACGGCGGTGGGCGGCATGGAGCCGAACAATGCCGAAGCGGAAAACGTCCGTATCTACACCCGTTCCGGCAAGGTCTACGACGGCACCTGCCAGCTGTGCAATGCCTCCGTCCATGTCAACGGGGAGTACGGCTCTACCAAGCGCAGCTATGACACCGTGGAAGTTGTGCCGGACGAGGACGTCTCTACCGCCGAGGACACCCGGAAGCTGGGCATTGAGGTGGGGGACTTTGTGTGCTTCGACCCCCGCACCCGCCGCACGGCGTCCGGCTATCTCAAGAGCCGCTTTCTGGACGATAAGCTCAGCGTGGGCATTCTGCTGGGCTTTGCCAAATATCTTGCCGACAACCACATCACCCTGCCCCGGAGAACCTACGTCCATGTGACGGTGTACGAGGAAGTCGGCCACGGCGGCGCAAGTTCCGTTCCTGCGGGGGTGACGGAGGCCATTTCCGTGGACATGGGCTGCGTGGGCGAGGGCCTGAGCTGCACCGAGCGGCAGGTCTCCATCTGCGCCAAGGATTCCGTAGGCCCATACAGCTACGAAGTGGTGGGCAAGCTCATTGACGCCGCCAAGAAGATGGGGGCGGACTATGCCGTGGACGTCTACCCCCACTATGGCTCCGACGTGGAAGCCACCCTGCGGGCGGGCTTTGACATTCGCCACGGCCTGATTGGCGCGGGGGTGTTTGCCAGCCATGGCTATGAGCGCAGCCACATCGACGGCGTTTATAATACGCTGAAGGTGCTGTGCGGGTATTTGGACGTATAAGGGAAGGCGGCGCGGTTCGTAATGTGGAACTG
>OGMF01002960.1_pt1 | contig 13504 bp, 13 predicted proteins | sample 1572921 | NCBI WGS metagenome assembly OGMF01 (sample SAMEA2581919, study PRJEB24529) | metagenome | biome: Human gut stool | place: China | collected 2011
GGTCTATCTCCGATTTGAACTTGCTTTGCGGTCACGGCAGCGGCCTCCTGAAAAAATTTTGATATGCGAGAATTAGAATAAAAGAGCTCGACGGTGTCGAAAAAGAGAAGAGCCAATCCATCCGTACCTTTTTGTACAGGGATGCCTTGGCTTTTCTTGACGCAGAGACAGTGCGCTGATGTTTTACGCTGTGGAACTGCTTGCGGCCAAGATAGAGCAGATGAGGAGCGAAAAGCGTTCCCGGTTTCGGCAAAGGTACCTTTTCACGGGAGCCTTTTTCCACAGCTCGGGCAAAAATCAACGTCGTACATTGATTTTGTGGGAAGATTTTTGTGGCAGAAAGGGCATCGCCAAAACAGAAAATAGACGATCAGGCCTGCCAGGGCCGCCAGGATGCCGGCGATCACAAGGATCGGGACGAAAATCTCTGGAAGAGAAAAGAAAACGGCGATGCACAGCAGGAAAATGCTCAGAAGAAACAAAACCTGCCCGAGGGCCCTTCCGGTTTTATAGTTCATCGACAAAATACCTCCCATTGATCGGCATGAGAAAAAGGCGTGAGGAGATTGGCTGCTTCCATTATAGCATATTCGGGCGGAGAGACAAGAAGCCCGGATGTGCGGCACGCTCTGCAGGGACTTCCTGCATTTCTGTATGGGAGAATCGACACAAAACCGGTTGACATCCACCGGAAGAAACCCTTACAATGGGAACAGAAACCATGTCGGGCAATGGAACAGGAGGAATTTTGGAATGAACAACACAGAAGCATTTGAGTTCTTGCTGAGCTGGAAGGATGACGTCCTGATGAACTGCCTTTCCGGGCGGCGGGATAAGGCTTTTGATCCGCAGGCCATGCAGAAGGTCCGGGCGGCCTGTGCCGTGCTGGCCGAGGACGGGACCTATCCGTTCGACCTGTCGGTCACAGACCCGGAGATCTACCGTCAGGTCAGTGCCTGGTTCACCGACCTGCTGCGCAAGTCCTGAACCGTTCCGACACGAAAGATGCATTTATTTTCCACAAACGCTTGACATCTTGTGCAATCTGCATTATCATAAAGCCATCAAGTGTTTGTTCAGAGAAGCGAGCAGAACAAACAAGAGGGAGCCTGTTCCCTTTTGTTTGCTCTGCTCTTTTTTGTTCCCGCTACGCAAACGAGCATGCTGTGACAGGCAGAAGATCAGGAGGTTTTTATGCTGGATGTAGCAATCATCGGCTGCGGTGTCGTTGGCGCGGCTGCCGCCTATGAGCTCTCGCATTATCCGCTGCACACTGCAATTTTTGAGGCCGAGAACGATGTGGCCGACTGTACCACCAAGGCCAACAGTGCCATTCTGCACGCTGGGTACGACCCCGAGCCGGGCACCCGGATGGCACGGCTCAATGTGGAGGGCGTTGCACTGGCCAAAGAGATCTGCGCCCGGCTGGATGTGCCGTACCGGCAGTGCGGCAGTCTGGTGCTGGCCCTCAGCCCGGCGGAGTTGCCGCATCTGCAGAAGCTGTACGAAAACGGCCTTGCCAACGGGGTGCCGGGCATCCGGCTGCTGTCGGCAGAGGAAACACGGGCCATGGAGCCCGGTCTTTCGCCGGAGGTGGCCGGAGCACTGTATGCACCCAGCGCGGCCATCGTCAGCCCGTGGGAATATGCGCTGGCCATGGCGGAGGTGGCGGTGCGCAACGGGGTGGAACTCCACCTCAGCAGCCCGGTCACCGGCATTCAGAAAACCGCGTCCGGATGGGCGCTGACCACGCCGTCCGGCGTGGTGGAGGCCCGCTACGTTGTCAACGCCGCCGGCATCCGGGCCGATGCCGTGCACGACATGGCCGCTCCGCACCGGTTCACCATCCAGCCCACCCGCGGCGAATATTACCTTCTGGACAAATCGGAAGGCACGCGGGTGCAGCATGTCATCTTCCAGTGCCCCAACGAAAACGGCAAGGGCGTGCTGGTGGCACCTACCGTTCACGGCAACCTGATCGTTGGACCCAATGCCGAGCCGGTGGCGGGCGATGACACCGCCTGCACCGCCGCCGGGCTGGCCTTTGTCAGCGCGGCCGCACGCCGCAGCGTGCCGGACATCCGCTTCGGCGAGTCCATCCGCAACTTTGCAGGCGTCCGCGCCAATGTGGACACCGGGGATTTCGTCATCGGCGAGGCGGAAGGTGCACCCGGCTTCATCGACCTGGCCGGTATGAAATCGCCGGGCCTGTCCAGCGCACCGGCCGTTGCCAAAGAGGTGGTCCGCATTCTGGAAGGCCACGGGGATCTGCCTGCGGCCAAAACGGATTACCAGGACGGCCGCACCCGGGTGCGGTTCAAGGAGCTGCCGCCGGAAGAAAAGGCAAAGCTCATTGCCCGGAACCCCGCCTACGGCCGGGTGATCTGCCGCTGCGAGACCATCACCGAGGGCGAGATCCTGGACGCCCTGCACACCGAGATCCCGGCCACCACCATCGACGGCGTCAAGCGCCGCTGCAACGCTGGGATGGGCCGCTGTCAGGGCGGCTTCTGCGGGCCCCGGGTGCTGGAACTCATCAGCCGGACGCGGGGCATCGACCCGCTGGACGTCCTGCAGGACAAGGCAGGCAGCAACGTCTTACTGTGCGAAACCAAGCAGGAGGGAACCAACCATGATTGATCTGGTCATCGTCGGCGGCGGCCCTGCAGGCCTTGCCGCAGCCTACAGCGCATGGCAGCACGGCCTGCGCGATATTCTGATTTTGGAGCGTGACAACGAGCTGGGCGGCATCCTGAACCAGTGCATCCACAACGGCTTCGGGCTGCACCGTTTCGGCGAGCAGCTCACCGGCCCGGAGTACGCCGGGCGCTACATTGAAATGCTGCGCTCTACCGGCGTTCGGGTGGAGCTGGGCACCATGGTGCTGGAGGTCACGCCGGATAAAAAGATCCACTGTGTCAGCAAGGAGAAGGGCTACCAGATCCTCGAAGCAAAGAGCGTCATCCTCTGCATGGGCTGCCGGGAGCGCACCCGCGGGGCCATCGGCATCCCGGGCACCCGCCCGGCCGGCATCTACACCGCCGGTGCCGCCCAGCGCTATGTCAACATGGAGGGCTATCTGGTAGGCAAACGGGTGCTCATTCTGGGCAGCGGTGACATCGGCCTGATCATGGCCCGGCGGATGACGCTGGAAGGGGCCAAGGTGCTGGCCTGCGTGGAGGTCATGCCCTATTCCGGCGGCCTGACCCGCAACATTGTGCAGTGCCTGCAGGATTTTGACATCCCGCTGTACCTGTCCCACACCATCGTGGACATTCAGGGCGATACCCGGGTGGAAAAGGCCATTGTGGCCAAGGTGGACGAGAACCGCCGCCCCATTCCGGGCACAGAGATGGAGTTTGACGTGGACACCATCCTGCTCAGTGTGGGCCTGATCCCGGAAAACGAGCTGACCCGGCAGGCCGGCATCCCGATGGACCCCCACACCAAGGGGGCCGTGGTCTACGAGAACATGGAGACCGGCATTCCCGGCGTGTTTGCCTGCGGCAACGTGGTGCATGTGCACGATCTGGTGGACTTTGTTTCCGGCGAGAGTGACCGGGCCGGAGCCGCAGCCGCCGCCTATGTGCTCCACGGTGAGACCCCGGACGCGGCCGTGCTGGACCTTGTCCCGGGCAATGGCGTGGGCTATACCGTCCCCCAGCGGGTGCGCCCGGCGGACGTGGACAAGGGCGTGGAGATCTCGTTCCGGGTGCGGCAGAATTACGGCCCCAGCCAGATCACCATCACCTGCGGGGAGAAGCAGCTGGCCCGGTTCAAGCGCCAGCGGATGGCACCCGGCGAGATGGAGCACATCACCCTGCCCGGGGTCCTGCTGGCAAAGGCCGACGGCCCGCTGACCGTTGCAGTAGAGGAGGTCGTAGCAAAATGAACAAAAAACGTGAGATCATTTGTATCTGCTGCCCCCGTGGCTGCCACTTGCAGGTGGACCCGGAAAACGATTATAATGTAACCGGCAATGCCTGCCCCAACGGTGCCGCCTATGGCAAGGAAGAACTGACCCACCCCACCCGTATCCTGACCAGTACGGTGCGGGCCGAGGGCGGGCGCTATCCGCGCTGCCCGGTCAAGACCGCGCAGGCGGTGCCCAAAGAAAAGATCGTGCAGGTCATGGCTGCGCTGGACGGCGTCACGCTGCACGCACCCATCCGCACCGGGCAGGTCGTACTGACCGACGTCTGCGGCACCGGTGTGGATGTCGTAGCCACACGGGACCTGTAAAACCGCCCCTGAGCGAAACGGAGGTCGTTGAACCATGTCGACAAAGTATGTTCTTGCACTGGACCAGGGAACCACCAGCAGCCGCGCCATCCTGTTTGACAACGAGCAGAACATCATCGCGGTGCAGCAGCGGGAGTTTGAGCAGATCTACCCGCAGCAGGGCTGGGTGGAGCACAACCCCATGGAGATCTGGTCCACCCAGTACGGGGTCATGAACGAGGTGGTGGCCCAGAGCGGCGTGGATGTCCATGACATTGCCGCCATCGGCATCACCAACCAGCGCGAGACCACCATCCTGTGGGAAAAGGCCACCGGCCGCCCCATCTACAATGCCATCGTCTGGCAGTGCCGCCGCACCGCCCCGCTGGTGGACGAGCTGGTGCAGCAGCCCGGCATGACGGAATACATCCGCGAGAATACCGGCCTGATGCCGGATGCCTATTTTTCCGCCACCAAGATCAAGTGGATCTTGGATAACGTGCCCGGCGCGCGGGAGCGGGCCGAGGCGGGCGAGATCTTGTTCGGCACCGTGGACACCTGGCTGGTGTGGAAGCTCACCGGCGGCAAGGTGCATGTGACCGACCGCACCAACGCCAGCCGCACCATGCTCTACAACATCCGCACCCTGGACTGGGATGACACCCTGCTCAAAGCGCTGGACATCCCCCGCTGCATCCTGCCCCGCGTGGCGGATTCCAGCGAGGTCTACGGCACCACCGACCTGTGCGGGGTGCAGGTGCCGGTGGCCGGCATTGCCGGGGACCAGCAGGCTGCACTGTTCGGGCAGGGGTGCTTTGCCAAGGGTGAGGCCAAGAACACCTACGGCACCGGCTGCTTCTTGCTCATGAATACCGGTGACACCATCTGCCGCAGCCAGAACGGCCTGATCTCCACCATCGGCATCAGCCTGAACGGCAAGGTGGAGTATGCTCTGGAGGGCAGTGTCTTTGTGGGCGGTGCCGTCATCCAGTGGGTGCGCGACGGCCTGCGGATGATCCAGGAGAGCCGTGACGCCGAATACTATGCCCAGAAGGTGCCAGACAACGGCGGCATCTACATCGTGCCCGCCTTCACCGGTCTCGGCGCGCCCTATTGGGATATGTACGCCCGCGGTGCCATCGTGGGCATCACCCGCGGCACCACGCAGAACCACATCATCCGGGCGGCGGAGGAGTCCATCGCCTACCAGAGCGCCGACCTTGTGGCCGCCATGGAAAAGGACACCGGTGTGCCCATCACCTCCCTGAAGGTGGACGGCGGTGCTTCCCGCGACCAGTTCCTGATGCAGTTCCAGGCCGACATCCTGAACAAGGACGTTCTGCGCCCGGCCATCCGGGAGACCACGGCCCTGGGCGCTGCCTATCTGGCAGGCCTTGCCACCGGCGTGTGGAAGGACCGGGACGAGATCCGCAGCCTGTGGCACTGCAACATGACCTTTACCCCCGCTATGCCGGAGGCTGAGCGCGCACGGCTGCTGTCCGGCTGGCACAAGGCCGTGGGCCGCAGCAGTGACTGGGCAGAGCATTAAAAGAATTTGTCTGGATTTTGACTGCTTCCAACAAAAAATCACGAATTTGTGAATTGTCTGTTGACAAACTGTTGAGAAATGGTATACTGAAAGCATCCCAAGAGAATTGAGATGGGGATGCACTGTGCCACACGACCGCAGTGCGTCCCCATTTTTTTGTTCCCATCGCACCCCTTGTCCGCCCGTTCACATCTGTTCCGGGGGCTGGTTCTGGAAGTGCAGCCGCCGGGCACGTCCCTGAAAAAAGAAGGAGGATCCTCATGAAAAGCACCGCAAAGGCCACCGAAAAGCGTTCGCGCACGGTCGTTGTGCTGGCGATCGCTGTGGCGTTGATGCTGCTGGGCAGCATTTTTGCCCAGATGTTCAACACCTCATTCTACAAGGTCAAGGTCTCCCGCATTTCCTTTGATACCGACTCCGGCACCCTTTCGGGCCTGTTGTACATGCCCAAGGGCGTGGACGCCTCCAACCCGCACCCCACCATCGTGACCACCCACGGCTACCTGAACAGTGCCGAGATGCAGGACGAGACCGCCATCGAGATGTCCCGCCGCGGCTATGTCGTGCTGGCACTGGATATGTATGACCACGGCCATTCCCACGGGAACGCCGACAATACCGGCGGCTTCTTCAACTTCTGGCCCACTTCGCTGTGGGATGCCGCACAGTACATGTACAGCCAGGACTACGTGGCCAAGGATGCACAGGGCAACGGTCAGATCGCGGTCAGCGGCCACTCCATGGGCGGCTTCTCCTCCGAGATGGCCATCTATCTGGATGAGCAGAACTACGCTGCCGCCGGTTACCGCATCATCAAGGCCGGTTTGAGCATGGGTGCCGATTACTCCTGGACCTCCTACCTGGGCCTGGACGAAGAGGCTGCAGTTGCCACCTTCGGCGGACGCACCATCGGCAAGATCTGCGGCCAGTACGACGAGTTCTTCTTTGCGGCCGACGAACCTCCCACGAAGAGCGGCACCGTCTACCACAAGGACTATGTTGCCACCACCGCTGGCAAGACCCTGCTGGAGCAGGAAGCTCCGCAGGCTGACACCTGGTACACCGGCTCGGACGGCGGCCAGCGCATCATTTACCAGCCGCGTGAGATCCACCCCTGGAACCACTTCTCCAAGGCTTCCACCAAGGATGCCATCGAGTTCTACGCCACTGCATTTGCCGACCAGTCCGGTCTGGTGCAGAACATTGCTTCCACCAGCCAGATCTGGTACTGGAAAGAAGTCTTTGAGCTGGTCGCTCTGGTGGGCTTCCTGCTCATGCTGGCACCTCTTGCCCTGCTGCTGATGAAGCTGCCCTTCCTGTCCAATGCAAAGCAGGCCGTCGCAGCACCCACCCCGGCCGTCGGCACCCTGTCCGGCAAGCTTGGCACGATCAGCCTGTTCGTGGTGGGTATGCTGATCCCGGCCATCATCTTCCCCGCCGTGTACGACGGCAGTCTGACCGCAGAGCCCATCCGCTGGATGCGCTACGCCAGTGACATTGCCCTGCTCCTGTCGGTGGTGGGCATCGTTCTGGCAGCCCGCAGCACCGAGGACGACCGCAAGACCTGGCTGTCCGGCTCGGTGTGCGTCCTGATCGCTTCCATCGTCCTGCGTGTGCTGGTGACCAAGAACATCTTCGAGACCAATGCCACCTGGCAGGGCCCCACCGTCAACAGCATCGTGACCTGGGCTCTCATCTGCGCCTGCATCTCCATCGTGACCATGGTCTGCGTCTACCTGTTCGGCGGCCGCAAGCAGAAGGGCATCACGCTGGAACAGTACGGCATTGCCGCAAAGCCGGTGTCTGTGGCCGCAGCTTTCTGCGTGGCACTGCTGGTGAGCGTGATCGCCTACGCCTGCCTGTTTGCCGTGGATGCCATCTTCAAGACCGACTTCCGCATCTGGACCTTCGCCTTCAAGACCTTTGAAGCCAGCGCCATCCCGGCGGCGGTCAAGTATATGCCGTTCTTCTTTGTGTACTACTTTGTCAGCGGTGCCGCCGCCATCTCCAACACCAGCAGCGAAAAGCTGCAGGGCGGCTGGGGCTACCTGCTGGCTGCTCTGACCAACATGGGCGGCATCCTCCTCTGGCTGGTGCTGCAGTACGGCACCCTGTTCCGTACCGGCGTTGCTTTCTACCCGGGACAGGCCCTTGGCGGCATCCTGCTGTTTGCGCTGGTGCCCTCGCTGGCCATTGCATCCTGCCTGGCCAAGTACCTGTACAAAAAGACCGGCAGCGTGTACGTTGCGGCCTTCCTGAATACCATCCTGATGACCATGATGACCGTGGCCAACACCGCGATCTATTTCCAGGCATAAGCACAACCGCAGACTGGGGCTGCACTTTACAGTGCGGCCCCTTTGTGCGATAATGAGAACCATCTGAGAGAAAAGGAGTCCTGCCCGATGCATCCACTTGCTGAAACTCTGCTGGACGAGCCGGTGATCGCAGCCGTCAAGACGGATGACGCTCTGACGGCCGCCCTGGCCTCGCCCTGCAGCACGGTCTTTCTGCTGGCGAGCACCCTGCTCAATGTGGGGGAGCTGGTCCGGCGCATCCACGCGGCCGGAAAGCTGGCCGTCGTGCACATCGACCTTGTGGACGGCCTTTCGGCGCGGGAAGTTGCCGTGAATTCCCTCATTGCGCTGTGCCACCCGGACGGTATCATTTCCACCCACCCGTCCCTGATCCGGCGGGCGCGCCATCAGGGCCTGCTGACCATCCAGCGGGCGTTCATCCTGGACTCCCTTTCCCTGAACAACCTTTCCGGCCAGCTGGAACAAGGCAAGCCGGACTTTGTGGAGATCCTGCCCGGCATCATGCCCCGGGTCATCACCGAGATCAGTACCCGCACCCGGGTGCCGGTGATCGCGGGCGGTCTGCTGCGGGACAAGGCCGACGTCATGGCCGCCATGCGGGCCGGTGCCTCGGCAGTGTCCACCTCTGCCCCGGAGCTGTGGGACATCTGAACCCCGGAAAACACAAAAATGCCTGACCGCTGTCGTTGGCGGTCAGGCATTTTTTATGGAAAGCAGCAGCGTTACGGTTGGCTCTTCTTGACAAGATCTTTGGTGTACAGGGCGCGGGTGGCGTTGAGCACGGCAATGACCATGACGCCCACGTCGGCAAAGATGGCTGTCCACATGCTGGCCATACCGATGGCACCCAGCAGCAGGCAGGCAAACTTGACCGCCAGCGCGAACACGATGTTCTCGTACACGATGCGCAGGGTGCGGCGGGCGATGCGCATGGCCAGTGCGATCTTGGCCGGGTCATCGTCCATCAGCACCACGTCGGCGGCTTCAATGGCGGCGTCGGAGCCCAGGGCACCCATGGCGATGCCCACATCAGCGCGGGACAGCACCGGGGCGTCGTTGATGCCGTCGCCCACAAAGGCCAGATTCTCCTTGGACTTCTTGGCGGCGATGAGTGTTTCGATCTGGTCCACCTTGTCGCCGGGCAGCAGACCGGCGTGGTATTCGTCCAGACCCAGCTGGGCAGAAACGGCCTTGGCCACCGGCTCGGCGTCGCCGGTGAGCATGACGGTCTTGCGCACTCCGGCGGCCTTCAGGGCCCGGATGGCCTCGGCACTGTGGGGTTTGACCACGTCGGCGATGAGCAGGCAACCGGCGTATCGGCCGTCAATGGCAACGTGCACGACGGTGCCGGTCTCGCTGACGGCGGGGGCAGAAAGGCCCAGCCGCTCCATCAGACGGGCGTTGCCGGCGGCAACGGGCTTGCCGTCCACCTTGGCGGTCACGCCGTGGCCGCCAAGTTCCTCCACGTCGGTCACGCGGGAGGTGTCGATCTCCTTGCCGTAGGCGGCCTTGATGCTCAGGGAGATGGGGTGCTTGGACCAGCTTTCGGCCAGGGCAGCGGCCTCCACCAGCTGTTCGTCGGTGATGCCGTCGGCCGGGTGGACGCCGGTGACCTTGAAGGTGCCCTGGGTCAGGGTGCCGGTCTTATCAAACACCACGATGCCGGTGCGGGCCAGCTCCTCCAGATAGGTGGAGCCCTTGACCAGGATGCCGCAGGCGGAAGCACCGCCGATGCCGCCGAAGAAGCTCAGCGGAATGCTGATGACCAGTGCGCAGGGGCAGCTGATGACCAGGAAGGTCAAAGCGCGGTAGATCCAGTCCCCAAAGCGGGCGGGCTGGCCCATCAGCAGCAGCACGATGGGCGGCAGGAAAGCCAGCGCCAGCGCACCGTAGCAGACAGCCGGGGTGTATACCCGGGCAAAGCGGGTGATGAAGTTTTCGGCGCGGGCCTTCTTCATGCTGGAATTTTCCACCAGATCGAGAATTTTCGAGACGGTGGACTCGCCGAATTCCTTGGTAGTCCTGACTTTCAGCAGGCCGGTCATGTTCACGCAGCCGCTGATGACCTCGTCTCCGGTCTGGACGTCGCGGGGCAGGCTCTCACCGGTCAGGGCGGCGGTGTTCAGGGCGGAGGTGCCCTCTACGATCACACCGTCAATGGGCACCCGCTCGCCGGGCTGCACCACGATCACGGTGCCCACCTCCACGTCATCGGGGTCCACCTGCTCCAGCTTGCCGTCCTCGTCCTCCACGTTGGCGTAGTCCGGGCGGATGTCCATCAGGCTGGAAATGCTCTGGCGGCTCTTGCCCACGGCCACGCTCTGGAACAGCTCGCCGATCTGATAGAAGATGATAACGGCGCAGCCCTCAACGTAATCGCCCAGGGCAAAGGCACCCACGGTGGCAACCGCCATCAGGAAGCACTCGTCAAAGGGCTGGCGGTTCTTGATGCCCTTGATGGCCTTGCGGAGCACGTCCCAGCCGACCACCAGATACGGGATGCAGTACAGCACCAGCTCCACCGGCGTGGGGAAGCTGGGCAGCAGTTTCAAAATGGCTACAAGGATCACCGCTGCGATGATCTGCTTGAGCATTTTCTTTTGTTTTTTGTTCATCTCAGTCTCTCCTTTTGCGCGGATCTCGGCACGGGTTTTCAGGGGGGAGTTTTCGTCCGATTCCACCTGTTTTCCACAGTAAGTGGGTTTTTCCACGTTTTCCTCCGCCTTTTCCACAGACTTTTCCCGACAAAAAGAGGCTGTTTGGCGTCTCTTTTTGCACTTTTCCGCAAGAAATGTTGAAAACCAGGTGGAAACTGTGGAAAACCTGTTTCTTTTTCCACAAACGCGTTCCGTTGTATAAAAAGGCCCCTCCCGGGGGAGGGGCTCCGAGGTTCCGGAAGATCAGATGCCGAAGATCTCGCAGTCGTCCTCCACTTTCTTGCAGGCGGTCAGCACTTCCTGCATGGTGGCCTTGGGGTCTGCACCCTCAGCAAACTCCACGTTCATCTTCTGGGTCATAAAGCTGACGGTTGCCTTTGCCACGCCGGAAACGGTGTTGGCAGCGTCTTCCATCTTGGCGGCGCAGTTTGCGCAGTCCACTTCGATCTTATAGGTCTTCTTCATAGTAAGTACCAGCCTTTCTCATTCTTCAATATGATCCATCCCCATGGAGAGGATGCTGCGCACATGGTCATCGTCCAGTGCGTAGTAAACAGTTTTGCCCTCCCGGCGGAACCGCACCAGTTTGCTGTCCTTGAGCACCCGGAGCTGATGGCTCACGGCGGACTGGCTCAGCTGCACCGCGTTGGCGATGTCCTGCACGCACAGCTCGTTATCGTGGAGCGCGTACAGGATCTTGATGCGGGTGGAGTCGCCAAATACCCGGAACAGATCGGCCAGCTCGTAGAGCACCTCGTCATCGGGCATATCAATGGGCTGCGCGGCGGGGGCGCTTTTCTTTTCGGGTTCCTGCTGCGGCATCTGGACATCTCCTCTCGGGTCGATTTTTACATGAACGTTTGCTCATGTGTTCATGATAGCATGGGGAAAGGCTCCTGTCAAGGGGTTTGGAGAAGAATTTTGCTGGAATTTCAAAAAAGATATTTTTTTCCCCAATACGCAAAAAAGTGGCATTTTTATTTTGCAAAAAGGGTGCGGTTTCAAGACTTCAAATCCAGCTTGCTGCTGCTTGACTTTCCACCACATCCTTGCTATAATACAAATAGAAAAGGCACTGCGACAAGCGGTTAGCCCTTTAAGTAGAACAGCTGAGCAAAGCTCGAACCGTCACCGTGCCGGGTGGCGGTTCATTTTTTTACTCTGATCGTAAAAGTGAATCCAAAAAGATGGAACGTCAAAGTAATAGGCATATGCTTCACCCCCTTTTCAGTGGGATGAAGAGCCGAACCGCCTGCCGTTGTATGCAGTGCCTTGCTGCCATTTCGGACAGCATCTTTAGCGTATCATAATTTTTGACAAAAAGCAACCAGATGAGGTTGCTTCTATTTTTTTCGATGAATATACCATGGCAGATACATCCCCGCCAGCACCAGGGCCACGGCGGGGAGAAAGCCTAGGATATACCACTGTTCCCCAAACCACTGGGTAAATAGCGCCGTCACCGGGCTGCTGGTGGGGCCGTTCAGAAAGTAAAAGTTTGTGTACAGCACTTTATTTAAAAAGTAAATGGGCAGCGCCGAGCCAAACAGAAAGGCCAGCACCGCCGGGAGCCGCCGCACCTGCGGGCGGAACCCGCCTGCTACCAGCAGAACCGGGTAAAGCACCAACAGCCCATGGAGGGTAACAGAATGCAGATTGATGAGGCTCCACGCCTTTGTTCCCAGCCAACCGGGGCAGAGCAGCGCAATGGCGGCCCCCGGTGCGCAGAGGGCGTAGAGCTCCTCTTTGCACCAGTCCTTTCCGGTCAGGGTGCAGGTTGTGCAGAGGAAAATATGGATGCTGCACAGGTGAAGAGGCAGGTAGCTCCAGTTCCACTGCCCGGTGGCCAGCATGGCAATGACCAGCACGGCTTCATCTGTCAACAGCAAAACCGTAACGCCCCACAGGATGCGCCGCCGGGTGCGTTCCGGGCTGCGGCGGTACCAGCGGGCGGCCAGCAGGATGCAGACCGCCACTGCCTCCAGCTCTCCCAGGTGCACCGCTCCAAACAGCGGATAGCCCTGATACCCCGGGCCATACCGCCGGGCGATCATTTCATACGACATCCAGAACTCACTCATCTGCTCCACCGCCTTTTTTGCCTTTATTATGAGCTCGTTCGATCCAAAAGGAAAGTGTTTTGGCGGAAAAATCTCCAAAACAGGTGCACAGCGGCGCAAAATGTGGTATTCTACTGTTGGTTCGTAAATTCATGTCGTTTCGACATCTTACACAAAAAGAAAAGGAGAATTTTTATGACTCTGACAACTGGGATCCACGGCGAGCAGTCCGTGGCTGTGACCAACGAAAACACCGCAAAAACCATGGAAAGCGGCACGCTGGACGTGTTTGCGACTCCCGCTCTGGTGGCACTGGCCGAGAAGACCTGCTGGATGAGCGTGGCCGAGGCTCTGGACGAGGGCTGCGGCACCGTGGGCACCAAACTGGAGCTGGAGCACACGGCCCCCACTCCCGTGGGCATGACCGTGACCTGCGAGAGCGAGCTGGTGGCCGTGGAGGGCCGCAAGCTGGTGTTCAAGGTCTCGCTCCACGACGAGAAAGGCCCCGTTGGCGGCGGCACCCACGAGCGCTTTGTCATCAACAACGCCAAGTTTGCGGCCAAGGCCGAGAGCAAAAAGAATTAAACCTCTCAGTCGAACTTCGCTCGCCAGCTCCCCTAACAGGGGAGCCTTTGGCAAATAGATCAACTTTCATCCGACTGCCAAGGCCTCCCCTCGACAGGGGAGGTGGCATCGCGT
>OGMF01002965.1_pt1 | contig 13497 bp, 15 predicted proteins | sample 1572921 | NCBI WGS metagenome assembly OGMF01 (sample SAMEA2581919, study PRJEB24529) | metagenome | biome: Human gut stool | place: China | collected 2011
TCGAATGCGCCCAGCATCATGATAAACGGGTAAATAAGGTTTACCGCCTTGAACGGAATGTCACCCGCAACGACGGAAACAAAAACGCCGTCTACGACAGAGTAGACGGATGTGAAAATCATCATAAGTATCGGCGACAGCGTAAAGCGCAGCAGCCGTTTGTATGTGAAGTGATCTGACAGCCTGATTTGTTGCTTCATAAAAACAATAATGTCGTACTCTCCTTACCGCACAACTGTTTTATCATATACTATTATAAACTATATGTCAAACGTTGCAAACGCAAACAAGTCGATTAAGTTTCCGCCAATGATTTACAGTGTGCGCTGTAACAAAATTTTCGACAAAATCATACAGTAAAACAGACTGAAAACAGTCAAATACTAAAGCCGAACAATCGGCAAAACGGAGGTAAAACATGTTCAACGGTTTGTTTAACGACGGCGGTTGTGGCTGCACGGGCGACAACGGCTGCACGGGCGGTTGCAATTGCACATGGGTGCTGCTTATCATCCTGTTTCTGTGCTGCTGCGGCGGTAAGTTGAAAAATTTCAACCTTAACGTCAATCCCTGCTGCCTCATCCTCATGCTCGCCCTTCTGGGCACATGCGGCGGTCTGAAGTTGTCCCCCGAGTGCAAGTAGTTGCACGTACATAGCGCGCCGACAAGATTCGACCGCGCATGTAGGGACGTGAGCGCAAGGTTTCACTTCGCCCTGACAAAAGAAAGCCGCACAAATGAAAAATGGCTGCCGCATTTGCGACAGCCTTAATTTTTTAAGCCTTTACAATTAAAATCAGGAATAAAAGTTTGCCGTTTTTCAACGTTCCAAAGCCATACACCAACTATTGCGCACTTCTGCGTGCGTATGCTTAGGGAAAACGAAACGTCCTTACTCCCCCGTATGTTCGCTGACGTCCAGTTCCTCTTCCTTGTTGGCAAAGCCCTTGCCTATTACCTCTTTGACGTTTTCAACATAGGCGAAGGCCTGGGGGTCCACGCGGTGAATAATCTTACGTGCCTGCACAAGTTGACGGCGGTTGATTACGCACACGACCATTTTCTTTTCCTGCTTGGAATAACCGCCCACAACCCTGATTGTAGTTACGCCGTGCTTGATTTCGGAAATCAACGCTTCGCGCATTGCGTCGGATTTGTCTGTGGTAATTTCCAGTTCCAGCGCGGCAGAAAAGCCCTTGAAGATGGTTTCCTGTACTATCTCGCACACGAACTGTGCCGCGACCGAGTAAATGAACATATTTATGCCTGCCGTTGCACCCTTGACAAAGCCGTAAGCCAATGACGACAAAGCAAGGATAACAAGATTTGCGATAAATATCGAACGCAGCACGTATCTGCCGCCCGTTTTGCTGTGTTTTTGCACGATAAGTCCGATGATGTCGCTGCCGCCGGTACTACCGTTGACGGACAACACGAGAGGCAAACACACGCCGTGAAGCGCACCGCCCATGATTACGTACACGACTTTGTCGCCTGCATTGTTGGAATTTATTACGCTGTCCACAAGGTGCGAAACGTTGGTGATACGAAGCACGATAAGCATTGCCGACATAAACGCTACGTACAGCAATGTGCGAAGCGCAAAGCCCTTGCGAAGGCTTACGAAACAGTAAATAATGACGGGAATGTTGATTGCAAATACCCACACGCCTGCCGAAAGGTACCACAGCGACGAATCCATATTGTTTGTAAACAGTATGTCCAGTATGCTGGATATGCCCGACGCGCCGCCGATGACAACGTCACTTGGAATAAGAAACAATTCCAGGCTGACTGCGGAACAAAGTGCCGAAAACAAAATGACGACAATGTTTTTGATTTTGAGTTTGGTATTGCTCATTTTGTCTTGTAACTCCTGTTAAACGAAGGTCTGCTGAATATGTCGTACACGTCCTTGACAAAGGTAAATGCCGACGGGTCGTATTTTTTGATTATCTGTTTAAGCTGAACAGCCTGACGGAACTGCACTATTACCATGATTACTTTTTTGTCCGGGTTGTCGTCTACTTCAAGCAAGGTAAGGCCGCGCTTGAAACGCGTCAGTATTTCCTGAGAAATTTTGTCGTACTCGCGCGTTACTATCATAAACTTCTGCGGATGGTCGAAGCCGCGGTTGAACATACCCATGCTTGCACCGCCAAGAATTACGTATGTGAGCGAATACAGAATGATTACTATTGTTGCATCTTCGACGATAGCTATCGTGACAATGCTGCCAAGAACCGTGATGACGAGATTTGAGATAAGCACCACAGTAGACAGGTCTATCTCCGGTCGGTACTTTGCAACCAACTTGGCAATTACTTCCGTACCGGCGTTGCTGCCGTTGTTTTCCGCCGCGATGTGCATTGACATACCGATGATTATGCCGCCAAACAGCACCGCAATGAGCGGCGATTCGTGAAACTTGCAGTCGGGTGCGATGTCAGACAAAACCGACAGCGTAAGCGTGCACACCACAGTTGCCCAGATTGTTTTGAATGTGAAGTCGCCGCGCAAAAAGATGAGAGACACGATAAGCAAAGGCACGTTAAGAGCGAAGTACATAATCGACTGCAACTTATCGAACGTTTCCGCGATGATCTGTCCGTCCATCGCCACACATATAAGACGCGACAAAACGGTGCTCAATCCACTGAAACCGCCTGCAACAAGGTTTGACGGATTGACGAAGCAATACAGCGAAATAGCGTTTAATATGCCGGCAAACGCGACTAAAAGATATTCCTTGACTTTGCGCCAAAAGACGTTTTTTGTAAGCAAGTCGATGTCCTCGATTGGTAAGAGTATACAAGCGGCAACTTGTAGTATAAACACAAATTTGCCGCTCGCTAAGGTATATATTAGTCTTTTGCTTTCAATAAGTCAATCGTTTTGACATTGATTTTTTGCAGGGTCGTTGCGCAGTAACTGTTGCAACAGGCACGCCTGACGACGCACAAAAAAATTACCACGGTCGCCAACTACGCCGTTTGCAAATAATATGCTACAAATAGTTGAAATTAAGTGCAAGTTCAGTACTACTCGTATGAATTTTGGACATCGATAAATTGCAGGTGATAGGATAATATACTTTTGTATGATACTTTACAAAGACTGTAAAGTTTTGAGAGATCGAATATTCCGAGAAACAAAATTTTGCAATTATCGCTCAACGTAAAAGCAATACCGAGGCAACAAATGTACAATAATTATGGACGCGGATAAAACTAATTTAATTACACGAGCCGTGGCCAAAGGCAAACCGCAGTTTGTACCGGTATCTCACAACGACATTCGCTACAATGCCATACAGGTTGATGACAAAATATACATACCGGACAAATACAAACACGCATGATGTTTGCCAATCAAATTTAGCCACACTGTAAATTTCAAGAAATCTCTCACACAACAGACAAAACACGGGCAGTAGAAATCCACTACCGCCCGCAACTTTGTTTATTCGCAAATATCTGCTAATTCTTTAAGACAAGCAAAACCGTTCGCATTTACTCGTTCTATTAAGTCTTTGTCGATTTTATTTTCGCGTTCTAAGTTCCACAGATAATTTTTGTAGTCGACAATCTTTGACATATACTTCGTAGCCGACACAAGCGTAAAACCCTCTTGCGCCAGTTTTTCCACATGCACATTGCTTACTCGCCCTGCGTTGGAAACAAGTCTGTAAGTCCTGTCATATTGCAAAATATCTTCCACGTTCGTCATTTTGTCCCAAAGATTTACCGAAAACATAACGTGTTCAACGCCTAACCTTGCCGCCACAAACTCTTCAAACGCTTTTTCCGTAAGTACCTTACCTTGGGGAATATGCGCACAAATGTAGTACTTAACCGCCTCGGACAATGTGCGACATGGCTTACTTGGAATACATATTACTTTTCTATTACCTGTTGTCATTTCCAAACACTGTTTTTCATCTATTTATATGGTGAAATCATAGAGTTTAGCAAAACCACAAACAACGCCAACTGAGATAACTGTATTATCTTAGGCATTGGTTTTAGAGGTCGTCACTCATGTATTTAGATAATGCTGCCTTCAACTCTGTTTGTTTTTTAGTTCTTATGTTGATTTTTGCATCATCTACAGAAACTACAATCAAACTGTATTTTGAATTAAGTTTCTTTTTCTCTTCACATTTCAATCCTTTCGACAACTCGATTTTTTGTGTTTTGAACAAACTTCTGACGCACAAAACATCATCACTGATTGTCACCCGATACTTAACCGTGTACAAGAATAAATACAGAGAGCATAAAAGAAGAGCCACACCGAGAATTATCATTTTAATTAGTACTTGCGTGGTTATCATTTTGTTGAGAATCGCAGCAATAGGCCATGCAATCACCAAACATGACAAGACCATAGGCACAATTAACCATCTTTTGAATTCCATCATGTCATCTTCAAATACAACTTGCATTTTCACTCTCCCTATTATTATCAGTTTTATATTTTGTAACGCAATTATAAAAGAAAAGCAATCAACGCTACTATTCCGCCTAAAATTCGTCCTCCGGGAACAGGCGCACAAATGTAGTACTTTACCGCCTCGGACAATGTGCGACAAGGCTTACTCGGAATACATATTACATTTCTATTACCTGTTGCCATTTCCAAATTGTTTTTCTTTATTTTCGTCTTTTTTATCGGTTTTAATTTTATAATTGTAATTTGGAATAGCAAGAAGCAATATAAACGGTAGCAGAGGCAATACAATTAACCCCACCAAATAAATACAGTTTTCTTGTTCAAATAAAGAATATATAGAACACACTATAATATTCATAACTAAAATCACGATTGAAAGCACTAAAGCCACAAAGAAAAGGGTCTTCTTTTTCATTATCATCCAGCTCCTATTGAGTTTAATATTGCATAAACAATTACTCCGATAATTGATACAAGAAGATAGACACTTATCCATCGAAGAGCATGCCCCAATTTAATATTTGTCTTTTTGAAATGTTCAGATAACATATAGACAATAATTGACAAAGACGAAAAAACAATTGAAGCCCCTATCGCAAAATATCCCCAAAAGAAATCCGGATTATTGTACGATGATAAAATACATCCAATAACTACCGTCGATAAAATTACTATCACTATTAAACATATACCTATTTTTCTTTTTGAGACCATTTCACCGCTCCTAATATCCCCAAATAGTATTCAGACTATCCACTATTTGATTTAAGTTGAACCCTATTGATATATTAGCACCTATGCCCAAATAAGCACTTGCACCTATACCAAAAAATGAACTCAACTCTCCTGAATGTTCGGCCACATGTCCATCATAAGATTCATAATAATCTCTAAAAACGAACGATTTTCCATAGTTTCGCCAAGTCAAGCCTACGCTAGCGACCTGTCTAGTTCCAAATGGACTGTTCATGCTTTCTTGATCCCCCTTAAAACTAAACAAATCCGTTCTAGAAACAACACTTAGATCAACCGATCCAATCTTTGCCTCAACGCCATATCCAACACCGATCCCTGCCTCAAAAACGAAGCTATCTATTACAGCTTGCACGGATTCAATTACCTTAGGAACAAAATGAGTGACATTATTAACCAACCTATCCCACGCATTCTTTGCACGCCATTTCAAATGCGACCAAAATTCCCAATCTTGACCTTCGATATCTACTCTCAAATTAGGGGAATTCCCGCAATAAGTAAAGAAATTCAACTTATCGAATTCATACGTATCTGTATACAAGGGACTATCGGCATTTAGCCATCTTCTCCATTCGGGAACATAGTACCTTGTGTGACAGTAGTACATACCGCTTTCCAAGTCAAAGTAATACCCTTTGTACTTAAACGGGTTTGCATCTGCCAAACCATCTGTATCTTTGGTAACGGTCACTTTGCCATACGCAGTATATTTGTATTTTACCACAAATTGACCTGTACTGTCAATAATGCCAAGAACAACATACAGTTTATACTCATTTATACAATAAAGGCAAGCGACACACTATCGCTTGCCTCTATTGTTGTTAGTTTTGTTCTGTTTTTCGTACAATTTTGTCGGCGAACAACTCTTCGAAGTCCTCAATGGTTCCTTCTGTTATCAGATCTTTTTGACACAAAAACATCGATTTACGCCTCGGTGAACCAAATAATATCCTGTAGCAATCACCCCAATCTTCAACCTCAGTTACATAACAAACTTTTTCGTACACAGAATCCTCTTTACAAAGACACTTCAAATCTTCACCCTCTATGATAATCATTTCAGGATAAATCAATTCCATAGCTTGTTTTTTTAACGGAATAAATGCTCCTACTACAAAAATAATGTTAAGACTGTAAAGAGAAATAAAGTAAAGACCGCACTTCACAACCAATAAAGTTACAGGTATTAACATTAAAATCGCAGCGACCAGACTCGCAGTACGATTACCGTTGGACAGTATCTTCTCAAAATATTTCTTATTTTTTTCGGAAAGTTCCCCTTCGAATACTATTCGCACGACAAAACCTCCTTGTTTTTTACATACTCAAAGCAATTGACTTCGTTACAAAACTATTGCTACCAAAAGTTCCGAAAGGATTACTTACATGTCCATCAGCAGATGTATCAACTTCTATTCCTTGCATTTCAATATTAAAGAAAGGCATAATACCAAATGCAACGATATCGAAAGCAAGTGCACCTATTGCAAACACCTGCTTGGCGGCCATGCCTAACACCGTTATAGTCTCAATATATTTTGAACCGATTACTGCTACAAAACCTGCAGTAGCACCCGTCAGCGACAACATGGCCGGGGAATGCGGCACACAAACCGCACAAACAACCCCACACCTGTTCATTTAACAACAATTTTTTATTCTTACATCAAGTCCGTTTGACGGCGCAGATTGGTGCAGATTGTGGCAACAGTTGACTGAAACGTGAAGGCGCGTACTAAAAAAACGAGCGATTGCATAGACGGATACTAATTTCAACAACTATTATTGTTATAAATTTACGCCACGAAGCACGGGCGTGTACCGGGCTAAGTGCCCCTGCGGGGGATGCGACACCCCGACCGTATATAATCTCTAACTGCTTTTTATATTCTTATTCAAACCCGTTTGACGGCGCAGATTGGTGCAGATTGTGGCAACAGTTGACTGAAACGCGAAGGCGCGTACTAAGCGTACGTAACTGAGCGTGGCAGGCAAACGTAGCCGCAAGATGTGCCAATATGCGCCGTCAAACTACTCGTCGGAGGCGAGCGACATCAACTCCTGAATCGACGTCACGCCTTTCAGGACGTATTCGCGGCAACTGTTCCACAGCGAAATCATGCCGTTGGCACGCGCCAGTTCGCGCAGTTTTTCCAGCGACTTTTCGCCGACGACAGCCTGTCTCATCTGCTCGTTGAGGTACATTATTTCGTGCACGGCAACGCGCCCCTTGTAGCCTGTACCGTTGCAGAACTGGCACCCCTGCGGACGGGAAATTGTGACGGGTTCGGTAAGCCCCAGTATTTCCATTTCCTTTTGTGTGGTTTTGCCGCGTTTTTTGCAGGCAGGGCACAGCCGTTTGACAAGACGTTGCGCAATTACGCCGACAAGTGCGTCGGACACGAGGTAATCTTCCACGCCCATGTCGGTCATACGCACTATCGCGCCGGGGGCGTCGTTGGTGTGCAGAGTGCTGAACACAAGGTGTCCCGTAATTGCCGCGCGGATGGCAATTTGCGCCGTTTCTTCGTCGCGGATTTCGCCGATCATGATTATGTCCGGGTCCTGACGAAGTATGCTGCGCAAAGCCGAAGCAAATGTCATCTTCGCCTTGGTGTTTACCTGGGTCTGATTGACGCCGGGCAAAGTGTATTCCACGGGGTCCTCTACAGTGACGATGTTGACGTCGGACTTGTTGAGTTCCTTAAGGAAACTGTACAGTGTTGTGCTTTTGCCGCAACCCGTGGGTCCGGTCAGCAGCACTATGCCGTGCGGATGGGCAAGGATTTTGTCCACTACCGCGTTTTCCGTGTCGGTAAAGCCCAGTTCCGAACGCGTGAAACTGAACGACGTTTTGTCCAGAATACGAATAACAAACTTTTCGCCGTAAACCGTAGGCAGGCTGGACACACGGAAGTCGTATTCCTTGCCGCCGATGTTCATGTTGATACGTCCGTCCTGTGGCACGCGGCGTTCGGCAATGTTAAGTCCGCTGATAATCTTGATACGGGCGCAGATTGCAGGGTAACTTTCGATAGGAAATTCCGCGCGAAGTTGCAGGTCGCCGTCGATACGGTAGCGCACGCGCACCTGTTTTTCAAACGGTTCGATGTGAATGTCGCTTGCGCGGTAGGGGATGGCTTCGCGGATTACGCTGTCAACAAGGCGCACCGCCGAGTTGTTGATTACGTCGTCCTCTTTGCCAACACCGCTGAATTCGCCGTTGTCTTTGACAAGGTTTTTGTCCTGTTCGGCGTTGAGGTCGGACAGCGCGGTGGACGTACTGATTACAGCCACGATACTGTCCACGTACCTGTCGATTTGCGCGGGAGGCACCATTACGAAGTCCAGCGGACACATAAACACCGACGACACGGCGGAAATGGCACACATGTCCAGCGGTCTGCCCACGGCGAGAAGCAACGTTCCCTTTTTGTCGCGGCAAACAGGCACGACTTTGTGCTTTTTCATAAAGTCGAAACTGAATTTGTCAAACAGTTCCTTGTCGATGTCCAGCATGTCCAGTTCCACCGCGGGAATGCAGAAAAATTCCGACATGGCGTACAGCGCGGAAACTTCGTTGCAGTATTCCTTGGCGACAAGGTACTTTTCGACGGGCATGTTGAGCCTTTTGCAGGCTTCCATTATTTCGTCGACGTCCTTGCGTTTGACTATTTTTTTGTAAACGAAAAATTGCAGTAATTCGTAATCGAGATTCATAAACTTTTCCTTTCAAGCCGTGCCGTAAACGTTGACTGAGGAGCGTTTACCGCGGTAAAAACCATTGACGTTACTTGTTTTTTTGCTACCGTTTTGCAGCAAAAACGTGGTACGTATTAAAATTTTCGTTACCGAAGTCGTCAGACGTTCAGGTTTTTCATGATGGACAACATCGGCGAGTACACGGCGATAAACAACGCACCGACGACAACGCCCATTATTATCATCATTATCGGTTGCAGTTTGTTTGTAAGGTTGTTAAGCGCACTTTCCGCCTTGCCGTCGAAGTAGGCAAACGACTTTGACAGCACTTCCTCCAGTCCTGCGGTCTGTTCGCCTACGGCAATCATCTGCAACATCATATCGGGAAACAACTTGTACGACTTAAATGCGAGCGCAATGCTCATGCCCTGACAAACGTTGTCCACCGCCTTGAGGTAGCGTTCCTTCATCCAGGTGTTGTTTATGACAATCGCAATTGTGTTGAGGGCTTCCACTACGTCCATACCGCTGCTGATAAACAGGCTGAAACCGCGCGCGAAACGCGCCGTAATGAGGTCGAGATTGACTTTGCCGAACAACGGCAGGTGTAACTTGAGATAGTCGTAAAACCTTCTGCCGCCCTTGGTGCGACCGACGAGAAACAGCACACCTGCCAGTACGACAATGACTATTACCACCGTCCGCCACTCATTCAGCAAAAAGTCGCTGATGTCGTACACTACTTTTGTAAGCCCTTCGACAGGCACGTTCATGCCGGCAAGCGCACTGCGGAAGGTAGGCACGATAAACACCAGCATAAGTACGATTATGCCTATGATAAGCACCAACAGCAACATCGGGTACGCCAGTGCCGAAGCCGTTTGCCGCTTCAGCTTGTCGTCGCGTTCGTAGTAGTCGGCAAGACTCAACAAAACCGTTTCCAGCCGTCCGCTTTCTTCGCCGACGTGCAACATGCTGCGGAAGAAATCCGGAAACACTTTTTTGTGTTTTTCCACGCACTCGGCAAACATCAGACCGCCGCGCAAATCCTCGTAAATGCGTTCCAGTATCTTGCGAAAGTACGCCGAATAGGGCTGCGTAATAAGGCTTTGCATGCTGTCCATGATAGTTATGCCGGCGTTGAGCATGGTTGCAAACTGGCGGCAAAAACTTGCCAGTTCGATTACCGACACTTTACCCGTACCCGTCGTCCAGAATGCCGACGGTGTTTTGTCCGAGTAGGGCGTAGACGAGATAAGGTACAGATTTTGCTTTGCCAACTGCTCGGCAAGGTCTTTTTCGTTTTCCGCGATAAAAGTTCCGGTAAACTTTTCCTTTTTTATGTTTACCGCGGTATACTTAAATTTCGGCATGTTTTCTCCTCAAACATCTTAATGTGCGCATTGTTACATTCATGCAAATTAAAGTGAGCATGGTTACATTCAGGCAAAAGCCTTCTTCCCTCGAGTAAAAGGCTTTTGTGGTTTCAACAAACTACAATACCGGCATCATGCGGAAAGGCGCAGCGCATGGAACGAAGAATTTTAGATTTTTGCAAATATTGTCGCAAATTTTTGTGTACGTAGGGTTAATTTAGCTATCACTAACAACCTTGGGGATGTCCTTTTCCGCGGCGAAGCCGTAAGTAGGGTAAGTGACACTAACCGTACAAGCCCCACCACGTGGGTACACTTTCGCTCGTTATCACCCGAAATAATCGAAAAAAATCCAATCCCCAAGGCGCGAAGCGTTTTTGGCACCCGAGCGTGCACGGTTAGAGTTACAGCCATAAACTATTTTTTTGCTGTAAACTAATAGTGGTCAAGCCTCGGCTTGTGACGGCGAGATAATTACAGGCAAACGACCGAAACTGTACTGGACGTACAGTGAGCGTCGTTTAACGCATAATTAGCCGCCGTCACACTCGCAAAAATTATTAGTAATGGCTAAATTAACCCTACGTATACATTTTTCGGCGACAACAACAAAAACTCGGCATTTAAGCGCGAAGAATGTTTTTGAGCCGTTGCCGTGATGCCTTGCAACAAACGCACGTGACAAAATGTCCGCCCGCAACTTACAAAGACAGAGCCACAAGCATAAGCCCGGGGAAGTACAGCATCGTATTTATGCAATCGACGAGGCGGTTGTGCTTAAAGGTGTACAGATACAATCCCAGGCAGATGTCGCTGATAAAATACATAAAACACCCCATGCCGAAAAGGAAAGACGGCAGGTCGCCCGCTCCTTGTACCAACAGCGTAAAACCGAGGCTTCCGCACAGTGCGACAAGACCGCTGTAAATGTTGAGATACACTACGCTACGCCCGAAATCGATTACCTTAAACACCTGTCCGACACTCAGACCTGACACAAACGCAACGAAGATGAATACAAACCACCACTGCCAGCCGAATGTGAAGAAACTGTACATCGACAGGCACAGGCTTGCGCATGAAAAACTGACCACGCCCATCAGGAAATACAGGCGTTTGTCCATAAACACCAGAAGAACATCGCCGAGTGCCGCAAACGCCACACCGAGAAGTGCCAACGCGCGCAACTCGTAAATGGAGCCGACGAAGTTGACCGCCGCCATCGCGACAAACAGCGCGGAACACACGCATTTGACAACGCCGCGGCGACGGCTGCCGAAGTTTAACGCCTTGAGCACAATCAATGTAATTACGCCGACGGCAAACAACGCCAGCATTGCAATTTTGTAAGGTTTCATATTTTCCCCTGTAAGTACAAAAATGTTCTACTTCGCCTTGCGGACATAGGCGAAAGTTTAGTAAACACGCGTTCGCTAATACATTTACATTATATCACATCAAAATTGAAAATTCGATACCTATTTTTTCATTATTTAGATGTATCGATAGGGTTAATTTCCGTCCGAAACAGCGATTTTTCTATCAAAAAAGATATATTTTACTCCAAAAATAAACATTTTGCGCCATATTGTCACCGCCAAGCACCAAAAACAGAAAAATTATTTGACAAAAAAATTTGCTTTGCATATAATAATACAAACGATATATCGAGGGAAACGTGGGAGCAATCCCGTGTCCGTTCGCCCTTGAACGAGAAACGACAGACTAATATTAGTTTTGTCGTTTATTTTTTTATAAAGTTGCAAATACAGTCGTTTTGCCTTTACATATGTCTGTTTTCCGTTCGCAGCAGCAACGACGGGATGTTTCTTCACCGTTCTTTCGTGCGAATGTTCGCCATGAAGTTGCTTTTTCAACGCGCTTCCGACGGCACATCGACAAAAGCAACTTTACGCGGCGCAGTTACCTGCCCGAAGCCGCACCGCCACGCAGGTTTTTCCTGCAAATTACGCAATCAAACTGACCATTGAGGTGCACACATTGTTGAACACAGCAAAAAAACAACATATTGCCGCGCTTGTAATGCTGTCGCTGACGGCATTTGTGTGGGGCGCAGGCTTCGTACTTAACGACCAACTTCTGGAAACGACATTTACCCAAACGCCGATTTTGCTTAACGCAATCCGCTTCGGCGTGTCCGCGATTGTTTTTCCGCTGATATTTTGGAAAAAAATCAAGTGGAACAAACAAACGTTTGCCTACGGTGCAATCGGCGGCGTGTTTCTGTTTGTCGCGTTTCACCTGCAACTGACGGGACTAAACCTGAGCACCCCTGCCCACAGCGGATTTTTTACCGCCGCTTACGTGGTTTTTGTTCCCTTTATCGCATGGGCAATGTTCAAAAAACGTCCCGGTGTGTGGACGCTGGTTGGCGTGGGCGTTGCAATTGTCGGCTTGGCACTCATCAACTTTGACGGCGGCGCAGTGGAATTTACCGACACACTCGGCGGCGACATGATTACATTGGCAAGCGCATTTCTTTTTTCGTTGCAAATCGTGTGGAGCGAAATTTCCCTCAAAAAAGTTGACCTGTACTCATTCACTACAATACAAGTCGGCACTGCGGCAATTTTGTTTGTCGCGGCAACGCTGATTTTTGAAAGCGGCAATTACAGTACCCTTACCATGGACCCGAGTTACGGCATATGGCGACTGATAACGGTAACACTTTGCGGCACGACGTTTGCCTACTTTGCACAAACCTACTCGCAACAGCACCTCAGTTCGTCGGAAACGGCGTTGATTATGGGTTGTGAAAGCCCCGTCGGCGCGGTTTTGTCACTGATTGCAGGAATTGACGTGTTCAGTTGGAACATGCTTGCGGGCGGACTTATGGTAATTGCCGCAGTGGTACTTGTGGAAGTGCTTCCCACACTCGGCAAAAAGAAAACCGCCGGCAGCAACGTTGCGCCCACCGCCACGACTGATGACGGAAAAATACCCGGTGACAACAAAGCCGCGTTGAGTAGCGACAATCCAAGCGGCAATGACACCGCTACCGAAAACGCGGAAAACCGCTTTTGCCAACAGAACTCAAACGACAACTAAACAAACACAAACGTCGAAGCCCACCGCTTCGGCGTTTTTTGTTGCGATTTTTCGGTAGGGTTAATTTCGTCATCACTAACAACCTTGGGGATGTCCTTTCCCGCGGCGAAGCCGTAAGTAGGGTAAGCGACAGTGA
>OGMF01002970.1_pt1 | contig 13484 bp, 6 predicted proteins | sample 1572921 | NCBI WGS metagenome assembly OGMF01 (sample SAMEA2581919, study PRJEB24529) | metagenome | biome: Human gut stool | place: China | collected 2011
TTATGGCAATGCGCGATAAAATTGAGCACGCGATCCAGAATCAGCCGTGCACCGTCAAAGACCTCAAATCCAAATTCGGCGGGGACCGCGGCTCGGACCGCAAGGTGATGGAGGCTGTGGATCAGCTGGTGCACGAGGCGGTCATCTGCCAGCGTCAGGGCGTGTTCTTTACGGTGCGCTCCGGCCGTGCAGACAAGGCTCTGCTGTGCAAGGTGGTAAAACTGGGCAAGAATTTTGCCTTTGTCATGCTGGAGGACGGCACCAGCGATATCTTTATCCCGGGCCGTTTTACCCGCGGTGCCATGCCCGGCGACATGGTGCTTGTGGAAAAGTTTGAGCACCCCCGTGTGGAGGGCAGCGATGAAGGCGAGATCCTGGCCATTCTGGAAGAAAAGAACGATCTGGTGGGCACTGCCCGCCGCATTGAGGGCCGCCTGAAGTTCGTGCCGGACGACTGCCCGGCCATCTCCATGCAGTTGATGCGTGACTGCGAGGGCGGTGCAAAGGACGGCGACAAGGTGGCCGTGGAGATCCTGCAGCGCGGCAATCGGCAGGAAGATCACCGCGTGGGCGTTGCCATGCGGTTTGGCAGCTCGGACGAAGCAAAGCGCTGCGCAAAGGCCCTGCTCTATGCGCAGGATATCCGCAGCCGCTTCCCGGATAAGGTTCGTGAGGAAGCCAAGAAGCTGGAGAACGCTGAGGTCTCTGAAAAGGACACCGAGGGCCGCATGGATCTGCGCGCCCTGCCCATCTTCACCATTGACAGTGCTGAGACCAAGGACATCGATGATGCCATCAGCCTGACCAAGACCCCGGAGGGCGGCTTTGAGCTGGGTGTCCACATTGCAGATGTTTCCAACTATGTCAAGCCCGGCAGCGAACTGGACAACGAAGCGTTTAACCGCGCAACCAGCGTCTACTATGCCGATCAGGTGGTGCCCATGCTGCCCAAGCAGCTTTCCAACGGCATCTGCAGCCTGAATGAGGGCGTGCTGCGTCTGGCCTTCTCCTGCCTGATGCATCTGGATAAGGATGGCAACCTGATCGATTACCGCTTTGTCAAGTCGGTCATCCGCAGCCGCGTCAAGGGTGTTTACTCCGAGATCAACGCCTTGCTGGTCGGCAGTGCTGACGACGAGCTGAAGGGCAAGTACCATGAAGTGCTCAGCCAGCTGCCCGCCATGAAGGAGCTGTACGGCCACCGTGCCCGCCTGCGCAAGGAGCGCGGCTGCATGGATATCGAGAGCGGCGAGGTGAAGCTGATCCTCGACGAGGACGGCCACTGCATCGATGTGAAAAAGCGCACCTCCGGCGAGAGCGAAGCTATGATCGAAGAGTTCATGCTGCTGGCAAACCAGTGCGCCGCCCACTTTGCCCGCGTAAAGCAGATTCCCTTTGTGTACCGTGTGCACGAGGAGCCCAACGCCGAAAAGCTGGAGCGCTTGCACGGGTTGCTGCAGGCCTGCGGCGTCAACGACCACTTTGCCAAGGATGTGCCCACCCCCAAGGAGCTGAGCGCCATTCTGGAGGGTGTGCGCGGCACTGCCTACGAGCAGATCATCAATGTTGGTATGCTGCGCTGCATGTCTAAGGCTGTGTACGAGGAAAAACCCAAGGGACACTACGGTCTGGTGCTGCAGGACTATGCCCACTTCACCAGCCCCATCCGCCGCTACCCGGACTTGGCTATCCACCGTATCATGACCGCCCAGCTCAAGGGTATCGATAAGGACACCATGATCCTGCGTTACAGCGAGTTTGCCGAGGACGTCAGCAAGCAGGCCAGCGAGCGCGAAGTCATCGCCATGCAGATCGAGCGCAAGGCTGAGGACTGCTATAAGGCCGAGTATGCACGCCGCCATCTGGGCGAGTGCTACGAGGGCCGCATCTCCGGCGTGACCCAGCGCGGCCTGTTCATCGAACTGGAAAACGGCGTGGAGGGCTTTGTGCCCGCTTCCAGCCTGACCGCTACCGGCACCATGCTTACCGAGGGCGTGCGCCTTTCTGACCCCGTTTCCGGCAAGAACTGGAATTTGGGCGATACCATGGTGATCACCATCGTGCGCGCAGACGTCAATCTGGGCAAGATCGACTTTGAGGTCGCCCCGGAAAGCGCAAAGCAGTAACCTTATCATAAAACAAAAACAGACTGCCCCCAAAGCAGACCGCGCAGGAACGCGCTGCTTCGGGGGCAGTTTTATGTTTTCGCCGCTATAATAAAGGTTGCGGCTGAGAAAATCTGATTATTTCTTGCGGAATTCCCCATACAGCCACTCTGCCAATGCCGACATAATAGCCTTATACTTGCTGGTGTCCTCAAACAGGGAAGAGAAGGTGTCCTGCGCTTCAAGATAGCTGTCCTGTGCGGCAGTGTCAAAGGCTTTGGGGAAGATGCTCTCGGTAAAGATCTGCGGGTCGGAGCTGCGCGCCAGCTTTGCCAGCTTCGGGTCGGCCAGCAGGCGGTCGTGCAGGGCAGTAAGCAGCACCCGGTCGGCATTGGTGAACTCACCCTTGAACTTCTCGTTGATTTTCAAAATGATCTCGTCCAGCGGCTCCTTGGGGTCGTGGCCGAGAGCACCCTTCTGGGTGACCGGCTCGTAGACGCCCTTGGCGTGTTCCAGCTCGATGGTGCCGGCAAAGGTCTTTTGCAGCTTGTAATACTCCAACTGTAATTTGCCCTCCAAGTCCAGCGGAGAGACCTCGTCCGGCGGCAGCAGCTTGAGCAGGTAAGCGCAGAATACGTTCTCCTTGTGCAGCTCTTCATCGAACATCCGTGCCACCTGTGAAACGTAGCCGTACCACTTGACAAGGCTGCGCAGCAGGCGGCGGAACTGATACCGCTCGGCCTGTGTTTTCTGGTTGTAGCGGTCTGCCACCGGCTTCAAAACGCTGCTCATGCGGCCCACGGCGTTTTTATCCTGCTTGGTGCTGCGGAAATACTCCTTGGCAAAGGCTTCCACGTCTGCATCGGAATAGACGGCAAAGCTCCGCAGCTCTTTCTGGGTCTTGTAAATGAGGTCGGTGTTGACCTCCTGCTCCAGAAAGGTTTCCTGATAAAACGGCTGGAAGGCCTCCCGGATGTCCTCTGCCTTGTTCACAAAATCCAGCACAAAGGTGTCGGTTTTGCCGGGGCAGGTACGGTTCAGACGGGAGAGGGTCTGCACCGCCTTGACGCCCTTCAGCTTTTTGTCCACGATCATGGTGTGGAGCAGCGGTTCGTCAAAACCGGTCTGGTATTTTTCTGCCACGATGAGCACATTGAAGTTGTTGTGGAACTCCTTTTTGGTCTGGCTCTCCGCAATGTGGCTGCCGTCGGCGCGGACGTTCAGGGACGGCTCCGTGTACTCCACGCCGCCGTCCGGTACGGCACCGGAAAACGCCGCTAAGATCTGCACATCGTCATAGCCTTGCTCCGCAATATAGCGCTTGACCTCATGGAAGTACCGCACCGCCGCCAGCCGGGAAGAGGTGACCACCATCATCTTGCCCCGTCCGCCGATCTTGTGGCTGGTGGTCTCCCGGAAGGTCTCTACAATGATCTTTGCCTTCTGGCTGATGTTGTAGGGGTGCAGCTCTTCATACTTGCGGATGAGTTTTGCCGCCCGGCTGGCGGGCAGGTCGGGGTTGTCCGGGATGGTCTTGGCAATCTTGAAGCAGGTGGAATAGGTCATGTAGTTTTGCAGCACATCCAGAATGAACCCTTCCTCAATGGCCTGCCGCATACTGTAAATGTGGAAGGGGTGGTGGCTGCCGTCCGGGTACTCGGTGCCGAACAGCTCCAGCGTGGCGGCTTTTGGGGTGGCGGTAAAGGCGAAGAAGGACAGGTTCTTGTGCCGCCCGTGGGAGGTCAGTTCCTTCACCAGTGCATCCTCCGGGTCGATCTCGTCCTCCGCTTTGCCTTCCAGCTCGGCATATTCCCGCAGCGCATCCTCGGTGTCGGCAAGGGCGGCTTTCAGCTTCAAAGCAGAGGTGCCGGTCTGGGAGGAGTGCGCTTCGTCGATGATAACGGCATAGTTCTTCCCAGCGGTCTTGTTCACCTCAGTATAGATGACCGGGAACTTTTGCAGCGTGGTGATGATGATGCGTGCGCCGTTGTTGATGGCATCCCGCAGGTCGCCGGAGTTTTTGTCCTCGCCGATGGCCTCCACTGCACCCAGCGTATGGTCAAAACCGGAGATGGTCTCCTGCAGCTGCGCGTCCAGCACAGTGCGGTCGGTCACCACGATGACGCTGGCAAACACCGGCTTGTTCTCGGTGTTGAACAGGGAAGCCAGCCGGTACGCCGTCCAAGCAATGGAGTTGGACTTGCCCGACCCGGCGCTGTGCTGGATGAGATAGTGCTGCCCGGCACCCTTCTGCCGCACATCTGTCACCAGCTTGCGCACCACGTCCAGTTGGTGATACCGGGGAAAAATGAGGGTCTTGCCCTCCTGCAGGCTCATGAACTTTTGCAGGATGTCCATCATGCTGTCCTTCTGGAACACTTCTTCCCAGAGGTAGGCGGTAAGGTAGCCGTTGGGGTTGGGCGGGTTGCCTGCGCCGCCGTCCCGCCCGGCACCGTTGGAGCCCTGATTGAAGGGCAGAAAGCGGGTGTCCTTGCCCGCCAGCCGGGTGGCCATCCACACCTCGGTCAGGTCTACGCAAAAGTAGCCCAGAATGCGCTTATTGAACTGGAAACACACCTCCCGCGGGTCCCGGTCGTGCATCCACTGCTGCTTGGCGTTCTCCACGGTCTGCCCGGTGAACTGGTTCTTCAGCTCAAAGGCGAACACCGGGATGCCGTTTACCGCCAGCACCATGTCCACCGAGTTGTGGGTGGTGTCGGAGTAGAACCACTGCCGGTTGCAGGTGATCTCGTTTTGAGCGTAGCGCTGGGCGTCCTTCTGGTTCAGCGCGGACTCCGGCTGAAAATAGCACACCCGGAACCTCCGTCCCCGGTGCTTGAACCCATACCGCAGCACCGAAAGCAGCCCATCCGCATCGCAGGCATTGTTAAAGGCCGTGCAGAACTTCCGCACCGGGTTTACCGGGTTCTGCTTTTCAAAAAATGCCCACTCGTTGGGCTGGGTCTTTTGCACAAAGCGGATGAGGGTATCCACAAACAGTCCCAGCTTGGGGTCGTAGCAATCCCCATTGCGGGTGTAGCCCCCGGCAGGGGAGAGCAGCGCCGCCGCAATGTCCGATTCAAACTGCTTTTCGGTGGTGTTGAGGGGCATGGTTAGACCTCCTAGTTCATTTTATTGTGTGAAGAATCAAATAGGTCGGTTTTATTTGGGTCTTTAAACGCTTCTTTTACGGCGAAATCAGTAGCTTCATCTATAAGATCAGCCCAGTTGTTTAATACGATAGAATGTGTTACGTTATTTCCATAGGTGCAGACTGAAAAAAATGCACAAGATTCTAAAGCAAGAGAGCGTGCAGCATGCTTTGCAGGAATATCTATGCCATAATCGGTTTGTCCAATTGGAACGCAAGGAACGCCTTGCCGTAGAGCAATTCGTCCCATTGTTCCTTGCGGAGAAGCGTGAGTTGTCAGGCAGGCGTATTGGTATTGCCTGTACCAAATATTTCTGCTTTCATCTGGAAAGTTACATCCATTAAATAATTTTTTGAACGAGCCGGATTTAATGATAGAACCGTCTTTGTTGACTGCACCGTTAGCCCATTCGTAATGTTGACCATCACCGAAAGAAGCGTCTATGAATTGTTTGGCAATAGTTTCGCCTTGTTGTGAGATAAATAATGCTGTGCATTGAAGCTCGAAGAGAGAACGCCAGCGTGCAAATGCACCATCAGCAAATCCAAGGCGCATTAAATATAAAATTTCCAAAAATTCTTGGCAAGCTCTTCCGTGAATTTGTTCGAGTGCAATAAAGGTGTGTTGTAGAGACGCACGTTTTGAAGGTTCTAAAGAGGTACGATAATAGTCGGAAAACTCTTTGGATGAATCAACAGCAATCTGATACATACTTTGCGAAAGCGAAAAAACATCGTACCAGATACTGTCTTGATGTGCTAGAAATTTCTGAAGTCCGTCTCGAAAATTCTTTTCAACGGTATCGATGCAACTTATTCTGGCTTGCATAACGGAATCTACTTGACTGTCTAAAAAACTGTCACAGATAGATTGGTAATCGCGCTTGTCCGCTTCTTTTAGCTTTTTTAGAAGCGACTCAAAAAAGATATCACCGACCACATTTTACACCTCCCTCTTTCCCGTTACAACCTCATAAATCAAACTTTTCTTATAGCTTTCCAACTCTTTTACCAGCAGCTCCTTCTTTGCAATCACCCCGTCAATCTCGGCGCACTTAGAACGGATATAGATTGCAATCTCCTGCTGCTCTTCAAAATCGGGGAGTGGAACCCAAATGTTTTGTAATTTTTCTTGACTGAGTTTAGGCTGTGCGGAACCGGTAATATAAGGGTTGATATCCAACCCTTCAAGAGCATAGAACAGATAATAAAAATCCACTCGTTCGGTTGGTTTGAGAATATGTGCATGATTGTTGATCCATGCTTTACCATTGACTTCGTACATTAACGGCAAATTTCGCATTCGTAGATTTGCACCATCTTCACCAATCAACATGACATGATCGTCAATTGTGTAATCATCGATTTTATCGATTGCGCCGGATGCCCCATAATAATCATAGAGAATGGAACCAGATTGACTGCGCTTATCAGCAGAGATAGGTTTTCGGTATTGGTCTAAGATAGAACAGATGTATTTTAGTTTAATGAGGGAAAATCTATGATTGATTTCCCCAATCCACTCAACCCCGCTATCTTTCATCTCACGCTCACCACGCACGCCTTTGGTAACAGCCTGCGTAATAACCGCCTGTTTGAACTTTTTGTACAACTCAATACTTGAACATACCTGTGAAATAAGATGAGATAGGTTGAAAATCTGAGTATTAAGATACTGTACAAGTTTATCTTGAACTTCACTGGATGGAACCGGGATATACTGATTTTTCAGTTTTGTAGCAGTGATTAAAGGCTGTGCTGTTCCAGACAACATAAATTTGAAGTCGAAGTTTGGAATAACATAGGTAAGAAAAGGGCGGCTGATGCTGTGTGATTTAATAATCAAAGCATTATCTGTAATCCAAGCATCTTGTACAATTTGTGCCGTACCGATAGTGCCAACCCTTCCGGTAGTAATTACTTCGGAATGATTGTTTGACTTATAGGTTGTTCCGATTTTTCCATTTGAGCCGATAACAGGAATGTCGCCGGAAAAAACATACTCGTCTTTAGAGAGAATTTCACCGGAAGTTACGGTAGCGTAGTACTTTAATTTTTGTGTTTCCCACCTCTCTGGAACCGCCCCAATCCATTCAATGCCGCTGTCTTTCATTTTACGCATTTCCTGCACCATGCTTTCCGTATTCTGCAACCAGATAGTTGACGATTGCACTGCAAGTAACCATCATAAATTTTGCTTCTTCAAAAGTAACGGTGCTTTCAGTTTCACGCTCAGCATGGCGGATGCCGCCTGCTTCGCAAGTGTAACCATATAGAGCGAGAATGCCTGTTTTTAATGCGCCCTGAATTGGATACCCTTCAGCGATCAGGGCTTTTAGGGCGTCACCTAACTCGGCTTTTGGTTTATTGGCAATTACCTTGCAAACTGACTCTACAGCGCTAATACTTTCTTTGATACTGTTTTTATAATCCGGGTGTTCACGATCAGATAAAAAACCAAGAGCTTTTTGCAGTTGAACATGAGCGCCTTCAAATGGAATCTGGCAAGCTTGTTCAATCTCTTGTATTTCGAGACTATTTGTAATAGGAGTGATTTCTCCAGCTACAAATCGATAGCCAACATACTCTTTTTCAAATAGCTGGTTGAATCCATTATAAATTTCATGTACAAAGCTAGTAGATGTTGTATGTGTTGCAATCCAATGACAGACATACCAAAGAAAATCTAATACCTCATTATATGGAGCGCTAGATATAATTTCGGCGAATCTATCATAATTGGCTTCCCAATTATAAAATTTATTAGAGGGAAGATGGACAGAGACATTTAAAACTTCAGATAAAACATCTTTGCAAAAATCACTGCTCATTGCCTGCAACGGGGATTGACGAGAAGGATTAAGATAGCGACTGATCCCGATAGTAGACGCGTAAGAAAAGACGACACTAAGGACATCGTATAAATGATTGCCGATAAGTGTCCGGGTTCTATCATCAAACTCGTTGGTTTGCATTTTTATAGTACAAGTGGAGAGCCCGATTTTTTCACTAAACCCACCACGAACCTTAATCATACTTTTCCGTTTGTTTCTTTCCATAAATTATCCCTCCTTATGGAACAGCTCTGCCAGCCCGGCGGAGATATCCTGTTCCAGTGCGGTAATGCGCGCCACAATGTCCTCCACGGCTTCCGGTGCCTGATACTCGTAGAAATAGCGGGTCATGGGGATCTCGTAGCCCACCTTGGTCTTGCTGTGGTCGATCCATGCGTCGGGGGCGTAGGGCAGAACTTCCCGGGCAAAGTAGGCGTCAATATCCTGCACCAGCGGCACGTTTTCGGTGTCCCGCAGGCTGGTGTCCGGCACAGGCTTGCCGCGTTTCTGGATGATGCTACCTGCCTCGTCCCGCTGGGGGCGCTCCACCACGATCTTGTTGTAGCCGAACTCCACGCTCTCGAACACCTTGCTCTCGCAGTAGATGCCGTTTTTGTTGCCGTACACCTTGCCGTTGGCAAACTCGCCGTAGGCGGTGACGATCAGTTCCCGGCAGGCATCGGTGATGTCGTTGCGCTTGGTGCCGATGCTCTTGCGGCGTGGCTCAAAGCAGTGGCTGGCGTCAATAAGCTGCACCTTGCCCGCACGGTGGGCGGGCTTATCCTTGCTGAGCACCCAGATGTAGGTGGAGATGCCGGTGTTCATGAACATATCGGTGGAAAGCTGGATGATGCAGTCCAGCCAGTCGTTTTCCAGAATATACTGCCGGATGTTGCTGGGCCCGCTGCCGGCGTCGCCGCTGAACAGGGGAGAGCCGTTCTGGATAATGGCCATCTTGCCCTTGTTTGCCAGCTTGGCAAGGCCGTTCAGCACAAAAAGCTGCTGACCATCGCTGATCTTGGGCAGACCGGGGGCAAAACGCCCCATCTCGCCCCGGGCAGCCTCGGCTTCCACCGCCTTCTGCTCCCGCTTCCAGTCGATGCCGAAGGGCGGGTTGGAGATGATGTACTGGAAGGTGAACCCGGGGAACTGATCTTCCGACAGAGTGTCACCGAACCGCATATTGTTGGGGTCGCCGCCCCGGATCATCATGTCCGCCTTGGCGATGGCAAAGGTGGAGGGGTTGAACTCCTGCCCGAAGCAGGTCACCTCAATGTCGCTGTTCAGCTCGTGGATGCGCTCCTCCATGCAGCTGAGCATCTGGCTGGTGCCCATGGCCATATCGTAAACGGTCATGCTGCTGGTATCGAGGTCGGCTTCGGACAACAGCAGGTCGGTCATCAGATAGATGATATCCCGGCTGGTGAAGTGGGCTCCGGCTTCCTCGCCAAAGCTCTCGGAGAACCGCCGCACCAGGTCCTCGAAGATGTAGCCGCAGTCCACCGCGCTGATCTTGTCCGGGCCAAGATATCCCTTCTCAGAGCCGAACTCCTTGATTACGAGGTAGAGGGTGTTGCTCTCCACCATCCGCTTGATGATGTTGTCAAAGTCGAACTTTGCCAGCACGTCCTGTGCGTTGGCAGAGAAGCCGGACAGGTAATCCCGGAAGTTGGACTCAATGTTGTCCGGGTCTGCCAGCAGGGTCTCGAAGGTGAACCGGCTGGTGTTATAGAACTGGTAGCCGGAGGCTTTCTGCAAAAAGCCATCGATGACCTGCAGCTTTTTCACCTTTTCGTAGGTGTCCAGCACTGCCTGATGGGTGGGCAGCAGGCAGTCGTGGAACCGCTTCACCACGGTCATGGGCAGAATGACCAGACCGTACTCGTGGGGCTTGAACGGCCCCCGCAGCATATCGGCCACGTTCCAGATCATGGCGGCTTTTTCGGCAATATTGGCACCTACGGCGGTGATCTTATCGTTTGGCATACGTTGCTCCTTGCTTTTTGTGATAGGTGGACATCCTGATTTTACAACAATGGGTGTCCTATAAAGTGGACGGAAGATTGCTTTTCCTGAGAAATGATTCTTGCATCTATTGTACCACGATAAAAGTGGAAACACCATATTCCGGCAAAAGAAAATGCCCGCCTGAAAACCAGACGGGCATCGATCATAGAAGGGCTTAATCTTCACATAGAAGATCGTTATTGCGCATGAAGGTGACAAAGCTGAGGATGATTTTGGCGTTTCTCTCTACAATGTCAGATTCGGTAAAATCTGTGGCATTTGCAGCAAGGTCAGTAAGCTCCTTGATTTTTGTACCCTCTTTTTTCTGCTTCCGGTTGTTTTCAAAACCGGTATAGTACTTGACCTTATCGCTGAAGCGATAATCAGAAGCGCGGATATTGATGCGCTTTTCCAACAACACCTTGTTGCCAAGGCTTTCAACATTTCTCGGATTGGAAAGCGAGTGCTCCTTTTCCTGGCGATTGCGTGCGTAGATGTGCTCAATCTCAAGTACACTTTCAAGGGACAAGAGCTCCTGGGAGGAGTTCTGGAATGCCCACCATGTCAGCATGGCCTTTGTGATCGCGCGGTTGTTGCTGAAGGTATAGTTGTCAAAAGCGTTCTGCAACTTCTGCGTATCAAACAAATAGTCAGAAAATCGAACAGGTTGCCCGGTTACAATGTTGATCATTTCTGCAAAAATGGGAGTGCGCAGTGCATTGACGCCCGGATTTGTAACGGCATATGCCCAGATGAATGCGGTGATTTTGTTAAGAAAGCTATAGAAACGATCGTCGTTCAGCAGACCATCGGAATCCCGATTGGCCATGTAATAGACCGAAACAAAATAGGTCCACATACCGTTGGGAGCGTAGTTCAGAACAAAGAGCCTGCGAAGAATTCGGTCAGAGAAGCGCTCAACATTTTGATTCTGCACATCATTCCAGAAATTTGCAAGATCGATCAGATTTTCAAAAGTCTGGTCATTTTTTAGCAAGCTGTAAGCATTCCGCTCATAGAATTTGCGCAGTGCCTCCGTTGTCGAGGATTTGATGCCCTGCTTTGCACGTTCATAGTACATATACCGTGTGAAAAGCTCATCCATCGGAGTGCCAGTAATAGGATGGAAAATAGAATCACACAGCACCTCGAGGTCCTTCCACTTTTGGATAAAGACTTCCCGCTCGCCTTTGGCAGAGTAATACTTGTAAAATTGCGCCTTGAAGATATCTGCATCAGACAGTGGCTTTCCGCGGTCATTCAATGTCGAGAAGATTCGCAAAGCGGTGTCCTGAGATTCTGCTTCAATCGGGAGCAAAATACAGTTGTTCATGATCCGAATCGGAAAGAAGGAAAACCAGTCTGGGTAAGTATTCAGAAAGTCTACGATCTTTTGCTGAAAAAAGCGATAGTTATTGGCGTAGCTGCTCCTTTCGCAATCAGACACGGTTCCTGCTTTCAGGATATTCAGAAATTCGCCCTTTTCCTTATCGGTGGCGACTTCTGAGTCGATTTTCAATGCTGACTTGTCCGGGTCACCAAACTCATCGGTTTTCCAGATGCACTGCTCAATGAACTTGCTGGTCTTTACAGCTTTATCGTTCTTCATGCTTCCATATTTTTCATAGAAAGCTCGAAGTAACAGCATCAATGTTGTAAGGCGCTGTTGTCCGTCAATAATCTCCATTTTACCGTCATCATTTTTAAATGTGACGATGGGGCCGAGAAAATACTCATCGCTGTCACTGTTGAATTTGTCGCAGTCATTATCAGGAAATGCAAATAAGAACAGGTCATCCCAAAGAGTCTGGCATTCCTTTTCTCCCCAGGCGTAAGGCCTTTGATAATCCGGAATGAGGAAATCAGCCTTCTTCTCACTGAAAAGTGCCCGCACGCTTTTTTGATCAATGTTTAATTTTGACATTCGATGCCTCCTGTTCAGCATCAGCAGGTTGCTTCAACTTATCAAATCATCTTAAAATGCTTCAACGCCTCCACAATCGCATCCTCTTTTTCCTTCGGACACTTAGGCTGTTTGGCATTTTCAGATTTGGGCTTATTATAATTCTCCCGCTCGATGATGCCGTACTTCTGCTTCACCTGTGCGATATAGAGATTGGAAACCTTGAGTTGATGATGTTCCCATATATGCTCCCGAATCTCATTGTAAGTCGCCTTGCTCTCCGCAGCAGTCACATCCAGTTCATCCATGCTGACGTCCACTTCGATGTGCCGCTCAACATTGAGTTTGGACAAAAGGAGAACGGCCTCGACGTGCCGTGTCCTCGGGAACAGATCCACCGGCTGCACTTTCTCGGCGTGATAGCCATTCTGCTCCAGCCAAGCCGCGTCTCTTGCGGCGGTGGCGGGGTTGCAGCTGACGTAGACCACCCGGCGGGGGGCCATGCGCACCACGGCGGAGAGGGTGGCTTCATCGCAGCCCTTGCGGGGCGGGTCCAGCATCACCACGTCCGGGTGCAGCCCCTCGGCGGCAAGCCGGGCGGCCGCCTGCCCGGCATCGGCGCAGAAAAAGCGGCTCTTTGCGGCTACAGCATCCCCCATGCGGGCGGCGTTGGCCTTGGCGCTGTCGATGGCTTCGGGCACGATCTCCACGCCCACCAGCTCCCGGCAGCGGTCGGCCATGGACAGGCCGATGGTGCCCATGCCGCAGTAGAGGTCCAGCAGCGTGTCATCCGGGGTCAGCTGCGCGTACTGCGTGGCAACGCCGTAAAGCCGCTCGGCGGCAGCGGTGTTGACCTGATAGAAGGACAGCGGCCCCAGCTGCACCGGTACGCCGCACAGGGTGTCCTCAATAAAGCCCGGGCCGTACAGGGTACGGGTCTCGGCACCGAGGATGACGTTGGTGTTCTTGCTGTTGACATTGAGCAGGATGGTGGCGATGTCCCCGAACTGCCCGGTCAGCCGGGCGCACAGCTCTTCGGCGTGGGGGAGCTTCGGGCGGGTGCAGACCAGACACACCATGATCTGCCCGCTGTGGTAGCCCCGCCGCAAAAAGATATGCCGCACCAGCCCCCTGCCGGAAGTCTCGTCGTAGGGCTGGATGCCCTTTTCGGCAAAGAAGGCGCACAGCGCATTGCCGATGTCGTTCAGTACGCCGGGCTGCAGGCGGCAGTCCGGGCAGGGGACGATGCGGTGGGTGCGGCCTGCGTAGAAACCGATGCAGGGATGCCCGTTTTTGTTCAGACCCACCGGGAACTGCACCTTGTTGCGGTAGCGGTCGGTTTCCGGCGAGGGCAGGATGGGCAGCACCGGCACCTCCAGTCCGCCGATGCGCGCAAAGGCATCGGCCACATTCTCCTGCTTGGCGCGCAGCTCGGCTTCGTAGCTCAGGTGGCGCAGGCTGCAGCCGCCGCAGGGGCCGGCCAC
>OGMF01002973.1_pt1 | contig 13480 bp, 8 predicted proteins | sample 1572921 | NCBI WGS metagenome assembly OGMF01 (sample SAMEA2581919, study PRJEB24529) | metagenome | biome: Human gut stool | place: China | collected 2011
GATCTTTCACATACATTCTGAAAATTCACCAATAACACTTGTATTACATATAACTTTTAGACGATATATCCTTCACTGATACTTCTTCTGCTTTCATTAACTAGTTCCATTTTTTGTTTCATACCTTGAAACGAATGGTTTCCCGTAGTGAAACAGTTTGTTTCTCGGTGTGAAACGAATCGTTTCACCCTTTGAAACTTTTAGTTTCTAGCGCTTGAAACAAAAAGTTTCAGCAGGCTGGAAACTGGTTAGAACGCGGCTTTACCAATTATACTCATCCGTGTAACTGTCAAAGACCGGTTCTTCGGTGATACCTTTCCGGCGAAAAAGTTGGCGGATATAGTTTTGATCTGCGGGGCTTAGGAAGCGTTCTTCGCGATAAAAGCGATAGTAAAGCGTTTTTCCGAAATGCCCGATCAGTTGTTGCTTGATGTTTGTTCCGTCCTTATAAGGTACGTTGTCCAGCAGGTGGCTGATACCCCATGCCACATGTATCTTTTCTGCGTTTTGGAAGTGAGGACAAGATCGGAAGAGCGTCGTGTAGGGAAAGAGTTGGGTTTACGATGCTGATGTAGGACGTGTCAGCGGTAGTGAGAAGTGCAGCCACCCGACGCAGGCAGTTACAAGCTTTCGGACATTGCTCGTTGTAGCAGCGGGCGTAGTTGAAAGGGACTGTTTTGTTTTTTAATTTATTGTCGTTCATTTTATATTGTATATTACATACATGATTGACAAAGGTAGTGCTTTTATTGTGGAAAGGTACAGTTTGAAAAAGAAAAAACGTGAAAGGATGGGTGAAGGGAACACCCTTCACCTATAAACTGCTTATAGATAGGATAATACAAGGAAAAGTGAAGGGTGAAGAGATTGTTCATTATAACTCTTCGCATACCCGCATTTCCATACCTTTATATACCACTACAATCTTGTGTAGTTGCGTGGAGCCAATAGCTTGTTTCACCGTGTCCGTGTCGGCATAGCGGTTGGCCTGGGCGATGGCTTCTTGACGCAATTCCTCCACACGGTTTTCAGAATCGCGATATTTGGCGTACTTCAACTCAACGATGTAGCTGTGCTTCATGTCAGAATATATGTCCAACATGGGACAGAGGAAAATATCGACGTAACCCGCTTGTGTATCTTGCTCGGAGATAGGACGGTAGAAGCGGTTTTGCGCAGTCATGGCCAAGGTGAAGCCGTGAACGAAGAATTCGCCCTTTTGCTTGTCACGCTGGGATGCATAACGTTTCAGGCAGTCGGCAATGTAACCGAAATAGGCTTGCCAATTGCCATCATAGGCGAGCTGGCTTGAAAGTTCGCTCTTTTCGTAGCTGCTGAAATTCAAGTCTGCGTCGTTGTAGGTATTCAGCAAATAAGTGTAGAGCTGCTCTTGAACCACCAGGTTCGGAATGGTCAGTTTGGTCTTGCCTTTATCTATTCCGCTAATGGTCAACATTCCGAAATAGTAGAGCAGGCTTATAAAATTGTCCGGATTGGTGATGTTGACGGCAGGGAAACCTTTCTTCAGTTCACCGGTGATATAGCCTTGACTCACTAATGTCTGAATGACGGAAGCATCGTGTGCAAACTCCTTATCCTTTCGAATGAGCATACGCAGCTTTTCATAGTCGATACGTATATTATCTTCTATCATTTCTCGTGGCGCTTTGCCGTTATCTATGTAATTCTTCACGAAGTAGAGCACCATGTTGGAGTTGTACATGGTAGTTTCACCGTAACAATCCTGCGCAAAGCAATAATTGTCGTACCATGGTTTCATTATTTCTATCAGTTCGTCAACAGTATGGCGGAAAGGACTGTTCGTTGAATAATAAGTCAGCATTTCGCGCACTTCTTCTTCGGTGAACCCCATCATTTGGTTAAATTGAGGGGTAAGTGAGTAGTTTGTGCCGATGTTGAAGCCACGCAGATAACCTTCGCCATGCGTTTCATCAGTGTAGCGGTGCAAGCTTTTGGCATCAGAAAGGATGGCGTTGGTGAAGTGGTCGTATTCGTCGATGAAGAGATACATTTTCTGTCCGGCACGTTCGCAGGCTTGATAGAGGTAGTCCAACTGCTCTACGGCCCCATTCACTTGGCGTAGTTCTTCTAGTGTCTCCGGTGGCAGAAGGTCGGCATATATCTTGCAAAAATTCATGAAAGTAATGCTGCAATGTGCATCCAGTCCTTTTCGATAATCGTTCAGTTCGCCGGTGATACCTGAAAAGTTGAGGTAAAGCACCAGATAGCTGTTGCGGTTTGCTGTGGGATGCTTCCCGATGTAGAGATTGCCGAATAAGTCGTTGAACTTATCGCGGGTACGCACATCGTAGTAGTGTTGCAGTACGTTCAGCGTGAGGCTTTTGCCGAAGCGGCGGGGACGGATGAAGAAAAAGAACCGGTCTGCCTGCTCTATCATAGGAATGAAGCGGGTTTTGTCTACATAATAATAGTCTTCGCGGCGGATGACTGCGAAGTTCATCATACCGTAAGGCAAACGCTTTCTGTTGGGTACTATATATTCCATTGGATCCATCTTCTGTCCTCCTGCTGATTTCTTATTTTATAACTTGCTTATTAATAGCGTTAACGACACAAAGATAGTAAAAGTTCTTGTTGGGTACGAGGCATCCTCAAAAAAGTATTGGAAAAACTCATTCACACTAAGAACTGCAGACCTGACAAAGCTATTCTGAAACAGCAGTGAAGTGGCGGAAATAATTCTCGAGGTTAGCTTGTATATATTGAAAGATACTGTATTTTTGTGCAGAACTAAAAAAAGAACAGACTATGCTGGACATTATTTTGATCGTAATTGGTGCCCTTTGTATGATAGCCGGGTTAGCAGGTTGTATTCTGCCGTTTCTTCCCGGTCCTCCCATTGCTTATGTGGGGTTGGTTATTCTGCACTTCACGGATAAGGTACAATATTCTACGACACAATTAATCGTATGGTTATTGATTGTAGCTGTTTTGCAGGTATTGGATTATTTCACTCCGATGCTGGGAAGTAAATATAGTGGCGGTAGTAAATGGGGTAATTGGGGATGTATCATAGGAACTCTTGTCGGTCTTCTTTTCTTGCCTTGGGGCATTATTCTCGGTCCGTTTCTAGGGGCGGTGATTGGTGAACTATTAGGAAATAAAGAGTTCTCGCAGGCACTCAAATCAGGTGTGGGCTCTTTACTCGGATTTATATTCGGAACTTTACTGAAGTTCGTTGTCTGTGGTTATTTTTGCTATCAATTTATTACAGGTCTTATTCGGTAACCTATTTGATGTTGTAAAACATTCGTAAGAATAACTTATCTATTGCCTTTACATAGAGTACTAAATCGATGTGTGTTCGTCTTTATTGAAGTAGCACATTGAGGTAGTACCATGAAAAAGACTTTTATTTATCTTTCTTTTATCATTTTCTTGGGGTGGTTTCCCTCGCTTTTTGCGGGAGAAATTTATGTATCCCTGCAGGGGAATGATAAGAATCCCGGGACAAAGGAAGCTCCGTTTTATACATTAAACCGGGCAATCAAGCAGGCTCGTGAATGGCGTAGACTGAATCGGCCGGAAGTAGCCGGAGGAATTTATATTCGTTTGGAAGAGGGTGTTTATGCCCAGCGCAATTCTCTGTTTCTTCGTCCGGAAGATAGTGGGACACCCGATTCTCCAACGGTGATTTGTGCAGTAGATGGTGCTCACCCTGTAATTAGTGGTGGAGTTGCTGTTACGGGGTGGAAGCGTGGATGTAATCATCCGGCAATTCCTGAAAAGCTAAGGCAGAAGATATGGTCGGCAGAGGCTCCCCTAATAGGAAATAGAAGAGTAGAAACCCGGCAAATGTGGGTGAACGGTCATAAAGTTCAAAGAGCTGCGCAATTTCCTGACGGAGAATTGGAACGAATGATTGACTTCAATCCGGAAGAGCAGACAATAACGATCCCCGTTTCTCAAAGTGTAAATCCGAATAGACTACAAAATGCCGGTCAACTGGAAATGATTGTCCATCAACGCTGGGCGATTGCTATTTTGCGCGTGAAAAGTATAGACGTGAAAGACGGACAAGCTGTAGTTCGCTTCCATGAACCTGAAAATCACCTGGAGTTTGCTCATCCCTGGCCGCAACCCATCATCGGAGGAGAGAAAGGAAATTCTTCTTTCTGCTTGACCAATGCACTGGAATTGCTGGACCAACCCGGTGAATGGTTCCAGGAATATCCTTCCGGCACGATTTACTATTATCCGCAGGCGGGCGAAAATATGGAAACAGCTGAAGTGATTATCCCTGCCTTGGAAACTTTAGTGACCATAGACGGTACATTGTCTCGTCCGGTAAAACATATACAATTTAACGGAATTACTTTTGAGCATACCTCCTGGATGCGTCCTTCTTATCAGGGACACGTCACTCTGCAAGGGGGATTTCCTTTATTGGATGCCTATAAACTACAAGAACCGGGGCTTCCGGAAAAAGCGGAACTGGAGAACCAAGCCTGGATCACCCGTCCCGAAACAGCGATATGTGTAAGAGGTGCCGAGCATATTGATTTCAAGCATTGCACGTTCCGTCATTTATCGTCCACCGGACTGGATTATGAATGGGCAGTCACAGCATCGAGCGTCGAAGATTGTCAATTTACGGATATTGGAGGAACGGCTTTACTGGTCGGCGCATTTCCGGACGGAGGATTTGAGACGCACATCCCTTTTATTCCTGCTGACGTACGGGAATTATGTTCCCATATTACTATCAGAAACAATTTCATAAGTAATGTGACTAATGAGGACTGGGGATGTGTAGGTATCGGCGCCGGATATGTCAGAAACATGGATGTTTCTCATAATGAAGTCTGCCATCTGAACTATTCAGGGATTTGTGTAGGCTGGGGATGGACATCGCTGGAGAGCGGAATGTGTAACAACCGGATAGAAGCAAACTATGTACATCACTTTGCCCGTCGGCTATACGATGCAGGCGGTCTGTATACTCTTTCCAACCAGCCGGGTTCCGTCATGCGAAATAACCGGATCGAACATTTAATCGAAGCCCCCTACGCTACGAATGACCGGGCTTTTTATATCTATCTGGATGAAGCTACGGACGGATATACAATGGAAAACAACTGGTGTCCCACTGAACGTTTTGATTCGAACCGCCCCGGGAAAAAGAACGTGTGGAAGAATAACGGGCCTCAAGTGGCGGACAGTATTAAATACAAAGCTGGAAGAATAAAGCAAGATTGAAACAAATCAATGGATTAACATAGTCATCAATGTACTAGTATAGCAATCAATAAACTAGTGTAATAATCATTAGAACTAGACTAGTATGATAATTATTCCAACTAATATGATAATTATAGTAATCAATAAACGATATTTAATCAATAAAATAGATGAAACCAACGAACTATCACTTATTTGATTTCCTTGATTTCGATACCGAGTTATCAAGGAATGAGTCGCTTTGGAAAGCATACAAGCCAACGGCTGTTTATGAAAAGGAAGGAGATATTTACGTAACAGTTCCCTTTCAGAAGCAAAAGCTGGCTAACGATATGATGGCGGATACCGATGTTCCCCAGGAGGAATATACGTTAATCATCCGTCAGTATAACATCGGCATCACCCGTCTGTTTCTTGGCTTCGGCGATTATGTACTGACAGATGAGTCGGAAATGCTGCAATTCAGTGACCGGATTCAGAAAGTGCCCCTGTTTATAAAAGAACAAAAAGGAAAATGGATTCTTTCGACGGAGGACGGAACGAAGCGTGCCGTTATCAATGTGGAAGAGCCTCTATTAGACCGATGGAGCGAATTGCTTCCCGACCCTCAAGAAACGCTTGATATCACTTTATACCCTGACGGAAAGCGTGAAATCCGCTTGTCAGCCTACGACCATTTTTCGCCTCCCCGCTACGATGCGTTACCTGTTGCTTTTTGCAAACGCGACGGTCGGAAAGAACGTGCAACGCTTTCTTTTGAATGTAAGCCCGATGAATGTTTTGCCGGAACCGGAGAACGTTTCTTTAAAATGGACTTAAGCGGACAGACTTTCTTCCTGAAAAACCAGGACGGGCAAGGAGTCAATAACCGGCGTACTTATAAGAATATCCCCTTCTATCTATCCAGCCGCATGTATGGAACATTCTACCATACATGTGCTCATAGCAAGCTCTCGCTGGCCGGACATTCCACCCGTTCCGTACAGTTTCTAAGCGACCAGGCATTGCTGGATGTATTTGTAATAGGCGGTGATACGATGGAAGATATTCTTCGCGGTTATCGTGACCTGACCGGCTATCCGTCTATGCCTCCTCTTTGGAGTTTTGGCGTTTGGATGAGCCGTATGACTTATTTCAGTGCCGATGAAGTAGACGAAATATGCGACCGCATGCGTGCCGAACACTATCCCTGTGATGTAATTCATCTGGATACGGGCTGGTTCCGTACCGATTGGCTCTGCGAATGGAAATTCAATGAAGAACGGTTCCCCGATCCGAAAGGATTCATCGGGCGGTTGAAAAAGAACGGCTATCGTGTCTCTTTATGGCAACTTCCATACGTTGCAGAAAATGCAGAGCAGATTGATGAAGCCAGAGCCAATGATTATATAGCCCCATTGACCAAACAACAAGCGACCGATGGTTCCAACTTCTCCGCCCTGGATTATGCCGGAACAATCGACTTTACTTATCCGAAAGCAACCGAATGGTACAAAGGACTATTGAAACAACTCCTGGATATGGGAGTAACCTGTATCAAAACCGATTTCGGTGAAAACATTCACATGGACGCCCTCTATAAAGGTATGAAGCCGGAATTGTTGAACAACCTGTATGCCCTGCTTTATCAAAAGGCCGCTTACGAAATTACGAAAGAAGTGACAGGTGACGGCATAGTCTGGGCACGTTCCGCATGGGCGGGATGCCAGCGTTATCCTTTGCATTGGGGAGGCGATTCCTGTAGTTCTTGGGATGGAATGGCAGGTTCTCTGAAAGGTGGTCTGCATTTCGGTCTGTCGGGATTTGCTTTTTGGAGCCATGATGTTCCCGGCTTCCATACATTGCCCAATTTTATGAACTCGGTAGTAGCAGATGATGTGTACATGCGTTGGACTCAATTCGGCGTATTCACATCGCATATCCGTTATCACGGAACCAATAAGCGTGAACCCTGGCACTATCCGGCCATAGCTCCGTTGGTGAAAAAGTGGTGGAAATTGCGTTATTCGCTCATTCCATACATCGTAGAACAAAGTAAACTAGCCATAGAAAGCGGCTATCCGCTCTTGCAGGCACTCATTCTGCATCATCCGGAAGATAAACTTTGTTGGCATATAGATGATGAATACTATTTCGGCAATGATTTCCTGGTAGCTCCGGTGATGAACAGCGAGAACCGTCGGGATATCTATCTTCCCGAAGGAAAATGGGTGAACTTCTTTACGGGAGAACGTCTGGAAGGAGCATGCTGGCTGAAAGACGTATACGTTCCATTGGAAGAAATGCCCGTATATGTGCGTGAAAATGCCGTGATCCCCATCTATCCGGAAGACGTGGACTGTACGGATGAAATGGATTTAAGCAAAAGCATAGCTCTACGTATAGATAATGATTATAAAGGATTTTGGAATAGATAAATAGAAATAACTCAAGTTTTGTAAGTAGCCTGAAAGGCTTACATAATATAGCGTAGAGTGATACCTTACGCTATATACCAAGAGGCTTTCAACCTAATAAATTACTTCCGAAACTTGAGTAGAATAAATAAAAAATGGCAGAGTATGAAAACATGGAAGAGTAATTTAGAAGAAACAAAACAACGTTATATAAATTGGTGGAACCATAAAGGAATCATTCTCAATATGTGGGAGCACTTCCAGGAAGGAGTGCAACCACATGCAGAGATAATGCCTCCCGCACCGGCAAAAGATTTGTCGCAAAAATGGTTCGACCCTCAATGGAGAGCTGAATATCTGGACTGGTACGTAGCGCACAGCAGTCTGAAAGCGGATATTCTTCCGGTTGCGAATACCCAACTGGGTCCCGGTTCTCTAGCTGCCATTTTAGGCGGAGTGTTTGAAGGCGGGGAAGACACCATTTGGATTCATCCCAACCCGGATTTCACCGATGAAATAGTCTTTAACCCTGAACACCCGAACTGGATTCTTCATAAAGAACTCCTGAAAGCCTGCAAAGCGAAAGCCAACGGACACTACTTTGTCGGTATGCCCGACCTGATGGAAGGACTGGATGTTCTGGCCGCACTGAAAGGAACGGATAGGGTATTATTGGACACAGTGATGCAGCCCGAAATCTTGGAACAACAGATGCAGCAAATCAACGACATCTACTTCAAAGTATTTGATGAACTATACGACATCATCCGTGAAGGCGACGAGATGGCATTCTGTTATTTCTCGTCCTGGGCTCCCGGAAAGATGAGTAAACTGCAAAGTGATATTTCGACCATGATTAGTCAGGATGATTATCGCCGGTTTGTGCAACCTTTTATTCGTGAACAATGTCAGAAGATTGATTATACCCTTTATCATCTGGATGGAGTGGGAGCTATGCATCACCTGCCTGCCTTGCTTGAAATTGAAGAATTGAATGCGATTCAATGGACTCCCGGAGTGGGCGAACCACAAGGAGGATCTCCCAAATGGTACGATCTGTATAAGAAGATTCTGGCATGCGGAAAGAGCGTAATGGCTTGCTGGGTGACATTAGACGAACTAAAACCTCTATTGGATCATATCGGCGCGGACGGTGTACATTTGGAAATGGATTTCCATAACGAAAAGGAAGTGGAACAGGCCATGCGGATTGTCGAAGAATATACCGGTTCTTCTACCGCTGTAAATACCAATGAACATCAACAGGATGCCGACTTGGCAACTACCGGACAGGAACGTATTTGTATACGGGAAGAACAACACCAGCAAGAGGATAAACTGAAACCTCTGTATGAAGCCATTGTTGCCGGGAAACTGGAACCTGCGGTTGAAATCACCCGGCAAGCCATTGCGGAAGGAGTAGCTCCCCAAATGATTATCAATAATTATATGATTAAAGCAATGGGCGAAGTGGGACAACGTTTCCAGGATGGAAAAGCTTTTGTTCCTCAACTGTTGATGGCAGGACGTGCCATGAAAGGGGCTTTGGAGCTACTGAAACCTTTATTGGCAGGAAGTGCTTCCACTACAATCGGTAAGATTGTCATCGGTACAGTGAAAGGAGATCTCCATGATATTGGTAAAAACCTGGTGGCTTCCATGCTGGAGGGGTGCGGCTTTGAAGTCATAAATATTGGTATTGATGTGACTTGTGACAAGTTTGTGGAAGCTGTGAAGGAAAACCATGCTGACATCTTGTGCATGAGCGCATTGCTGACTACTACCATGACGTATATGAAAGAGGTTATCCAGGCATTGGAAGAGGCCGGTATTCGTAATCAAGTGAAAGTGATGATTGGCGGAGCACCCGTCAGTCAGGGGTTTGCTGACGAAATCGGTGCGGACGGATATAGTGATAATGCGAATACAGCTGTAGCAGTTGCCAAAGAACTGATTGGAAATAAAAAATAGAATAAAAAGGCACGGATTACACGGATCAACACGGCTCTTAATTACATAGCCTATTAAAACCGTGAAATCCATGTAATCCATGTAATCTTTGCCTAAAGAAAATTAGATTTAAACTTACGTTACTTATTTAATACTTGAATTATGCATGTGAAATTCTTAGAGACATTAGATTGGAGTATTCTGATTGCCTACTTCCTTATTTTGATAGCTATTGGTATATGGGCAAGTTCTAAACGAAAAAAGGGGAGTAGTCTTTTCCTTGCGGAGAATTCGCTGAAGTGGTATCATATCGGCTTTTCCATGTGGGGGACGAATGTGGGACCTTCCATGTTGATAGCTTCCGCAAGTGCCGGATTTACTACTGGTATTGTTTCGGGGAATTATGCCTGGTATGCATTTGTCTTTATATGTCTGCTTGCTTTTGTCTTTGCTCCCCGATATTTGGGTAGTCGCATCACGACATTGCCCGAATTTATGGGAAAACGTTTCGGACAATCTACCCGTAACATCCTTGCCTGGTATACCATTATTACCATTCTTATTTCATGGCTTGCATTGACTTTATTTGCCGGTGGAGTCCTGATCCGTCAGGTCTTCGATATTCCTATGTGGCAATCGGCATTGCTGTTACTTGTCATCTCCGCTTTCTTCACGATGCTTGGCGGACTGAAAGCTGTGGCCTACACGAATGTATATCAAATGATACTGTTGATTGTAGTATCAGCCACACTGGCTATCATGGGAATCTATAAAGTGGGCGGTGTAGGCGCACTGGTGGACGCCGTTCCGGCGGATTACTGGAATCTTTTCCATCCAAATGATGACCCGGCTTTTCCCTGGCTACCTATTATCCTGGGTTATCCTATTATGGGAGTTTGGTTTTGGTGTACGGATCAGTCGATGGTGCAACCGGTTCTTGCTGCCAAGAATCTCAAAGAAGGACAGATGGGAACCAACTTTACCGGATGGTTGAAAATATTAGATGTACCTCTTTACATTCTTCCCGGCATTATCTGCCTCGCTTTATTCCCACAATTGGAGAATCCCGATGAGGCTTATATGACAATGGTGACTCATTTGTTCCCGACAGGAATGGTCGGCTTGGTATTGGCTGTATTGACAGCAGCATTGGTAAGTACTGTCGGCTCTGCATTGAATGCATTAAGTACGGTATTCACGATGGATATCTATGTGAAGAAAATCCGACCGCAGGCCAAGCAGAAAGAGATTATCAGAGTGGGACAAGTGGTTACGGTAGTCGGTGCACTGATCTCTGTGATAATAACCATAGCGATCGACAGCATCAAGGGACTGAATCTATTTAATGTTTTCCAGTCTGTACTGGGATTTATAGCTCCTCCAATGGCAGCTGTATTTCTCTTTGGCGTGTTCTGGAAACGCACCACTACTCTGGCAGCTAATATGGCTCTGACATTGGGAACAGTGTTCAGTATCGGAGTAGGAATCTTGTATTTATGGGTGTTTCCGGCAGAACAATATGATGCATGGCCTCATTTTATGCTGCTTTCCTTCTACTTATTCGTTATCATCGGAATAGGCATGATAGTAGTCAGCCTGTGGGATAAGTCTCCGCAATTGGGCATCTTGAATATGGAAAAGATAGAGGACAAACCTGCACGAATTGTTCTTATCCTATGGGGATTACTTATTGTGACCATGATTGGGCTTTACATCTTCTTCAATGGCCACTAATTTTTATTCACCACAGAGAACGCAGAGGACACAGAGATTATTATCTAATAATAAAAGACTCTGTGTCCTCTGCGTCCTCTGTGGTGAAACTATTTTCTGCGAAAACAATTTTCGTACGTACACAGCCCGCAAGTATATTCCAGCTTACGGACATGAGAACCCACTCCAATAATACCACTTACAGATTTGATGGGAATCATTAGGCTGGAATCTGTCAACTGAATACCACAGGGCGAAGCGACCGGAAATAAGGAGAATAGTTTTTGTTGTTCCGATACGTGCCATCCGCAATAACCGGGGCTGTATCTGTTAGTGTGCTTCCAACCTCTCTTTTCGATAAATGCAGCCAACTCCTCTTCCATGCAATCAGCAGCCTTTTCTGCAATGATGCTCCCCAATGAGTCTGCTATATATACTTTCACCATGTCGTCCTCTTGCTGAAGCAGATGTTGAAACTCCTCAAATTCAACTCCCGCAGTGGCGGTAAAAAAGGCAAAGGCTTCCGAACCCCGTAGTTGGCGGGCAATGGTTTTACCGATTGAGAGAACCGTATCTTTTACAGTCAGTGTTGCTTTTTCAGTGTCAAGCAGTCCGTCAGTGAGGAAAAAGAAGAAACGGGGACGAAGAAGGGGAGTGATACGGTCAAGTAACGTATTTATTTCTTCTATAACCATTCCATCCGGCATAGAATCTTTATATCCCATCGCCTCGTAGATATCGGACGATGGGATTTGCAGTTTCTGGTAAGTAAGTTCCTGTTCAACCATTATTGAACTCTTCCAATGCAGTATAAAATGCATCTATATTAACAGAAGACGTATGTGGCGGAATATCACAACCACTTGACAATACGAAATTCGGATATGCACGGGTAGCCTCCAATAGTTGCAAAGTCGCTTCCTTCATAGTCTCCGGACCTGCCATTTTGAAAAGGCTCACCGGGTCCAGATTTCCCATTGCCAGTGCATCGGTCGGAACCTCTTTCAACGCTTCCTCCATTTTGATTTTATTCCCGAAATGATAAGCGGCTGCACCGGTATAAACCATCGCTTGTGTGCAATTCCCTGTGTTTCCGCAATTATGAAGCACTACGGCAAAGTGATCATCCTGTACCTTCTCTATTATTTCTTTCACAAATAAAGAAGAATATTGCAGGCAATCTTCGTTGGATAACAGTCCTGCAGCAGGTTCAGCCATGACTACACCGTTCACACCGGTTGCTTTCAATGCCATGCAATAGCGGGTGATGAAGTCACTGCATTTTCTTAATAACGTATTGGCTGCATCGGGATTAATATAAATCAGCATCATGATTTCCGACATATCATACAAACGTCCGGCCAGCGAATAAGGACCGATGCAACCGGCAAAAACCGGACGGTCTGTAACATTTCTGGCTGTCAGCATATTTGCTTTAAGATATTCCGGGATTCTTCCTTTGTTTAATGCCGGAATCTCCAGTTTCTCAATAGCTGCCTCGTCTGCCAGTAAACGACCGGATACACTGGGCACCTCATTTTCCGGAAAGAGAATCTCTGCCCCGAAAGCTTCCGCTTCTACCGTCAGATCCATGATAACGGTTGCTGCCGCAGCCGGATACTTGTCACAAAGAGCTTTGATAGCCTCATAATGAACCTGTCCGTTTGTTACCGCATCATGCACCGTTTTCCCGATAAATTCGATACCCGGATGTGTCATGATCGGAATTGCAATCGTTTCCTTACGTTGGATCGTTTGGCTGATCCATTCTTTCATATTCAGTTTACCCATAATTTCAGTTTTTAATATCGTCTTGTAATAAAGACGAAGTTGCCCTTCTTTTGTAATCTCGTATATGATAAAATCTGATACCGGTATAAAAATAAAGCTGCTCTTCTTTCTGAAGGGCAGCTTTACACCTATTTGATTTATCTTCGAGCTTTATTTTACCGGAATCTTATCAATACGGTTCTGATGGCGTCCGCCGTCAAATTTGGTAGAGAAGAACTCTGTCAAAATCATGTCCGCTTCTTCAGTGCTGATGAAGCGTCCCGGCATAACCAGTACATTAGCGTCATTGTGCTGACGAGCTAGGTGTGCGATTTCTGCATTCCAGCAGAGAGCAGCACGAACCCCTTGGTGCTTGTTCAGCGTCATATTGATTCCGTTTCCACTGCCGCAGATAGCGATACCGGGAT
>OGMF01002975.1_pt1 | contig 13475 bp, 12 predicted proteins | sample 1572921 | NCBI WGS metagenome assembly OGMF01 (sample SAMEA2581919, study PRJEB24529) | metagenome | biome: Human gut stool | place: China | collected 2011
ACGCAGCCGTTACGGATGGCCGTCATGTAGGCCGGGCAGCTTTCATCCGCATGGCTGCAGCCGAGCTTTTTGCAGAGGATGCGCTGCTCGCCCGTGGAAAAATCAATCGTTGTGGCGAAGTATTGGCCGGCATCGTCAATGTTCATCGCGCTATAGACGGCATCTTGGCCCACCGCCGCGCCCCATGTCGTGTAAATGGGCGTAAGCGTGCCCTGCACGGCGGGTGTTTCTGTGGTGGGCTCTGCAGTCTGCGCGGGTGCGGCGGCTGTCTCGGTGGTCGTGCTTGCAGGCATATCCTGCGGCGCGGCCGTGCAGGCCGTCAGTGCCAGCGCCAGCAGACAGGCGGTCAGCCTTGCGGTGTGTTTCATCGTAGTTATCCTCCTTTGTTTGTTGTACCCCCAGCATACCGCAGGATTGTTTCCGGTTGGTTACAGCTTTGTCACGGGCGGGTTACAGTTTATTCCTTTTCCAGCATATACCCGATTTGCCGCACGCTGTGCAGGCGGTCGCCAAGGTTCAGCTTGCGGCGCAGGCGGGCAATGTGGGTGTCAAGCGTGCGGGTGTCACAGTCCGTGCCGTCATCGCCCCAAACGGTTTCGTACAGATAATCCCGGTACAGCGCCCGGCCCCGGTTGCGCAAAAATAACAGAAGTAAGTCATATTCCTTGCGGGTCAGGTGCATTTCCTCCTCACCGCGCAGCACACGGCAGGCCGCAGCGTCCACCGTATACTCCCACATCGTGTAGACGGCGGTGCTGCGCCCGGCGCGCCGCAGCACGCTTTCCACCCGGGCCACGAGCTCGGTGGGGGCAAACGGCTTGACGATGTAATCATCCGCGCCGCTGTTCAGCCCGCGCACCCGCTCAGCCACAGCGTCCTTCGCCGTGATGAAGATGCAGGGCGTGCCCGTTGGCCGTAGGTACGCCAACAGATCGTACCCGTCCAGATGGGGCATCATCACATCGAGCAGCACCAGATCATAGCGGTTCTTTTCCAGCAGATTTGCCGCTGCGCGGCTGTCGGTCACGGCCTGACAGCGGTAGCCCGCCTCCGTCAGGATGCGCCGCACCAGCATGGCAATGGCGGCTTCATCGTCCACAATCAAAATCGGATTCATTCAACAATCCCCCTTTATAATCCCTATTGTACAACAGAATGTTACATTTCGGTGAACTTTTAGCCAAAATTTACAAACCTATTTTGCAAGCTACTTTGCCACGTCACGCGTGAGCATAAAGTAATAGCCCCTTCTGCTGAAATCACATCAGTGGAAGAGGCTGTCTTTTTAACCTATGTGGTTTTCTTCATTTTTCCAACATTTTACGCCGATCTGCCACATCAATGACAAGCCCGGTAATAAAGGCGGCAATATCCAAGAAGAACGCCAATACAAGAGAAAATGCTGCCAGCTGCCAATATGGGCTTCCCAGATAAATCAGTGCCTGATCAACAGGGTTATGCTCTGAAATATAGAGGCGCTGTGCATCGTCCAACTTATCAAGGGCATCTGCACGGTCATACTCCTGCCCGCTGTCACTGACAGGCAGACCACTGATTGTTGCCTTCAGACGCTCAATTTTCTCTGTCCATAGAGGCTCCCAGTTTTCCGTATCCTGTGCAGTGTCTGCCGTCATGCTGTCAATCTGGTTTTGCAACGCGTCACCTGATGATTTTAGGACTGCGTAATCCTGCACCTTGCGGATAAAACTGTCCATATCATTCAATAATGTCTGAAAATCTGCATCCGATCCACTGTCCTGTGCGGCTTGCAGCTGTTCAAACACGGTGCGTGCCTGCTGTTCAATAGCTTCCGTATCCACATCCGTCTGTAGCAGCGCACTTTGGATACTACGCAGCGCCTGACCTGTCTGCACGGAGGCTGCATTTCCGGCAATTCCCAGCACACCTGCGTATCGTTGCAGGATTCCCTGCGCCTGCTGATAATCCTGTAAGTCCTGTTGTTGCTGATTTACCGTATCCTGCAAGTTACTCAATCGGGATGCCGCACTGTTATAGGCACTCTGCAAAGCGTTAGTATTACTTCCATACGGCGCATTTCGCAACGCACTGGCTGTGCTGGTTTGCGCATCTGCTGCTGCCGTCAAGGCGTCTTGCGTCTGGCTTATCTGCTGCGTCAGCTGTCCGATGCGAGTTTCCACCTGTTCGGTAAGCTGTGTCAGGGCTGCGGTAGCCTGTTCGCGCACGCCGGAGGATGTTCCCTCCTGCGTGGCGGTCTGCATCGCTTGGATTGCCGAAGCAATTTCATTTTTTGCCGCAAAGTCCGCATTATCGGCGTAGCTTGCCTTGTCCGCTGTCAGATCCAAGCCGGAAGGATTCTGTGTTGTTTCGGTATCGGCGGTCTTGCTGGCAGTGTACAGAGCCGCCACCTCGTCGCCCAGCGTTTCCCGCAGGGCGTCGCTGCTGATTTGTACAAATTCATCCGCTTTGTACAGTTCATTTCGGTACATCGACTGAACTAACAGGCGGCTTTCGGTCTGCCAGCTTTTTTCATAGACCGTGCCAGCGATAAAAACATAGCTGAACCACGAGGAGCAGAACAAGACCACGCCGCTGAGCGCCAGCACGCAGATTTTCCCGCGCAGACTATGTATCCAGCGCCAGAAGGTCGGCAGGTAAAAGTTCAGTCCCAGCAGGATGCTTTGTATGGCAAACGAGGCAAGATTTGCCTGCCACGCCTGTGAAAACACATAGTCCCGCATCCCCTGTGCGGTACTCCACCAGGAAACGATTGCCAACAATACTGTGGCAAGGCGCAGCAGCATCAAAATTATTTCCTGCGAGTTTGTGGCTTTTGGTTTTAGCTGTCCCCCTACTTTTTGTAGGCGATTCCAAACATTGGTTTCGCTTGCTCCTGTCTCTTGCTCAACCGTTGGTTGCAACACTGCCTGTATCAACAGCGAAATTCCTTGAACAACTGCTACCAGTACCCACATACCGCAGAGACTGTTCATAAAGATTCCCGTATCGCTCAAAGGAGTGGGAATTCCGGCTACGCAGGTATTGAACACAAATGCCATCAGTGTAATAAAACTTGCCGCGGCGATCGCCACGGATTTTTCTGTGCTTTTTTCCCCACGCAAAAGCCCCACATAGCTGAAGAAATTCAGTACCAACAGCAAAATGTTCACCGTGACCACGCCGGATGGATTGGAAGAAGCCATCTGCTGGCACAGCAAAACCACCGCCGCAGTCAATGGAGGCAAAAGAAAAGATTGTCGTTTCCAGAAGCCGCCTTTATCCGATTTGTTCTCCATCATTATCACCCCTCGCGTTCTGATTATTTCCAGTACACTTTATATAGTTAGCATACCATAGCTTTCTGCATTTGCACAACGGGTCGCCATAAATTTTACATCCGCTTTGCATGATTGGCAAGATACTGCACCGAACTCTAACCAAGTTATATATTTGCACCACTTCACAAAAGGTCCTCTTTCACAGCGAAAGAGGACCTTTTGTTTACTTACATCCCAGTATTTCCAATGCCCTTGACAGGGGCATCACTTTCTGGCACTTTGCCTCTTTGGAATCATATCTTGCTTTCTTACCGTCCGGCATCACCGCTATGGCGTTTTCTGTCAGGATGGCTGCTTTCAATTTGGGAACATATCGATGTATCTTCCCCTGCCGGTCAATCTTGGCATGAGGCATGATAAGTTCTGCCGTTCCCAGCTTGATTTTTGCTTCTTTCGGCAGCGGTGAAAGCCATTTGTAGGTTTCACACTCAGAAGCAGTATCCCACATAGAATACTGGTATGTTCGCCCGCCGAAGAAGCTATCCTGCTGTTCCCTATATTCAAAGTGTTCTGTCTGTTGCGTTACCATCTGTGCCACACGGGCGGCATTCAGTTCCATCTCCTCTAAGCGGATGTACTCATGCCGTTGGTGTTCGCAATAATAGCCGCAGCTGATATTGACCGCAGCTGTTTCCAGATACGGCGCAATGTAGGATATATCACTGCGTGAACCACCCGCTGTTTCAAATCCGAACGAGGTGATGAAGTCCTCAAACTCCGGGTTATCGCAGCGGTAAAACACAGCATCATTGCTACCCCGGCGGTCAAGCTCTACGATGTAGTTTACCTGCGGCCGCAAAGAACCTCTTGTGAATTTCTTTGCACCTACCAAGGACGGCATCAATCTGGCCGTGGTTCTGCCGGAGGCGTTGACCTCTCCCCAGCTTACCGCTGAATGGGAAAGCCGTCTGACCGAAATTGCCAAGGGGCAGGCTGACCCGGACGAGTTTATGGCCGGTATTGAGGCCATGACGCAGGAGCTGGTGAAAACCTATTCCTGCATCAGCGAAGATAAGCAGAAATTGTTTCAGGCCGAGCGTGTGGCAATCGTGATGTGTCCCCGCTGCGGTGAGGCCGTCTACGAGGGTAGGAAAAACTACTACTGCGGAAACCGGGCCTGTCAGTTTGTCATGTGGAAGAATGACCGATTTTTTGAAGAACGCAGGAAAGTGTTCACCCCGAAGATCGCCGCCGCGCTGCTCAAAGACGGAAAGGCCAAGGTAAAGGCTCTCTATTTCATGAAAACCGGCAAAACCTATGACGGGACGGTGCTTTTGGCCGATACCGGCGGGAAATACGTCAATTACCGCGTGGAACACAGGAACTAAGACACTAACAGAGCAAGCATAGGAAGTGTGGCTACACTCCCGGTAAAATCCTGACCCGGCATACCTGACCGGGCCGGGGATTTTGCTTGTTGATGGAAGCTCCAGCCCCCATGGTTGAAAGGGGCGGCTCCTTTTGGTATAATACAAATGAGGTGATTAAATGACTGAAACAGTTCAAGTGGCAATTATTTCTGCTGGTTTAGCCGCTTTAATAAACTGCATCTTTCAAATTATCAATAGGTTGGTAGATTTGAAAAAAGCGAGTATTGATAAGGAAGAGGAAGAAGCAAAGATGTATAAAGAAAAAAAGGAACAGGTTTATATAGCAGCTTTAGATCGACTTCTTCAAATCAGACGTGGTTTTGACTATACTTCTGATGATTACATGAAGTGGGAAAAGGTTCGGGAAAGGCTAGATACAGAGAATAGTACTTTTATCACGATTTCCCCTAAACTTAGGTTATATGCTTCGGATAGAATATTTAGGGAGTACCAAAAGCTTGCTCTTTGGTCAAAGTATTCTTTTGCACCACTGAATGGGCCACGGCTATTTGAAAATAGCAAGTGGGCATTTGATGCACAAATTACGCTTTTAGCCCATCTGATGCAAGCAGAATTAGGATATAGGAAAGAGGGAGATGAACAGGACACTGTTCAATGTCCTGACTGCGGTACAGTACATGATATTGTGCTTCGATGCCCTAATTGTGGCATGACCTATGAACAATTACGGGTTAAAGCAGATGAAGTATTTCGCCAACTTCAAGAACAGCAAACAGATTTTGATGATACCGATAACGAAACACCTATAAATAAATAATGCGTTTTTAAGAGTAGCAAGCCTAACTAAGTTTGCTACTCTTTTTTGAGAAAGGAGTGACCGAGTGAACGAAGTATTTTCCATCCAGCTTCACAACCGTCAGCTCTACGAGCAGAGCAAAGACGGTGTCTGGCTGGATATGCCTACTACAACGGAACAGCTACAAGCGGCCCTGCGGCAGATCGGTATTACCGCCGACAATCCGCAGGATTTTTTTATCAACGGGTATTCCTACCCGGAGGGCCAGCGTCCTGCGCTGTCTTATGATATGGTGCTGGCCGCCGACGTGGACGAGCTGAATTTCCTTGCCGCCCGGCTGGGCCAGCTTGACGCCTCCGAAATCGCAGAGCTGAACGCCGCCCTGCAAAACCCCAAGGGCGGCTTTGAGAGTATCGGCCAGATCATCGACTTTACCGGAAACGTGGACTACTAACACGGTGGTCTTGCCGGTGCCGGGTGAGCCGGTGATAATCGTCAGCCCATGCTGAAATGCCGTTCGTACCGCCTGTTCCTGCTTTTGGGAAAGCGTAATGCCCAGGCTTTCGCGCACCGATTCCAACGCAGACTCGATATTCTCGGCTACGCTGATGTTGGCAAGCCGCTCGGCAATCATGCGGGCGGTGTCGTCCTCCTGCCCGAACACGCGCGGGCTGTACAGGTACTGCTTGTAGGCAACCACTGCGCCATGCAGAATCATCTGCTGCAAGGTTTCCTGCACTTCCTCGGTGCGGACGCGCTGTTCCGGGATGGGAATGGGCGCATTGAGCAGGAGCAGCGTTTCCTTTACTAAATCTTCCGATGGCAAGAATAGGTGCCCTGATTTGCTGCGGGCATCCTCCAGCGTGTAGAGCACTGCGCCTTTGATACGCTCGGTGCTGTGCAGACGATTGTCCGTCTTGCGGACGATGCTATCCACACGCTTGAAGCCGAAGCCGGAAATCTGGCATAAATCATATGGGCATTTTTTGAGGATATCTACACATGCCGGGCCGAAGTGCTGATAGATTTTCAGTGCTGTGGCGGGCGTGATCTTGAACGGCCCCAAAAGGCTCATAAGGTTGCGCAGAACGCGGCTCTCGGCGTAGGATTCCTCAATGTCCTTGAGTTTTCCCTCGGTGATGCCGCGGATTTGCAGCAGCTTTTCCGGCTCGTTGTCAAGGATATTCAGGGTGTCCGGTCCGAACGTGGCAACAATGTCCTCTGCTGTCTTGGGACCGATGCCCTTGATAAGCCCGGAACCCAAGTATGCCAGCAGACCGTCCGCTGTCTGCGGAACGATTTCCTGCCACTGCTCGACCTGCAGCTGATACCCGTACTTGCTCTCGACCCACTCACCGTCCAGTTCCAGCTCCACCGCCTTGGTGCGGGGCAGTTCGTACCCCACCGCCGTAAAGCGCAGCATACGGTCGCCGTAATAGCGGTCGCTGCAAGCCTGCAGCGGAATGCGCGGATCATTGGTTTTGACAACGATGATGGAGAATTTGTTTGCTTCGTTGTAAAAAATCGTAGATTCGTAGGTGACACGGCAGCCGGTAATGCCGCTGTGTTCCTGTTCACTGTCGTGCATAGGCACGCTCCCTTCTTTGTCAGGCGGCTTCGTCCGCCGCTTTTGCCTTGATGCTGAACCGCCGCGATTCCGATACCGTGACGTACTCGTCATAAATATCCGGGTGCAGCAGCTTCAGCTTTTGGAGGTTGTCTTTCGTGATGCCTGTCCGGCTGACGGGGTTGTAGCTGATTGTGTACTGTGTACCGCCGTACTCCCCCATCGCCATGCAGCTGCCGTCCAGTTTGGCAACCATCTGACCTTTCAGCCGCTGCATTTCTGTGTCCAGCGTTTTTGCCTGCGTTTCCACTTGCTGCTTTTGCTCCTGTAAGCGGAGATACCGCAGCATGGTAGCAGACAGGTCATTGTCCAGCTGGATGGCAGGAATCGTCTTATCCGCAGCACCTAAGCGGCGGCGCAGGCTTTCGAGAATCAGACTGCCGTCCTCGGTGTAGGGCGGCGGGATGCGGGTCAAGATGTGGTCGTGCCAAAACTCGCGTTCCAGATAGACCATTTCCTGCTCATATTCCCGGTCACGGTACAGGTGGCGGATAATGACTTCGTCCTCATTGTTGCCGTAGAGACAGCAATAGAAGATTTCGTCCATGTCCATGACGGCCATGTAGTGCCGCCCCTGTGTCTCGTAGTAGACAGGAACACATTCCTCGCCGTCCTTCCACCAGTGGTCTTTTGCGTTGTAGTTGGTCGTTTTGATTTCCAGCAGCGCAATTTTTCCGTTTGGCAGGCGAACAAAGTAGTCCACATCTGCCAGCATAAAGGGATATTGCGGGTGCTGGAACATCTTCTTGATTTGGAAAACTTCCAACCCGGTTTTCTTGGTGAATATCTGGGCAACCAGTGGTTCCAGCAGATGCCCCATTTCCAGTGCCACCCAGTTGCCTGCATCATCGACAGCCAAAGCGATGTTCAGCTTGTCATCGTACAGATCGCGGGCGGTTCGGAACGGAGAAATGCCGAGGATCGCGGCGACATCGCTGCCGCCTATCCCCCGCCTGCGGTATGCCAGCCATTCCTGCTCGGTGAGGTTTTCGGTGCTGACCAGCACCTTGGGTTCCTGCCGTATGTGCTCCGGCATCTTCAGCCCCTCCTCTCGCGCTGGCGATAGGGGCGTTTGGGCCGGGTGCGCACATGGTACAGCCGATACTGCAAATTGCGCGGGATGGGTCTTGCCTTGCGCGGGCGCGTGATGCGCCGCGCGATGGCCTTGGGTCTTGCCTGTTCGTTCATTTGGTGTTCCACCTTTCCTATATAGAATGTATTTCTCAAAGCCGATTGGCCTTGAAACAAAATAAAAAAAGCGAGAATGACCGCAGGCAATGCCTGATGTTCACGGCAAACCGTGAACCACGATCCTTCTCGCTATGGTTGGGTGTTTTCCACCCCGTATAAAAAGAAAAGTGCCGGCAGCGCCCACCCAAAACAGGCAGGACAAGGCTGCTGGCACGAATTACAAACTTAAACAACGTGTGCACAAGGCACAAAAATCATTTACAGGTGGAGTATAGCATATTTATCGTTTTCTGTCAATGGACTTCCCTTGTGGGTAGGAAACGTATTCCGACTCTCGTACCTGTTGTCAAGAGGGTATTTTTCGCTGTTTTATAAACATAAAAGCCGCAAGAAATCTTTCTTGCAGCTCTTTTTATCGTATAACCGTTTGCTTTCTGTTCAATGCCTCGTTATTTAACAGCAGGCCAAGCACGGCAAACCTATAGGTCACGATTTCTCCACAATCCATGGATTTACGAATATCCTGTATGCGGACAACAGCTTTCAGAATTTCGAGTTGCTCCTCGGTCAGGTAAAATGTGACCTGCTTATTGATTGGCTTTCCTCCTCGCTTCCCTGTTTGCTCCGGCAGGTATTCTATTACATCTCTGCTCGCTGGCAGTACATAATAGTCTTGTTTTTTTCCTTCTGGAATTGCCATATCTTCTTCCGAGCCAGATACAACACAATGCCCCTTCCCTACCCTTGCAACTTTTTTGATTTCGCTGATAAGTAGTCGGTTTGCGATGGTTCCTACCCGAAGTCCTTCATACGCTGCTTCCAATTCAAAGCACTCGTATATCTCTGGCCGGAAGCGAATCAAAACCCGTTCCTTTTTCTCCATTGCCGCCACCGACCTTACTCAATCGCCTCTATAATATTTTTTAGCTTCGTAGAGATTTCGATAATCTCATTCAATGCGGCAACATCTGCGTCTCTGGATTCTTTAGATACGCCTTTCAGCGCTTTTACGAAAGCCTTGCTGCTGTATGTCTTGTTCAGCTTTTTGACCATTTGCGGCACATTTTTCTGAATTACACTGCTCTTGGTCTCGGTCACCTCATGTTCTTTGCGAACACGATCCTTGGCCGCCTCTTTCTTGCCCTCATAATTGATTGCAGATATTTCTTCGGGTTTACTGCTTGCTTTTACTCTGCCATATTCGTCCGCTTTTGCGCTCAAGTCGGCAAGCCCATCATCAAAGTAACCGATGGCCTTTTCATAAGCAGCTTCATATTCTTTTGTTGTTCCCTGCCGCTGTGCATCATAAAGAAGCTCTCTGAATGCATCATGCAGAGTATCTCTAAGAACCTCTACATAGTTTTTCCCGGCGCTTTCTGCATCATCACTGTGGCAATCCACTGCTTGCAGCTTCTCAAATCGATTTGCAATTTCATCCTGCTTATCCGCTTCAAAACGGAGATAAGTCTCGCACTCGCTTCTCGTTAAAGATTTATCATTCAGTAGAGTCTTTAACTTACCCTTCAGTTTTTCTTCTATACGTGCATCACGCTCAATCGTGCGCGGATTTACCGTACTTACACTCTTTGTCGCGTTCAACGCTTCTTCCCTGCTCATATTGTAAGGCTCTCTTTGTAAGCAGGTAATAAACTCCGCTATTGCCTGGCGTCGAATAGCTTCGTCACTAAAACCGCCACGAACCTGCAAGTTTGCACTGTACAGCAGCACCTTTTTCTCATTTTCGGTCAAAGGTGTTGTCACAACATTGCAGTTTACAATATTCCATGTTGCATCGCCTTTTTCCTGCAAATAGTTCAGCGCACGAAAGCGACGCTCGCCGGAAAGAAGAACGTATACCGCACTTCCTTCTTCCTGCTCAGGAAATACAACAAGGTTATGCATCAGGCCGTTGCGTTTAATGTCCTCTGCTAAAATGCGAATATCTTCGTCATCATCCATTGCGCGGAAGATTTGATTGTCAGGATTTGTTCGGATATTCACCAGCGCAATATCCTTGTTATCGTATTCAACCTTTCTGTTTTTTGCAAAAAGGCTATTATAAATATTGCCTGCCTCATTGTTGTTGACTTCTGCAAGCATATCTTTTCCGGGAAGACTGGGAGCCGTTATGTTTCCCTTTGTTCTTTTCTTCATTGCCATTTTAGTTCACCCCAATCTTTTCCAATCGAGACTTTAACTCTTCATAGGCCTTATTGTAGGCCACCGCCACAGGCTGCGTTTTCGCCATAAAACACACAGGAAGATGTTTCGTAACAGACATATTCACACTCAGACCACTGGGAATTTCCGTTTTATAAAGAGACGCGCCAAGAACCTGCTTGCATTGGTCGCGGATAATTTTTGTGGAAGCTGCCTTTTTTACAACCATGGTAAGAATAACGCCGATGCCTTTCAAGTGGCTGCCCGGTGTATTTCTAAGTTCATTGCAGAGCGCATAGGTACGGAATGCCGATTCCTGAGAATTAGCTTCGCAAAGCGAAGGAATCAGTACATAATCCGCTGCGTTAATTGCATTTGTCAGCAAAAGCGAATCGCGAGTAGGCTGTGTGTCAATAATTATGTAATCATAATCTTCTCTGACTTGGTTCAGAAAGTAATAAAGGAACTCGCCCATATTGGACAGGCACTTGGGGTCTCCCGGTTTGAAATACGTCTGTGCGTCCTCAAAGATTCCCGGAATTCGCTGATTGATGCGCGGTGTCTGCGCACTACACGGAATCATATCAACGTTCTCATATTCGGTTTCAACAATATAGTCTCTTGTCCTAGTGTATCGAAATCCGTCAAACATATCAAAGAGCGCTTTGCCATTATAAACTCCGCTTGTAATGCCATTTCCGCCGCTCAGCGCACTTGTAAGATTTCCCTGTGGATCTGTATCTATGCAGAGAACCTTTTTGCCCTCATCACCCATCAGATAGGCGAGGTTCGAAGCTGTGACTGTTTTGCCCGCCCCACCTTTTTCGATGGCGATCGTAATAATCTGTGCCGCCATTACTATTTCCTCATTTCGTCAGTTGTGTATTGGAAAGACTCGCGTACCTGTTGTTAAATGCAGTGTCCTGCTTCAACAGGTTGTTTTGCGACTTGCGTACCTGTTGCTATTCGCATTTTGTTCTGTCACCCAACTTCGGAGCAAACAGTTGATAAACTAATTATATCACATACATCTACTATGTCAACACGAATTATAGGACAATGCCCGCGCTTCTTTTTTCTAAATAAGTTTGCTAAGACTTAAGTACCTGTTGCTGTTTTCATTTGCGTTTTCTTTTGCCGCTCCGTTAAGCAGAAAAGCGGTCTGCCATTTTAGCAGACCGCTTTTCTCATAGTTCTTATTTAATCTTCAAACATGGCTGCCCAATCCACCTTGAATAGATTTGATCTATCGCCATCCAGCATAGCAGCACGACGTTTACCATCACTTATGATGGTCGCAGAGTTTTCTATTATGTCGTTGTAAACCACTGTGCGATAGTATTGTGCGGATTTTCTTTCTTGGGCCTTTTCGAGCATTGCCTTATATTTAACGCTCATTCCCAATGCCCATGTTTTCAAACCGTCGTTATCCTTGATAATTCGGTTCAGTGCTTCAAACGTTTCCTCTGCTTGATCTTTCTTCTTTATATTAGTCAAAATCTTTGCCGCGTATGTGAATACATCAATAAATATATTTCTCTCGTCCGGTGTCAATTTTTCCTCATACGTCTGATATTGGGCTTTTGCCTCCAACTCGTTTCGCGCCAAACGATAAGTCGTAGTTAGTATGGACTCGGCCAACGGCTGATTGTACTGCTCCAGCGTTTCCTTGTTGACAGTGCTGCGGCGCTTTCGTGGTTTTCTTCCGATTTCAGTATCAGCGCCTTTGTGTTCTTGATGGAAGGCCCTGACGTTTTTCATCTCTTCTCGATTTTTATACTTGATGAAAATATAGAGAAATTCGTATTTTCGGACTCCCCGCCGACGAACGGGCTCATAGTCAAACCAGAGATCCGTCATCTCATTGATTTCTTTTTTGACCATTACCAGAACATTCTTCTCAAAATCGGAGAAAACTTTATACTTTTCGGTAAGTGGTTTATCGCGGCTGAATTTGGCCGCAGAACTGTCTTTACTTTTGCTTTTGCTTCTGTTGATTTCATCACGCGTTGGCATAGAAAGCATCCCCTTGAATTCTTCTATGTCAAAACGCTTATACTTAAATCCTTTCAACGCATCGCGCTTATTGGGAAACTTTTGCAGCACTTCTTCTGTAACGGGTTCAAAAATCAATCCATTATTGTAAGAATAGTCTCTATTATTTCCGTTGTCATAAGACAAAATTATCTCATAGACACGCATCGAGTAGGTGCTTTGCATCATGAGCAAATACTCAATGCTGTAAGAAGTATAGTTGCTGGTGAGCTGTGCGATATCTTTCCAAATGTCCGGGTTAAAGCGCATACTTATCGTTTTTTTCTTCATGTCAACGATAGAACCACGGTTGACCCATGACATAGTCTTGTACTGATCGTTGCCAAGGGGTACCCAGAACATCCTATTTTCTAGGCTTTCAATGGTTTTGCGCAGATAGTTTGCGTAACCACTGTCCATTGCATTTACGCCCGTAAGTTTTGCAAAATCATCGAACGAAATCGTATAGTATTTCGATGCGTCCAAATCATGTCGCTGATCTATCTTTGACAGCAACATAAAAAGGATTTTTTGCTCATTGCGGGGTAGGGAATACTTTGTGCGCTGAATCAGATCGTTACTTTTTGTAATAAAAGAGCCGAAAGCATAGGTATCCCTCTTTTTTAGACCTGTTGGCTGCTTTCCGTCATTCGGCTTTTCATCCGATATAACTTCACCAACGATTGTATCTACGGCTTCGCTAATTTGATTGCTTTCATCTATTTTCTTCATAGAATACTATAAGACAAAAGATTGAGAATCCACTTTGTCTATACCTTTCTTTATGAACCAATCGTCAATTATGAGGAACTGTCGGTATGGAGAATTTGTGAGGGCATTCGCAAATTTAGATAAAGGTACACCTACACATTATATTCACTATCATACATTATCTAAAAAAAATTGTCAAACGCTTTTAACAACAGGTGATTTTATTTTTCGTTTTTCTTACAGACTTATATAATTACTTTTTACTCTTTTATATTTTATTATTATATTATATATATATTTTTTTGTGA
>OGMF01002984.1_pt1 | contig 13429 bp, 9 predicted proteins | sample 1572921 | NCBI WGS metagenome assembly OGMF01 (sample SAMEA2581919, study PRJEB24529) | metagenome | biome: Human gut stool | place: China | collected 2011
CTATCACGCACTGATCGAGAAGGAAGAAACCACTTTTCCCCGCACATGCGGGGGTGATCCCTCTTATTCAAGTGAAAGTTGGTCGCAAAGTGACTTTTCCCCGCACATGCGGGGGTGATCCGGACATCAAGAGAGCCGCCGCCGTTTTCCAGCGCTTTTCCCCGCATACGCGGGGGTGATCCTGTGCCAATGGAAACGCTCCCTCAAGCTGGGCGCTTTTCCCCGCATACGCGGGGGTGATTCCGTGCCCGGGTCAGACCTCGGGCACACTCTCGACTTTTCCCCGCATACGCGGGGCTTACAAAAAAGAACCACGGGCGCAACGGAAAGTGAAATGATATTTCTGGAAAGGAGAACTCTGCAATTTTATCGCCCGCCCAGGCTGCGATCAAGAATCCCCGCAAGGTTTTGCGTGAGCGCTTGAAAAAGCACAAATAACGCAATCGAACCGCCCCGGTTTCTGTAACAGGAAGCCGGGGCGGTTTTTGTGCCATTTGCTGAATCGGAAGAATCCGCTTGTAAAGTTGGGAAAAAAGGTGTAATATTGGTGTACAGAGATTTAGAACAATGCATGATATGTAATGTCTCTGCGATCTGCATCAGCGGATGTGCTCCGAATGCTTGATAGGGAGCAACACTTTCCCCGCCTTGCGGGGGTAACAGCCGGAAAACGGCAGACATCAAAAAAAAAAAACTGAAAAAACCATGAGAAAAGCAGCAAACATCCGCTTTATAGGACTTTTTGTGTGCTATTCTATCCTCAGAGAAACCCCGATGATGCGGAAAATGCGATTTTCCTGACTGCAGTGGAGGTGGAACAGGATGAGACGACGAACGCTTTCTTACGAGGTGCGGCTGTTTGCAGGCAAAACAGACCCGGTGAACAGCGGTTTCTGGCTGCCGCTCTGGATGCACCTGAGGGATACGGCGGGTATTATGGTATATCTGGTGCAGAAGTGGCTGCCGGAAAGCGTCCGTCAGCATATCGAGCTGGACGAGGACCTGCTGACACAGACCGCCTGCTTTCTGGGGTGGGTTCACGACCTGGGGAAGATATCCGCGGCTTTCCAGGGGCCAATGATGGCGCATTTGCCGGAGCCCAGACAGTGCCTGGAAAAATACACAACGCTCAGTTACCGGGAACAGAACCGCAAGTATTCACGTCACGCGTTGGCGAGTGAGGCCATCTTGCGGTGGCTGAAATGCCCCAACGGGCTTGCATCGGTAGCAGGAGCGCACCATGGCAAGCCACAAACCGGGAAGGACGTACTTGACCAGCTGGGCGATGAGGAAGAAGAAGGCAGCTGGGAATCCAACTATTGGCCCGAGGGCGAGCAGAAATTCTGGGAGAACTGCTGGCGGGAACTGTTTGACTACGCCTTGCAGGAAAGCGGCTTTTCCAGCGTGGACGAGCTGCCGCAGTTGACCATCCCGGCTGAGATCCTGCTGACCGGTCTGCTCATTATGGCGGACTGGGTAGCCAGCAATACCCGGTACTTTCCGCTCATCCCTGTGGAAGAGGTGGGCAGCGATACCCTGTATCCTGCCCGTGTCAATCGGGCGTGGGAAGCGCTGGACCTGACCTCTCCGTGGGAGGTGCGGTCGGATGTGACGGAACCGGGGGCGTTTGCGGAACGGTTCGGCTTTCCGCCCAACGAAGTCCAGCGGGCCATGCTGGAAGCTGTCAGCCAGGCCCAGGAACCGGGAATGTTCATTCTGGAAGCACAGATGGGCGTGGGCAAGACGGAAGCCGCGCTGGGCGCGGCAGAGATTTTAGCCAAGCACGGCGGTGAGGGCGGCATCTTCTTTGGTCTGCCCACCCAGGCTACCGCCAATGGTATCTTTGGGCGGCTGCTGGCATGGGCCGAAAAGCAGCCGGATGGGTTGGAGCACTCCATCAAGCTGGCCCACGGCATGGCCGAACTGAACGAGGCCTATATCCGATTGCAGCAGGACACGGTGCGGGTGGAGGAAGATCTGGAAGCAGACCCCGATGCCGACCCGGAGAGCCGGGTGATGGTGCATCAGTGGTTTCGCGGCAATAAGCAGGGGCTGCTGGCTGATTTTGTCATCGGCACGGTGGATCAGCTGTTACTGGCGGCGTTACAGCAAAAACATGTGATGCTGCGCCACCTCGGCCTTGCGGGCAAGGTGGTGGTCATTGACGAATGCCACGCCTATGACGCTTACATGAACTGCTATCTTGACCGGGCGCTGACCTGGCTGGGCCGGTACAAAGTGCCGGTGATCCTGCTTTCCGCTACCCTGCCCGCCAAGCGCCGGGTCGAGCTGGTCAGGGTCTACCTGAATGGAAGAACCGCCCCGGACGGCTTATGGCAGACCTGCCGGGGCTATCCGCTGCTGACCTGGACGGACGGCAAACAGGTGGAGCAGACGACTATCCCACTGGAAACCGAACCACGCAGAGTGGAGACATTCCCGCTGACCGAGGAACAGCTGACTGACACTCTGCGCAGTGCCTTGCGGGAGGGCGGCTGTGCGGGCGTGATCGTCAATACCGTAAAAAAGGCGCAGGCCGTTGCGGCCCGTCTGCGGGCAGAACTGCCGGAGTTTGAGGTGGTGGTATTTCACGCTCAGTTCCTTATGCTCGACCGTGCCGCCAAAGAAGAGGCGCTGATGAAGCGCATCGGCAAGCACTCCACCCCGGAACAGCGGGATAAGCTCATTGTGGTGGGCACGCAGGTGCTCGAGCAATCCCTTGATATCGACCTGGATCTTCTGGTCACAGAGCTCTGCCCCATGGATCTGCTTTTACAGCGCATCGGACGACTGCACCGCCACGAGGGGCGGGCTCGTCCCCGGCCGGTGGCGCAGGCCCGCTGTGCCGTGCTGGACACTGGGACGGAGGACTTCGACGAGGGCAGCAAAGCGGTTTACGGGGAATGGCTGCTCTGGCGCACCCGCAAGCTCCTGCCCACCGCCATTACTCTGCCCCATGACATTGCCCCGCTGGTGCAGGATGTCTATGGCTGGGAGCCTGACCTTCTGCCCGCCAGCCCGCAGAGCACTGCGGCCCGGGCGGAGTACGAAAAGGCCCAACAAATCAAAATGGGCAAGGCGAAGACTTTTACCATCCTGCCGCCAGAAGAGCATAGAAAGCGCCCTTCCCTGAATACGCTGGACAATTGGATGGATGATGTGGGTGCGGTCAGTGACAACGGTGCCCGTGCGGCGGTGCGTGACGGAGACCCTTCTGTTGACGTGCTGGTCCTGATGCGGGATGCGGCGGGAAATGTCTGCTTCCTGCCCGATGAAACGGGGCAGCCCGGTGCCTGCGTGCCCACGGACGAGCCGCCTCAGCCGGAGCTGGCGCTTCAAATTGCACGGCAGAAGCTGCGCCTGCCCGGATATTTCAGCAAGCGGTGGTCGGTGGAACAGACCATCGATGCACTGGAAGCCCGGAACCGGGAAGTGTTTGGGTTGTGGCAGCAGTCACCGCTGCTGCGGGGAGAACTGATCTTACTGCTGGATGACCACCTGACCGCACAGCTTGCCGGGCAGGTGCTGCAATATGACCGTGAAAACGGTCTGACCTACCGGAAGGAGGAAGAGAATGAAGCAAATTGAGTATAATTTGCTGGAGGAACGCTGGGTGCGGGTGCGCGGGCAGGATTACACCGTGCAGGAAGTTTCTCTGCCGGATGCCCTGCTGCACGCCCACGAATACCGCGACCTGGCCGGAGAACTGCCCACGCAGGATGCCGCCATGCTGCGGCTGCTGCTGGCGGTTCTGCACACGGTGTTTTCCCGGGTGGATGAAAACGGTACGCCGGCCCCCTTTGAGGAAACGGACGATGCCCTGATCCGCTGGGAGGAGCTGTACCGGCTGGGGCATTTTCCGGAAGCGCCCATCCGGGCCTATCTGGAGCAGTGGCGGGACCGCTTCTGGCTTTTCCACCCGGAACGCCCCTTCTGGCAGGTGCCGGAAGCGAAGATCGGCACAGAATACACCGCTTCCAAGCTGAACGGGGAGCTTTCTGAGAGCAGCAACAAGCTGCGGTTATTCTCGTCCTATGCAGGCGAAGGAAAAGAGGGCCTGACTTATGCACAGGCAGCGCGGTGGCTGCTGAGTGTGAATGGCTACGATGACACCTCTGCAAAGCCCAAGGGCAAGGGTCTGCCCTCGGTGGGCGCTGGCTGGCTGGGAAAGCTGGGGTACATTCAGGCGCAGGGCAGCAACCTGTTCGAGACTTTGATGCTGAACCTCACTCTGCTCAAGGATGGCGTAGAATTGTGGGGGGAGAATCATCCCTGCTGGGAACTGGAACAGCCCCACAGTGCAGAGCGCACAGAAATCGCCCTGCCGGACAATCCTGCGCAGCTGTTGACCCTGCAATCCCGGCGGCTCCTGCTCGACCGAGAGGGGGAAATCGTGACCGGATTTTCTCTGCTGGGCGGCGATTTCTTCCCCCGGGAGAACGCATTTGCAGAACAAATGACCGTCTGGCGTGACCCGGATGCCAAAAAGAGCAAAAAGACCGGGAAGGTCACCTTTGTGCCCAGCCGTCACGACCCGGCAAAGCAGTTCTGGCGGGAGTTTCCGTCCGTGTTCTGCGAGGAAGGGGAGAGTGTCCGCAAGCCTGGCGTTGTCCGCTGGGTGGAAATGCTTCAAAATGACCCGGACTGCCCGCTGGAACGCAAGCGGCTGATCCGCTTTGCCATCAGCGGCATGAAGTATGGAGATAAGGATTTCTTTGTGAACGATTCCTTCAGTGACAGCCTGACCTTTCAGGCCGCGTTGCTGGGAGAACTGGGACGGCGCTGGACAGTGCCCATCCGGGATGAGATCGGGCGCTGCGAGCAGGCCGCGCAATGCGTCGGCCGCCTTGCCTGGGAGCTCTCCCTTGCGGCGGGAGATAAGAACGATACGACCGCGGAATCCGCCCGCACTCAGTTTTATTTTACCATCGATCAGCCGTTCCGACTTTGGCTGCAAAGCATTGACCCCGAAACGGACAAGCTGGACGAAAAAGCCGATGAATGGCAGGAGAAAGCCCGCAAACTGGCTGCAGAGCTGGGCCGCCAGATGGTGGAGCGGGCCGGAAATGCCGCCTTTGTGGGCCATAGGGTCGAGGTGAAAACAGGCGGTAAAAAGGACGAAAAGAAAACCGTTCTGTATACGGCCCCCAAGGCCTACAACAGCTTCCTGTACAATCTGCGGAAGCTCTATCCGAAGAAAGAAGGAGGAACAGCATGATAACGGATGCGATCCATGATTATGTGGCCGGACAGCTGAGCGGGCTGTGGAGTCTGCCCAAACCCCAGCGGCGTGCCCGGCTGGCAGAGCTGCGCCGGGGCGTTGGGCATCAGCCCGGCGACCTGCCGGCGCTGTGGGGCAGCTTCCTGCAGGAACTGCCCAAAGGGCTCTGGGGCAGGGAAACGGCGGCAGGAGAGTGCCGGGAACCATCGGAAGCCGAGTGGGCGGTCTACCTTGCCCTGACTCTCTACGCCCTGCACCAGCAGGGAGAAGAGAACATTTCCATGAATGAAAAGGGCTGCACGCTGGGCAGGGCGGTGCGCCTGCTGGCCCAGAATTCCGCAGCTGCCGCGCAGGACTGGACCGAGAGCAGCGTCCTGCGCCGGTTCAACGCACTGGCCACAGCGGATTCCATGCCCGAGGTCTCCCACTACCTCCGGGGGATGGTGCAGCTGTTCCGGGGAAATGAACCGAAGCTGAAACTGGATTACCCCCGGCTGGCTGTGGAGCTGTACCGGTTCCAGCTCCCGGATCAGGCAGCCAATGTCCGCCTGCAGTGGGGCCGGGACCTCTACCAGATGAATGCCGACACACCTGAAACCGAAGAAAAGGAGAATTGAAATGGATACCAAGCGTCTGTATGTTGATTTTCATGTGCTGCAAACGGTGCCGCCCAGCTGTGTGAACCGCGACGATACCGGCAGCCCCAAGACGGCTGTCTATGGCGGTGCCACCCGCGCCCGGGTATCCTCTCAGGCGTGGAAGCACGCGATCCGAGAGATGTTCAAAGATGAGTACATGCTGAATGCCGAAGATATCGGCAGCCGAACCAAAAAGATTGCAGATGTGGTGGAAAAGCAGATCAAACTGCTTGCACCGGATGCGGACGCAGCTAAACTGGCAAAGAAAGTAGTCAAAAACACAGGGTTTAAGGTGGACGAGAAGAGCGGAGAGGACAAACTTAAGACATTGTTTTTTTTGAGCGAGGCCCAGGCCAAAGCATTGGCTGAATTGGCGATTGCAGATTGCAATGACCCGAAGCAGTATAAAGATGCACTGGGGACGGCTCCTTCGGTAGATATGGCGTTGTTCGGAAGAATGGTGGCAGATGCACCTTCCCTGAATTACGATGCTGCCGCTCAGGTGGCCCACAGCATCTCCACCCATGCCGTGCAGAACGAGTTTGATTACTTCACCGCCGTGGATGACTGTGCCCCGGAGGATTCGGCAGGCGCAGGCCATCTGGGCACGGTGGAGTACAACTCTTCCACCCTGTATCGCTATGCCACCGTCAACATGGTGGAACTGGTGCACCTGCTGGGGGCTGAAAAGGCAGCCCAGGCTGTCCGGGTGTTCGGCGAAGCCTTCATCCGCTCCATGCCCACCGGAAAGCAGAACAGCTTTGCCAACCGTACCCTGCCGGATGCTGTCTATGTCACCCTGCGGGAGGATCAGCCTGTGAACCTCTGCGGTGCTTTTGAAAAGCCGGTGCGCAAGAGCCCTGAAGGCTATGCGGAACCCTCCAAGACGGCGCTGAAGCAATATGCGCAGCAGGTGTATGCCTGCTATGCGGATGCTCCGGCCCAGAGCTTTGCTGTGGGCATCGGGCTGGACGAGCTGGCCCCGGCCATGCCCCTGAACCAGATGCTCACCGCGCTGGAACGTGCCGTAAAGGAGAAGCTGCCCGGAAATGAGGTGTGACCATGGCAACGCTGTTGCTTCGGCTGGCCGCGCCCCTGCAATCGTGGGGTGCGGATTCCAAATTTGAGACCCGCAAAACGAACCGGGAACCCACCAAAAGCGGTGTCATTGGCCTGTTGGCGGCGGCTCTGGGCCTGCGCCGGGACGATGCCGCAGGCCTTGCCCGGCTGAACGGCCTGCACTTTGCCGTCCGTGCTGACCGGGAGGGCAGCCTGCTGGTGGATTTCCACACAGCCAACCGGGAAGAGGATCGGAAAAAAGGCAAGGCTCCCTATGTGACCTACCGCCATTACCTGCAGGATGCGGTCTTTCTGGTGGGGCTGGAAAGCGAGGACACCGCCCTGTTACAGGAGCTGGAAACGGCCCTGAAACATCCGGTCTACCCGCTGTATCTGGGGCGGCGTTCCTGCCCGCCCACCCTGCCGCTCTGCCTTGGCCTCCGGGCCGGGAAACTACAGGATACCCTGCGGGCAGAACCGCTGCTGGTGAAACAGAGAAATGGGGCCCCCTTGCGCATCGTGGCAGACGCGGACCCGGCGGATGCTGCTGCCGTGCCCCGGCGTGATCTGGCGGTGTCGTTCAGCCCCATCCACCGGCAGTACGGCTTCCGCCCGGTGCGGGAGTGGAACACAAACCCGCCGGAAATGCCCGGCGCGACCGAACATGACGCAATGGCAGAATTGAGGTGAGAAATCATGTATCTATCCCGCGCAGAACTTGACCCGACCCGCCGTGAGACCATGGTGGCGCTGATCTCGCCCCAGAAATTCCATGGTGCGGTGGAAAACGCTTTTCCCGGTGCGCGCCGCCGCAGGCTGTGGCGGCTGGATCAGCTGGGAGAAAAACTGTACCTGCTCCTGCTCAGTGAGGAACGGCCGGACCTGACCGCCCTGTGTGCGCAGTTCGGCACCGGTGCGCCCCCGGAGACCCGGCCCTATGACCCGCTGCTGGAACGGGTGACAGCGGGCAGCTGCTGGCAGTTCCGCCTGACTGCCAACCCCACCCGCAGCAAAAAAGACTCTGCCGACCATACGGCCCGGGGAACCCTGAAACCCTGCTATCTCGAGGTGGAGCAGGAGGAGTGGCTGTGGGCGCAGGCCGCAAAGCACGGCTTTGCCGTCTCGGAGGGGTCCTTCGCAGTGACCCGGAAGCAGACCTATCACTTCAAGAAAAACGGCACCCGGCCTGTTACCCTGCTGGTTGTGACCTACGAGGGCATTCTGCAGGTGACGGACCCGGAGGCCTTCAAAGCCCTGCTGTGCGAGGGCGTTGGCCGGGGCAAGGCCTATGGCCTTGGCCTGATGACCATCATCCACAGGGGAGGAGACCATGGCTGAGATGCCGGGCATTGCGCGGCCCGAACGGCAGGCGCTGCCGCAGCTCCGGGACCGGATGACCTTTCTGTATCTGGAACACTGCACCCTTGGCCGGGACAATGGAGCCATTACCGTAACGGATGAAAAGGGAATCGTTCAGGTTCCGGCAGCGGGCATCTCTGTCCTGCTGCTGGGGCCCGGCACCCGTGTGACCCACCGTGCCATGGAGCTGATGGGGGATACCGGTGTGGCAGCGGTCTGGGTGGGGGAGCATGGCGTGCGGTTCTACGCCCATGGCCGTGCCCTGAGTGAGCACTCCCGCCTGCTGGAACGGCAGGCTGAGCGCTTTTCCAACCAGCGGGAGCATCTGGAAGTGGTGCGCAAAATGTACCAGCTCCGTTTCCCGGATGAGGATGTTTCCCGCCTGACCACCCAGCAGCTCCGGGGCCGGGAGGGCAGCCGGGTGCGCACGGCATACCGCAAGGCCGCAAAGGCCACCGGTGTCAAATGGAATGGCCGGGTGTATGACCCCAATGATTTTTCTGCAGGAGACCTCGTCAATCAGGCACTTTCGGCGGGCACGGCCTGCCTGTACGGCCTGGCCTTTGCGGTCATCACTGCGCTGGGCTGCGCGCCGGGACTGGGATTTGTCCACGTCAAGCACGAGGGCTCTTTTGTGTACGATATCGCCGACCTGTACAAAGCCGAGGCGGTCATCCCGCTGGCCTTCGAGGTGGCGGCGCAGGCTCCGCAGGATCTGCCCTCCGTTATGCGCCGCCGTGTGCGGGATGCCATGGTGGAACATCATATTCTGGAGCGGATGGTGCACGATGTCCGCTGGCTGCTCCTGAACGAAGAGGAGCAGGCGGCGGAACCGGAAGCGGTCTATCTCTGGGACAGCAAGATCGGCACCGTTGCCAACGGCGTAAACTACTTCGATGCGGAAGAAGGTGAGGAGCCATCGTTGTCCTGACTATGACAAACTGTCCGCCCAGCCTGCGGGGTGACCTATCCAAGTGGCTGTGCGAGATCAACACCGGCGTGTATGTGGGCAATGTGAGCAGCCGTGTGCGGGATGCCATCTGGGATCGCGTCTGCGAAAACCTGAAAAATGGGCAGGCAACGCTGGTGTTCAACACCAACAACGAACAGCGGATGGATTTCCGCACCCACAACACCAGCTGGGAGGCCGTTGATTTCGAGGGCATCAAGCTGATGCGCCGCCCGCTGCCCCGGACGCAGGCCCCGGCGGCTGATCTCAAGCCGGGATTCAGCAACGCGGCCAAACGCCAGATGGCTCAGAAGATGGCCCGGAAGAAAGCCGCCGCCCCTGCCAAGGAAGAAAGCTACACCGTGATCGACCTTGAAACCACCGGTCTGAACGCCGCCTCAGATGCCATTGTGGAATACGGCGCTCTCCGTGTGCGGGATGGTCAGCCTGCCGAAGAATTTTCGGCCCTTGTCCGGGGCACAGAACCTCTGCCGGATGTGGTGGCAAAGCTCACCGGCATCACGCCGGAGGAGCGGAGCGGCGGTATGGAGCCGCTGGCCGCGCTGGAGGCGTTCCTCGCATTCGTGGGCAAAGATACGCTGGTGGGCTATCACCTGAAATTTGACCTCGATTTCTTGCGTGCGGCCTGCATTCGGAATGACAGACCCATGCTTACCAACCGCAGCATCGATGTTTTGCCCCTTGCCCGCCGTAAGGTGTCGGGGGTGATGAACTATAAGCTGCTCACGCTGGCCCGGCATTTTGAGGTTGCCCAGCAGGAGACCCATCGCGCCCTGCCCGACTGCTGCCTGATCCAGCAGGTCTATGCAAAACTGAATGAAACGGGATCGGCCCGCTGATAAAAATGCCGCTTCTATGGAATCTTTTTAGTCTTTTCCCCGCCCACGCGGGGGTGATCCTGAGTTTTTTTGCGTCTTCTGAGCTGGATACTTCTTTTCCCCGCCTGTGCGGGGGTGATCCCGAACCCCGGCAGAACCACATCGACATGGATGGCTTTTCCCCGCCTGCGCGGGGGTGATCCATCTACAACACCTGTGCACGCCTGATCGAACGCCTTTTCCCCGCCTACGCGGGGGTGATTCCAGTTCAGCAGTCTTGAACCTATCGTCCAGTTCCTTTTCCCCGCCCACGCGGGGGTTCCACATTGACAACCCTGCGCAAAAAGCAGATAATAGGTTTATCTTGAATGCAAATGCAGAGCGAGGAAAAATAGATGCTGTATTTTGAAAACGATTACTGCGAGGGTGCGCATCCGGCGATCTTACAGAAGCTGGTGGAGACCAACTTTGAAAAGGTCTCCGGCTACGGCACCGATCCCTATTGCGCCAGTGCGCGGGAGAAGATCCGCGCGGCGTGCGGCGCACCGGATGCCGATGTCTGGTTCATTTCGGGCGGCACCCAGAGCAACGCCATCGTCATTGCATCGATGCTGCGCCGCTGGGAGGGTGTGCTGGCCGCATCCACCGGCCATGTGGCTGCCCACGAGGCCGGTGCCATCGAGTTCACGGGCCACAAGGTCATCGGCCTGCCGCACACCAACGGCAAGCTGGATGCCGGGACTGTTGAGGACTGGTGCAGGACCTTCTATGCCGATGGCAATGTGGACCACCTCGTGTTTCCGGGCATGGTGTACATCTCCCACCCGTCGGAGTACGGTACCCTGTACACCAAGGCAGAGCTGGAAGCGCTGTCCGCTGTCTGCCATAAGTACCATATGCCGCTGTTTATGGACGGTGCCCGTCTGGGCTATGGTCTGACCGCCGAGGGCACCGATGTGACGCTGGCCGATGTGGCCCGCCTGACCGATGTGTTCTACATCGGCGGCACCAAAGTGGGTGCGCTCTGCGGCGAGGCAGTTGTGTTCCCCCACGGCGCACCGGCTCACTTTATGACCATGGTCAAGCAGCAGGGCGCTCTGCTGGCAAAGGGCCGTCTGCTGGGCATCCAGTTCGATGTGCTGTTCACCGATGACCTGTACCAGACCATCAGCAAAAATGCCATTGAGACCGCCGCCGTGCTCAAGAAGGGACTGGCCGAAAAGGGCTATTCGTTCTTCATGGATTCGCCCACGAATCAGGTGTTCATCGTGCTGTCCAACGAGCAGCTGGCCGCGCTGGAAGGCAAGGCCAAGTTCGGCTTCTGGGAGAAGTACGATGATACCCACACCGTTGTCCGCATTGCCACCAGCTGGGCCACCCGGATGGAAGAGGTGGAGCAGCTGCTGGAGCTGATGTAAGGGCACACCTGCCAAATGGCGGCGCGGCTCTTTGTGCAGGATGCAGATTGTATTTTCTGCGCGGATATGCTATTCTTAACTGGATAAAGGCTGCACTTTGTGCACCGTGGAAGGATGGTTTATATTATGGGCTTTTTTGACAAGCTTTTTGGCGGCAAGGCCGCATCCGAGACGAAATTTTCCGGCCAGAAGATGACGGTCATGCTTCCCATTGACGGCAAGGTGATCCCGCTGGAACAGCTGCCTGACGAGACCTTTGCCTCCGCGATCCTGGGCCCCGGCTGCGGCGTGGAGCCCACCGGCGACACCGTTTATGCTCCCTTTGACGGCACTGTTACGCAGGTGCCCGAAAGCCTGCACGCCGTTGGTATGATGAGCGATGACGGCATTGAGCTGCTGATCCATGTCGGCATGGACACGGTGGAGATGAAAGGACAGGGCTTTACCTCCCTGACCAAAGAAGGGGCCAAGGTCAAGGCCGGCACCCCGCTGCTGAAGGTGGATCTGGAAGCCATCCGCGCCGCAGGCCACCCCACTGCAACGGCCCTCATCGTGACCAACAGTGATGACCTGCCGGAGATCAGTGTTGCTGCAAACGGCGATGCTGCCGCTGGCACGCCGGTGTTCAAGTTCAAGAAATAAGTGAGCAGATCCCCCGAAGGCAGAGTGCTTTCGGGGGATTTTTGCGGAGAAAAGTCGTACTTATTTGCAAAAAATGCTGGATTTTGCGCGATTTTCTCTTGCATTGCAGGGGGAGTTGTGCTAGAGTAGACAAAGTGTGAGCCAAAAACCGGTAATGTGAGAGGAAAAGTATATGGAAACAAAAAAGAAGCACGAATTATCCCTTGCAAAACGCATGGCGATCTCTCTGGTCTGCGGCCTGGTGGCCGGTCTGGCCTTTATGTTCCTGCGGGAGCATCTGAACGCCAGCGGCCAGGCAGAGACCTGGACCACCATCAACAACCTGCTGTTCCAGGATATCACCGCCGAGGGCGCTGAGCGAGCCTTTGGCATCTTCTATATCATCGGCCAGCTCTTCATCAAGGCGCTTCAGCTGGTGATTATCCCCATGGTCTTTACCTCCATTTCGCTGGCCATCGGCAGCATTGCAGACACCCGCACCATGGGCCGCATTTCCGCAAAGACCCTGTTCTGGTTCCTGCTGTGCTCCTTCCTGGCGCTGCTGCTGGCAGGCTGTGTGGGCTACGGCGCCTACTCCATGGGCCTGTTCAACACCCGCATCGAGGGTCTGGCAGAGGCCAGCGGTTCCACCGGTTCCAACCCCCTGAACGTGGTGCTGAACATCATCCCCTCCAACATCATCACTGCCTTTGGCAGCAATGGCGCTGTGCTTTCCAGCGTGTTCCTGGCAGTGGCCATCGGCCTGAGCATGAACACCCTGGGCGAGAGCCGCACAGCGACCCTGCGCCGCCTGCTGGGCGAGGTCAACGATGTGGTGGTCGTGTTCCTGAACTTCATCGTCAGCAACTTTGCCCCCTTTGCAGTCTTTGTGCTGCTGACCCGTACCTTCGCCATCTACGGCATTGATTACCTCAAGCCCGCGCTGGTCTATGTGGTGGTCACGGTGGTCCTGCTGCTGGCCTTCCTGATCATTGCCTACCCGCTGGTCATTGCACTGGGTGCCAAGCTGAACCCTTTCACCTTCATCCGCAAGATCGCCAACGTGGCAGTGTTCGGCTTCTCCACCTCCTCCAGCGCCGCCACCCTGCCCCTGAACATCAAGGTGTGCGAGGAAGAGTTCGGCGTGGATGAGAGCATCGCTTCCTTCGTCCTGCCGCTGGGCATGACCATCAACATGGACGGCACCGCCATCATGCAGGTCATTGCCACCGTGTTCATTGCAGGCTGTGCCGGTTACACCGTCACCCCCGGCCAGCTGGTCGTGGTCGCCCTGCTGGCCCTGCTGGCATCTGTGGGCACCCCCG
>OGMF01002986.1_pt1 | contig 13423 bp, 7 predicted proteins | sample 1572921 | NCBI WGS metagenome assembly OGMF01 (sample SAMEA2581919, study PRJEB24529) | metagenome | biome: Human gut stool | place: China | collected 2011
TGTTCTCTAATTGGTTGAACTATTTCGTTTATCAGGAAACTCCGTACAATATTAATGATATAAAATAAGTGACAAGCTACAAGCTACGAGTTACAAGTACCGTTCGGTATGATAGCGCGTAGCTAGCTGTAGCTTGTAGCCTGTAACTTGTAACTGAATAGAATGATAAAGCAACGGAAAATAGAATTGTTGGCACCTGCCAAGAATCTGGAATGTGGTATCGAGGCTATCAATCACGGTGCGGATGCAGTGTACATCGGTGCGCCCCGCTTTGGTGCGCGTGCGGCTGCCGGTAACTCACTGGAAGATATCGCTGCTTTGGTGGCGCATGCCCATTTATATAATGCCCGGATTTATGTAACTGTCAATACGATTCTGAAGGAAGAAGAACTGGCGGAAACGGAAGCTATGATTTGGGATTTGTATCGTGCGGGTGTCGATGCACTCATTGTGCAGGATATGGGAATTACCCGTCTGAATCTGCCGCCTATCCCTCTGCATGCCAGTACGCAAATGGATAACCGTACACCGGAGAAAGTGCGTTTCCTTGCAGAAGCTGGTTTCCGACAAGTAGTATTGGCACGTGAACTTTCCTTGCAGGAAATCAGCCATATTCATAAAGCCTGTCCGGAAGTGCCGTTGGAAGTATTTGTACATGGGGCACTATGCGTTAGCTATAGTGGGCAATGTTATGTCAGCCAGGCTTGTTTCGGACGTAGTGCCAATCGGGGAGAATGTGCGCAATTCTGTCGTTTGCCTTTCAGTCTGGTGGATGCCGACGGAAAAGTAATTGTACGTGATAAGCATTTGCTATCCCTTAAAGATTTGAATCAGAGTGATATCTTGGAAGAGTTACTTGATGCAGGTGCCACTTCGCTCAAGATAGAAGGGCGTCTGAAAGATGTTTCTTACGTAAAGAATGTTACGGCTGCCTACCGCCAAAAGCTGGATGCTATCTTTACACGTCGTAAAGAATACGCCCGGGCTTCTTCCGGTACTTGTAATTATACCTTCCGTCCCCAGTTAGATAAAAGTTTTAGTCGTGGATTTACGCATTACTTCCTGCACGGACGCAGTGAGGAAATTTTCTCTTTCGATACTCCGAAATCCCTCGGTGAAGAGATGGGAACCATGAAGGAACAACGCGGAAACTACCTTACAGTAGCCGGATTGAAATCATTCAATAACGGTGACGGTGTTTGTTATATCGATGAGCAGGGACGTCTGCAAGGTTTCCGTATCAACCGTGTGGACGGGAATAAACTCTATCCGGCAGGTGAGATGCCCCGTATCCGTCAGCGTACTGTGCTTTATCGTAACTACGATCAGGAATTTGAGAAGCTGCTGGCACGTAAGTCTTCCGAACGAAAGATTTCCGTATCCTTGCTTTTGACAGATACCGCCTTCGGCTTTACCCTGACTGCTACAGATGAGGATGATAATAGTGTAACCCTTTCTTTCCCTTATCAGAAAGAACTTGCCCGTACACTGCAGGCGGATAATCTGCGTACACAACTCGGCAAATTAGGAAACACTCCTTTTGAAGCTTGTTCCCCTGTAGGGGCGAATCATCACTCGCCCGAAACTGGTTCCGCCATTGAAATTCATTTTTCCGGCAACTGGTTTCTTCCTGCTTCCGTCGTAGCCGAATGGCGGCGCCAGATTATAGAAAAACTTATTACTGTCCGCCGCATCAACTACCGTCAGGAACTGGCTGTCTGGAAACCGACCGTCCATCCTTTCCCGCTTCCGGATACTTCGCATAAATCAGTCGCTTCCAGAACTTCATTGACGTATCTCGGCAATGTGATGAACACTCGTGCCGCTTCTTTTTATACTGACCACGGCATTGCTTCCGTGGCTCCGGCCTATGAGAAACAAGCTGTTCCGGGTGCTGTCCTGATGTTTTGCAAGCATTGCTTGCGATATAGTATGGGCTGGTGTCCTACTTTCCAAAAAGGGCGTTCGCCTTATCGGGAACCTTATTACCTGTTGGGAACCGATGGTAAGCGTTTCCGTCTGGAGTTTGATTGTAAAAATTGTCAGATGAAGGTTTATGCGGAATAAGGAAGTGAAATATGGTTCAGAAATGCGAATCAGCATAGGACTGCGTAGAGTATATGGTTTCTTTTCTCTGCGCAGGTCTGCACTTATTTGGATTTCTTTATTCTTGTGTTTTAGTTTTCTTTCTTGCCGTTATTCCCGTCCCAACCTGGATGATGAAGGTATGAGCGCTGGGACCCGCGATTCTTTGACTTACCTTTATGACCGCCACTATACGCTGAACACCAATCTGGAAGTGGTGCAAGATTCTGTTGTGCTTGCTTGTCTACCGGTGAAAGATTGCTATAATACCCTTTACAAAGGAGATCGTGTGGTAGTGGCCGAATTTGCCATTCATCCGGCGGATAGTGTGGATAGTGTCTGGGTGAAGCTGGCCCATACTCAGGAGATACAAGGCTGGATTGGTGAGCGGGAGATGATGCAGGCTTTTGTGCCGACGGATAGTATTTCCCAATTCATTTATTTGTTCAGTGATACGCATGCATCGTATTTCGTTGTCATTTTCGCATTGTTTGTGGGTGCCTGGATGCTTCGCTTGTTCCGTCGCAAACAGTTGAAGATGGTTTATTTCAATGATATAGATAGTGTGTATCCGTTGTTGCTTTGCCTGCTGATGGCATTCAGTGCCACTGTGTACGAGTCCATGCAAGTTTTTGTGCCCGAAACGTGGGAACACTTCTACTTTAATCCTACGCTTTCTCCTTTCAAAGTGCCGTTTATCCTTTCGATCTTCTTGCTGAGCATCTGGTTGTTTATCATAGTGTTGTTGGCAGTGCTCGATGATTTGTTCCGCCAGCTTTCGCCTGCTGCCGCTATGTTCTATTTGTTGGGCCTGGCATCTTGCTGCATCTTCTGCTATTTCTTCTTTATATTGACTACACAGATATATATTGGCTACGCCTTCCTTGTCGCTTTCATTTGGATTTTTATGAAAAAGATGCATACCACACTTGTTGTTTATCGCTATCGTTGTGGTAATTGCGGACAGAAACTCAAAAAGAAAGGACGCTGTCCGGGGTGTGGCGCGATTAATGAGTAGGAGGAAGAATTTCTTCGCACACTCTCATTTCCATGCCTTTATACACCACCACAATCTTATGTAGCCGGGTGCTGCCGATAGCACGCTTTACCGTATCCGTATCAGCGTAGCGGTTGGCCTGGGCAATTGCTTCCTGACGTAACTCCTCCACATGAGTTTCGGGATCTTTGTATTTGGCATATTTCAGTTCCACGATGTAACTGTGCGCCATGTCGGAGTAGATGTCCAGCATGGGGCAGAGGAAGATGTCGACGTAGCCCGCCTGGATGTCCTGTTCGGAGATGGGGCGGTAGAAGCGGTTCTGTGCAGTCATGGCGAGGGTGAAGCCGTGAACGAAGAATTCGCCTTTCTGTTTGTCGCGTTGCGAGGCGTAGCGTTTCAGGCAGTCGGCGATGTAGTCGAAGTAGGCTTTCCAATCACCCCGATAAGCGAGACGGCTTGCCAGTTCGCTCTTCTCGTAACTGCTGAAACTCAGTTCGGCATCATTGTAGGTGTTCAAGAGATAAGTATATAGTTGTTCCTGTACTACTAGGTTGGGGATGGTCAGTTTCGTTTTTCCTTCGTGCGTGCCGCTAATGGTGAGCATTCCGAAATAGTAGAGCAGACTCACGAAGTTGTCCGGATTGGTGATGCCGGAGGCAGGGAAGCCGGTCTTCAGTTCACCGGTGATGAAGCCTTGACTCACCAGAGTCTGAATGACGGAGGCGTCATGGGCAAACTCTTTGTCCTTGCGGATGAGCATGCGCAGTTTCTCGTAATCGATGCGGATGTTCTCTTCCACCATGTTTAGCGGTGCTTTGCCATTGTCAATATAATTCTTGACGAAGTAAAGCACCATGTTGGAGTTGTACATCGTGGTTTCACCGTAACATTCCTGCGCAAAGCAATAGTTGTCATACCACGGTTTCATGATTTCTATCAACTCGTCCACGGTGTGCTTGAAGGGGCTGTTCGTCGAGTAATAGGTCAACATTTCGCGCACTTCCTCTTCCGTGAATCCCATCATCCGGTTGAATTTCGGCGTGAGGGAGTAGTTTGTTCCGATGTTGAAGCCACTGGTAAGGTCGTCCATCGTGACAGGGCTGACGCCAGTGATGAAGCAACGCTCGATGCTTGAATAAGTTCCTGCTTTTACTTTATTAAAGAAAGCGCGCAGGTAGCCTTCGCCATGCGTTTCGTTGGTGTAGCGATGCAGGCTTTCGGGATCGGCGAGGATGGCGTTGGTGAAGTGGTCGTACTCATCGATGAAGAGATACATTTTCTGTCCGGCACGTTCGCACTCATGATAGAGGAAATCGAATTGGTTGACGGCCCCATCTTTTTCATCCAATTTTTCTTTGATACCTTCGGGCAAGAGGTCGGCATATACTTCACAGAAGTAGTCGAAACAGATTTGGCAATGTTCGTCCAGACCTTTACGATAATTGTTCAGTTCACCGGTGATACCGGAGAAATTGAGATAGAGCACCAGGTAGCTGTTGCGGCTCGGTGTGGGATGTTGTCCGATATATAGGTCGCCGAAAAGAGCTTCGAACTTGTCACGGGTGCGTATGTCGTAATAGTGTTGCAGCATATTCAGCGTCAGGCTCTTGCCGAAGCGGCGGGGACGGATAAAAAAGAAGAAACGGTCTGCCTGTTCTATCAGGGGGATATAATGAGTTTTGTCTACATAATAATAGTCCTCGCGACGGATGAGTGCAAAGTTCATCATGCCGTAGGGAAGTCTTTTTCTGCCGGGTACTATGTATTTCTGTGGATCCATCTGCTATCCTCCTGCTACTATATTATTTAATCCGTTAACGACACAAAGATAGCAAAAGTTCTTGTAGTTTGGCAACGCTTAAAAAACAACTTGGCACATCAATGATAATTTATCTCTTATTTTATGATCAGCTATTACTAATACGAATCAGTAGTTGAATATAATTCATAACTGAAAAGAAATGAATAAAAGAGTGATAGGGTGGTAAGATGATAGGGTGGTAAGGTAGTAGCGGGATAACACTCTGTGGTATATAGCGCAGCCACTTTATCACATTATCACCCTACCATCTTATCACACTTTATTCATATCCCTGCAAACAAGCCTATTTTAGCGGGCTGAGCGAGGTTTTAGAATCTGCAACACAACCCAATGCCCGCCTGTAGCCATCCTTCCTTTATGAATCCGTTACCCATGCTTTGTCGAATTGGGAATCCTGACACTTATGACAGGCATTTTTAAAATATCTTTCATTTTTCTTGTTTATGTCGGCGGCAAACTTTACATTTGCCGGGTGTGCGGAAGCGTCTGCCGCAAAGTTTTTTTAGAATAATATTTAGAAGCGTCTTGCTTCATTCTTGTCAGTAACGAAACCTGAGAAATTTCAATCCACAAGAATGATACCTGGACGGCTTCACGCTATAAGCGTGGGGCTGCATTGTATCATTTCGTGGATTAAGGGCAATCTCAGGGCCCCGTTACTGGCGAAGTGTAGCAATCAGTTCTACGCTTCGTGTTTATTTACAGGCCTGCCATGGAGCTGAGGAAGACCGTAATACTCAAAAAAAACATGATGGATACCCAACCAAAAGAGAGGTATGAGCCGCCCGAAATAGAAATATTGCAGGTGGCGGTGGAAACTGGCTTTGCAACCAGCGACACCGAATCCGGTCTTCCCACTTGGGACAAGGAAGACGGTTACTGGCAATGATGCCCACCTCCGCACGTAAGCGGATGTTCCCACTACAATTAATTTTCAAAACAAAAAAATTACTCAAACATGAAAAGATTGACTTACCTCACGGCCCTGCTTTGCACAGCCGCATTGGCAGGTTGCTCCAACGAAGAACTTATGGAGAACGGAGCTGCCACGCAACAAGATGAACTGACCCTGACTGCCACCACCGGTGCGGACACACGTACTGCGGTGGATGTAAACTATAACGTAAACTGGAGTGCAGGAGACGCTTTCTATGTCTTCGGTACATTGGTACAAGACAATGTTTACAGTTCCACCGGAACATTTGAATTGAAAAACGGCGAGGGTGGAAGCACCGGTACCTTTAAAGGCACGGTCACGGGCGAAATGTCGGAATTGGAATATGCGGTATATCCGTCGAAGAACTACACTCCATCCACGTGCACATTGACTTTCCCCACTACTTACACTTATCCCGTGAGCAACGCGCCGATGTTCGGTAAGCTGAATGAGGCCAAGAACAAGGTGGAGTTTACGCAGTTGTTGAGCGGATTGATGCGTATCCAAGTGAGCGGCATTGAAAGCGGCGCGCAAGGTACACTGAAACTGAATGCATCCAACATTACCGGAACAGCCGTCCTGACTCCCGGTGCAACCGCCACGCTGGATGCACTGTCGAGCACAGGCAGCGAAGTTACCCTCTCATTTACCACCACGGGCACAGATCCGCTGGTGCTGGATATCCCCGTGCCCGCAGGAACGTACTCCGGAGGTATCACAGCCACCTTGAAGATAGGAATAGCAGAAGCTCAAGTGTTCCATACCACTTCCAGTTTTACAGTAACGGCCGGTACAGCCAAGGAAATGCGTCCCATCCGCATTGTGGAGATTGATGGAGAAACCATCAATTTCTCACAAACCGTAGCCGATGCGGAAGCCGCCAACAAGGCTTTGGAAGAAGGCGTGAAGAATATCACAATTGAAAGTGTAGCTGCCAACGGAGAGATTGCCATCCCTTCTTCCAGTACGGCAGAAGAGCCTGTCACTATTAACATTGCTTCTGTCAGTAGCAATGAATTCACCGTGAAGGGGGCTACGGATGATACAGCCACTCCGGCTGCCGTCATCAATGTTCCCCAAGGTACCACAGGCACGCTGAACGTGAAGAACATTGAGCATGTGGAACTGAACGGCGGATCTTGGACCAAAGTGACTTCCAGTACCGGAGAAAACACATTGGAAATCAAGGACGGTACCGTGATAGATGAACTGGTAATCGAGAAAGGAGGCATCAACATTGCGGCCGGTGCGGAAGTGAAGAAGATTACGTTGCAAGCTGACGCAAGCATCAAGAGCCGCATAGTTGTGGCAGAAGGCAAGAACATGGAGATCAATGTGGGCACACATACACTGACACTGGAAGACAAGGGCTTTCACCTTATTGCTGGAGGAGCAACACTGATCTTTAACGGTGACGGTATCAGCAAGGGTAAAATCACTGACTACAGCCAGGCCATCGCTATCAATCAAAGTATCGGAGGCAACTTCACCATGAAGAATATTGAATATACCGCTCCTTCTGTCGGTTCGGCCGGTATCTTGATAGACCCGCGCGTAAGTTCGGCTAAGATTACAGTAGAAAACAGTACAATGAACTGCAAATATTATTGTCTTTCCTCGAATGCTGCCAAGGAAAACGGTTCCGGCCACGTAGTTACGCTCACAAATTCCACTTTCACGGCTGAGGAAACCGGCTTGATGTTCAATGTTCCCGGCACTGTGACGGCAACAAACTGTACCTTTACCGGTGGTTGGCAGGGTGCTTTCCTGCGTGGAGGCAATTTTACCTTCGATGGGTGCACGTTCAAACTGAACGTTAGCAGCAGTTATGACACGGGAATCGGCAGCAATAAGCCGGCAGGAGCTACTTCTTGGGGAGATGGCAATCAGGCGCCTTCTGCAGCCCTCACCATTGGAAATCGCGGCAGCAACACCGCCTACAACTGCCCGAAGGTAGTTGAATTGAGAAACAGTTGCACATTCAGTGTTCTGAAGGACAACGCTGCTTCCACAGACTATCCTTCCGTTTACATTGATGCCAATCCGAGCCAGAGCAGCCAGACGGTAACATTTACCTATGACGCAACTTCCGGCACTAATTTCGGCAACGCCGGAAAGGGGCTTGATATCCGCAACAAAGCAGGACAGGTCACGGTAAACGGAAAAGTTTACAGCGGCTCTACTGCGGAATAACCTTCAGTTGCAGAAGCGACGTGAGCGCCTTTGCAAATTGCGGTGCTCCTATTGAATAAAGAAAAACGCCATCGGTTTGTGCATCAGGCACAAGTCGATGGCGTTAGGTATCTTGCATATAAGCCTATAGCAATGCGGCATACTTACTCGATTCACTGTGTAAAGGTAATGCTTATTTTTGATACTCCACTGTAAAAGTGGAAACTGTTTCGGAAATATCCGAATACAATATCAAACTTGCTCCTGTTCAGGAAAAATATTCTTATAGGAATGTACTTGCTTTCAGAACCTGCAACGCAATTCAATCCCCGCTTGTATAGGCCGTCCTTTCTGCATGAACCCGTTACCCATGCTTTCAAAGTAAAAAGCAGCATAATCTTTATCCAGTGCATTGCGAACCCAGAAGTCAATCTGTCCGTTGCCTTTCTGTAGACTGAGGCGTCCGTTCAGTATGCCGTAGAAGGACTGGCTGACGTCATTCTGCTCTGTCCAGTAGATGCGTCCGGCACCGGTGTAGTTGGCATTTACCTGGATGCGGTCCAGCCAATGCCCCGGGTTGATGCGGAAGATGTATTGTCCGCCCAGACTCAGTGTATGTTTGGGCACGAAGGGGACGTAATTGCCGTTGTAACTTATCTCCTTTGTCTCTCCGTCCACTTTAACGTTGGTTGCGTACTCTTTGAAAGTAGCATAAGTGTATCCATAAGAAGCGTTTACCGTGAATGCAGTGGTAAGAGCGGCACGCAGGCTTGCTTCGGCACCGTAACTATGGCTTTTTCCTGCGTTCACTGTGATACGGCCCAGACCATTCTCCGCAAACTTTGCAATCTGCTGGTTGCGTGTATCCATGTAGAAAGCGGAGAGGTCGGCAAGCAAGCGCCCTTCCCAAAGCGTGAGATGGCTTCCTATTTCGTAGTTCCAGGTATATTCCGGTTTATACTTGGTGGCATCGCTTACCTCCGGCAATTCTTTTTTCATTTGTTCAATCATGGCAGAGAACCTGCTGAAGTTAGGGTCGGTCATGATGGCATCCATCATGGAGTTGCTGAGCACTCCCGTCACGAGGTCGGAGAACATCTGAATGTTATATCCTCCCGAACGATAGCCACGTGCGGCGGTTGCGTAAATATTATTTCCCTTGTTCCATTCGTATTGCAAAGCGAACTTAGGCAATAGCTGAACGTAGTCGGTAGATTCTTTGCCCAGATAAGCCGCATTTCCTTCAAGGCCTTGACTCTCGATAATCTGGGGATTGGCCGGATTTCCCATCTTCATGGAGAAGTTGAAGTTGGTGGTTGCGGCGGCAGAGTTATATTCCATCTTTACTTTCTCATAGTCCATTCGCAAACCGATGGTTGCCGACAAGCCTTTGACAAATAAATCATTGAAGGTGGACTGGTGGAAAATGGCACCGCTCAGCGTAGGGGTGTCGAAACTTCCGCTGACGGGTAAACTCTCATTATTGATGCCCAGGTGCATGACGGGTATGCCCGGCCCCCCCATTGATGCGAGGTCGTCGAAAACACTGTTTGCATTTCCTTCAATTACCGAAGTGATGCCATCCCGGTGGAATAGCACCGGACCGTCCGTATGCAGGGATTGATAGAAACCGAAAGCGCCTGTGGTCCATTGCCAACGACGGTTGGGCTTGGATTTCAGAACGATTTCTTCTGAGAACGTATTTATTCTTTGCTTCTGTTCTATATTGAAGATATTGGCTGCGGAGAAATCCTGGTCCATGAACATGCGGTCGCGCAACCACTGATAGCCGGTGACGGCACTCAGAATGAAGTTTTGCGCCTGATATTCCAGATTCAGTCCGGCATTCAGCAGATTGCGGTAGTAACTGCTTTCTTCATCGTAAGCGGGTTTGGCAACAGTTCCGTTTTCTTTATCATAAAGTCCGTAAGGATAGCCGCCCTGGTCGCTATACTCATAGCTTAGGTTGAAGTCGAGCTTCCAGTTTTCGCTGGGCAGATAGATGGCACGGGCGCGTCCACCGACGGATTGTCCTTTATCTAACTTATCATTATTGCGTGCCGCATTGCGGAAGAATCCTCCCTCATAGTCATAAAACCCTCCGGCGGAGAAAGCAAACCGCTCGTTTATCCGGTGATAGTGCGTGACGGAAGTATTGTATTGGTTATGTGTGCCGGCTCCAATGCGGAAGTCGGTGCCTTGATAGGAGAAAGGAGATTTGGTATGCACTTTAATAATTCCTCCCATCGCATTTCGTCCGTACAGTGTGCCTTGCGGGCCGCGCAGCACGTCGATACGTTCAATATCGGAATAATCAAAGTCGAATGCCGACTTATCTATATAAGGTATATTGTCGACGTACAATCCTACGGACGGGGTGTTGATACGCGAGCCGATGCCGCGGATATAAACAGCGGAAGTCAGGCGCGAACCATAATCGGGGATAAATATATTGGGTACAAGTGCGGTCAGGTTTTTGATTGAGTTTACTTGTGCAGCTTGCATGTCCTGTTGTGAAAGCAGGGTGACGGCGTTGGGCAGTTCGCGCAACTTACGGTTTTCTTTGGGGGCTGCAATGATAAGGACTTCTTCAACATCCACGATTTTCAGGGTATCCACTTCCTCTGCACATACATTTCCTATTGACAGGAGTGTCAGGGCAAAGGCGAACAATTTACTCTTCTCCATTTTTTTTGCTTCTATTATTTCGTTTGCAAAGTAAGGGCATTTCTCTTTTTCCCGCAATCCTCATTAATGAGGATTTAGAGAATGGCTTAACTCTTTTCCCAGGCACTTTTATTGTTTTTTCTGCCGGATGATAAGTTTTTTATATGTGGATGCTTATTCTTTCCACCACGAGGTTCTTTTCTTTCCACCACGGAGAAAGTTTCTTTCCACCATGGTGGAAAGAAAAGAACCTCGTGGTAGAAAGAATAGCCGTTCACTATGATTTTTTTTAGCCGTTGCAGGGAAAAAGGATAAAAGTAGCGGTGCGGCTACTTAGTTCCGGCACTTCGCATTTTCTGTGCAAAGTGCTTATAAAATAATCTTCAGGATAAAAAATGTCGTTTGCTTTGTAACTGAGCGGTTCTGAATGAAATAATGATTTACTGAGTATCTGTGATCCTGAGCGTAGTCATTTCATTCATTACTTTTCAGTTTTAAATGAGTTGGCGAGGGAACAAGAGGTCTATATTTCAGGGTTTAGATGCGGTCTGCCTCTACATATCCGTGCATCACGGCATAGATAGTCAGTCCCGCTACCGATTTGATGCCCAGTTTCTCTGTGATATTCTTCCGGTGGGAGATGACGGTAGTCAGACTGATGTTTAGTTTGTCGGCTATTTCCTTATTGATGAGTCCTTTGGTAATCAGCACCAGCACTTCTATTTCGCGAGGAGAGAGGTCGTGTTCGGCATACGAATTGCCGCAAGGGTGCCCTCCGGGGTGTCCTGTTGCCGGATGTGGATGTCCATGCGGATGCCCCTCTTTATGTCCGAACTGGTGTAGCTGCAAAATACTTTTTATCAATACCTTTTCATCCTGATAAATATTCAGGGTCGGTATTCCCGCCAGTTGCGGTTGGTTATCGCCGTTTGCCAATACAATTGTTTTGGGTTTGCGGGGCAGGAAGAAAGCCGTATGCTCAAAGTATATCTGTGCCGAGACGAAATAATGCGCATACATGTCGGGCGTATCATCCACCAGCTCCTCGAACGAACTGAACACGCGGATGACGGCCATCGGGATGATTTCTTCCATCAGATTCTGCAATCCCAGACACGACAGGGTGTTGGAGTCAACAATTGCTATTTCGGGGGCTACCATATAATTCCTTAAATTTCTGCAAAAATACAGATTATTTTTATGAAACAGGCCATTGGGGCTGAAAAACAGCAACTTCCCTTGTCGATACTTATAGAACTTTGCTCTCTTCTTGTTTGTTGTTACTGCATAAATAACTTAATACTACTGATTTATGAAATATGATATAGCTATCATCGGCGGCGGTCCTGCCGGTTATACGGCAGCCGAAAGAGCGGCTGCAAACGGGCTGCAAACAGTCTTGTTTGAGAAGAAAGCCATTGGTGGCGTCTGCCTTAACGAGGGGTGCATTCCTACCAAGACTTTGCTCTATTCCGCCAAGTTGTGGGACAATATGAAAAGCGCGTCGAAGTATGGCATTTCCGTGCCCGACGGTTCGGCGTTCGATATGCAGAAGATGATTGAGCGCAAGGATAAGATTGTGAAAAAGCTGACCGGCGGTGTGCAGATGACTGTTAATTCCTACGGTGCTGTCATTGTACCTCACGAAGCTGTGATTACGGGCGAAGCGGACGGACGCTTCCGGGTTTCGGCATCGGGGGAGACGTACGAAGTAACCTACCTGTTGGTGTGTACCGGTTCCGACACGGTTATCCCGCCTATTAAAGGTTTGTCCGGAGTTGATTACTGGACGTCAAAAGAGGCCCTGGAGAGCACTGTGCTGCCATCTTCACTGGTCATCATCGGTGGCGGTGTCATCGGGATGGAGTTCGCTTCTTTTTTCAATAGTATGGGCGTGCAGGTGCATGTGGTCGAGATGATGCCCGAAGTACTGGGTGCTATGGATAAAGAAACCAGTGGCATGCTGCGTGCGGAATATCAGAAACGCGGAGTCAAATTCCATCTGAATACCAAAGTGGTTGAAGTTAGTCCCGAAGGAGCCACCATTGAGAAGGATGGCAAAACGTCGCTCATCGAGACTGAAAAGATATTAGTCAGCGTCGGTCGGAAAGCCAACCTGCTGCAGGTGGGCTTGGATAAACTGAACATAGAACTGCTGCGCAACGGCGTGAAAGTGGATGAACACATGCAAACTTCCCATCCATGCGTGTATGCTTGTGGTGACATCACCGGGCATTCTATGCTGGCGCATACCGCCATCCGCGAGAGTGAGGTTGCCATCAATCATATTCTGGAGGTGGAAGACCGGATGAATTACGATTGCGTGCCGGGCGTAGTGTATACTAATCCCGAAGTGGCCGGCGTGGGTAAAACTGAGGAAGAACTGAAAGCATCCGGTATCAGCTATCATGTGCAGAAATTGCCGATGGCCTATTCCGGCCGTTTCGTAGCCGAGAACGAGCAGGGAAACGGGCTTTGCAAGCTGATACTGGATGATGATGACCGGATAATAGGTTGCCACATGCTGGGCAATCCGGCTTCCGAGTTGATTGTACTTGCCGGAATTGCCGTGCAGCACGGATATACGGTGGAAGAATTTCAGAAGACTGTCTTCCCACACCCGACGGTCGGTGAAATCTTCCATGAAACACTCTTTGCATAATGTTCTGCATTGATAATCGCTGTACGGATATCTATTTTAATCTGGCAGCAGAAGAGTATTTGTTGAAGCAGAAGCGAG
>OGMF01003005.1_pt1 | contig 13335 bp, 8 predicted proteins | sample 1572921 | NCBI WGS metagenome assembly OGMF01 (sample SAMEA2581919, study PRJEB24529) | metagenome | biome: Human gut stool | place: China | collected 2011
CCCCCCACGTATCCCCGCCATTTTTTCAGCTGATAGTTGTTGCCGGCACTGTAATCATGGTCCCACGGGTGGCGCACATACACGTATTCGTCGATAAAGGCGGTGATGGTTACGGTTCCGGATGTAAGCCCCTTGTCGTAGTCATCCCTCAGCCGTTGGAGGAGCTGGTGCACGTCGAGCAGGCGGGCGTTGGGATAGCCGGAATGGCCGTCATAGCCCGATTTCTCTCCTCCGCCTGGCAGGCCCTTGTAGTTCTGATCGCCGGGATACTTTACATATTCGTTATTGCCCCGCCCATAGTCTTCATTAATGGCAAACTTGATCCAGCGGTAGTCGCTGATGCCACTTCCCGTGGAAGATTCGCCCGTGCCGGACGATGTGCCCGGAGGGTTGGCATCCGTAAAGTCCCCCTTATATACCGCCTTGTCATACGGGGTCTGCACGCCCCAGGTCAGGCGCGGCACCTGTGCGCGGTTCAGGGTGATCAGTACACGGTCGTAGTGGGCATCCAGGTTGTACAGATTGGCTTCTGCGATATATATCAGATCGCCCTCGTAGCCGGGGCGGTCTTCCCGCTCATCGTCTTGTGCTCCTGCCGTCACCTCCACCACTATATCGTTGACGCCACGCAGGGTGACGGTGTAGGTGTAGTGCGTATTGCGGCGGGTGTCGTAATCGTCAGGGTCTTGATTGGCATAACCCAGATGGACTGTAAACTTCACGTCGGCATTGACCGTATTGCCACCCTGTTCTTCATACGACAGCGTGCCCGACATTTCCACGTAAGCGGCGTTTGCAGGTGCGTAGGTGAAAGCGCCGTTTTCGTATTCCTGTCCCGGCTTATTACTAAAATCATCACCCGGTTTCGACTCCGCCTTATCCCGCTTTTCGCGCAGGGCGTACCGTGCCGCTGCGTCCGTCACTCCGGTTTCTCCGGAAATCTTCCTTGCGGGGGTCTTGCGGCTTTCCGGCATGTAAAACACGAAAGCGCAACTATCCAATAAATACTCTCCGTCGCGTCCTATAGTCTCGAACGGCATTTCCGGCGATTCAAAGTAGGTACACCCGTCACCGTCGGCATCGCCTGTCTCCCGGGGCAGCACCAGCGACTGCGCGGGCACGTTCACCACCCGCCAGCCTTTGGGGCGGAAGTCGAACTTGTCCCAATTTTTGTCAGCGGGAACTTCAGTCTTCACGATAAACTCCACCTTGGCGTCCAGGCGTTCCAGCTTCAGCGTACACTCGAACGAAGCTATCCCGCCACTCTCGCTTCCGGGGATATTGAATACGTCATTGCCAGATCCGTCTACAGCATAGCCCGACATGATGAATTGCGACGACCGTTCCAGAGTCTGCTGGTCGAGCTTTGCCATAAGGGCCTCCAGTTCTGCTTTCGTCTTCACTTCCTTCAGCGCGTCCAGGGAGAGCTGGTAGGTAGAGTTGACGCCAGTCTCGGAGAAGTTTGCAATGCCGGCAATCTGCGCATTGTTTTTCGATCTGGCTGTAAGGACAACACCATTGGCAGGAACGTTGTGATATTCTCTTGACCCTTCGCATACGTCTCCGTTTTCGTCGAATACGAATACATAGAGATTGGTCACCCGTTTCTCGTTGGCCGCATCCTGTGCGGCACGCGTTTCTATGCGGTTATCCCCGGAAGCTACCTTCAGCACAATCTGTGCCGGGAGACCCTCCTGCACACGGGGACCTCCTCCCACAATCTCCTCGTCGGCACACGAAAACAACGCTACCGACAGCGCCGCCACCGACAACAGGCGGCTCATTCTTCTTAATCTTATCTTCATAACTTTGAATAACATACCGGTTTGTTTAATTGAACGGCGGAACGGTGATTTCTTTCTTGCCCCAATCCACCACCTCATATTTCAGGATCAGGCGGGCATCTACGCTCAGCGTGGCACGGATGTTTACCTGTGTATTACGGGCGATGGAGTTCAGTGCACCCTCGGTGATGAAAGCCTTTTGGGGATAGGTCCCTTTCGCCAGCGTGGCGAACCCGATGGTATAGGGCGAGTCCGTCATTTCCGGCAGCCAGGCGTAGGAAGGATAGATGTAGCATACCAGCATCTTTTCGCCGTATGCGGGGATTTTGATGTAATCCGCCTCCGTTTCATAGGGATAGCTCTTGGCTTCGTACGCAGTACTGCCGGGCACATCCAGCGACTGTTCGCCGAAAAGATAGAGCCTGTCGCCGAAGAAAGTGCCGAAATTTACCGCCTTGATGTTGATCTCGGAATCCAGATCGTTATTCATGCTGATATTGAGCTTGGCCACGCAGCGCACTAATTGTGCTTCGAGAGGTTCCCCGGGAGTACCTGTCGGGGAGCCTGCTTTTACCTCGTAGTCGCACACAATCCAACTCATGGGCAGCCCCTTATCTATATTCACTTCGGAGAACCGTTTTGGGAAATACGTACGATCAGGGTCTTCCAGCAAAGCCTCCTTTGATGTCCGGTCCGGTACGTCTACAAGCTCAAACTCCTCCGTATCGTAATCCTTACCCAAGGCAGCCTCGTTGGCCAGGACACAGAAAGTCACCTTGCCCACGGGCACATTTTCTATCGTCACCGTTTGGGCGGCAAGTTCTTCCGGCGTGAGTTTGTGGTTTACGGCAATTTTGTTACCGTCCGTCACCACCAGTACGCGCAGGGTATTTATCCGGTTTTCCAGCGTGGCGTACTCATCCTCCGTACCGTCGGCGCGCGTACCGACGGCTCCGGCCACCGACATGCGCAGGGTGACGGAGGTGGTTTCTCCGTCCACAGGCCAGGGTGCCGCACCGTCACTGGCACATCCCGCCAGCAGGAACGGCAGGCACACCGCTGCCAGGTACAGGGCAAGCCATCCGGCAAGATATGATTTCAGTTCTCTTTTCATAGCTTCGTCTGTTTTTTATTCTTGGTTGGTCGTTTCATCCGGTCCCCACGACACTTCGGTGTCCTTCGTATCCCAGGGCTTCACCTTCCACGTGAGGGTAAGCGAGGATGCCGAGACGGTCAGGGTGTAACTGTACTGCTGGGCCGCATCCCAGTGGGGTATCTCCGTCGTGGCGAGTTCTACCTCAGCTGTGCGGTCGTCCCCCGTGTCGCCCTTGAGACGGTAGGCCATGTTGATGACAGCATCTGTCAGGTCGGCAGCGGTATGGGGAGGCAACAGCACATCCTGTAGCATGGTTATGGTGTTGCCGCCGGACACCGTAATATTCCCGTCGGCTTTGGTCAGCCGGCTGTCCCCGTCGGTGGTCTTTTCGCCACCGCTCCACGAGGGAGTGCCCGATGCCGGACAGGTAAGGTTGACCTTCCAGGTCACGCCGTTCACCTTGAAGGCTGTGACCGTCGCCTCGCATCCCACGGCTTTTACCGCAAAGCTGAGCCGCGCCAGCTGGTGGGCGAAAGTGAAGGTCACGGGACCGGGGTCCTTCGTCAGCACATCCGGAGTTTGGACTGTCTGCTGTGCTGTCATCAAGTCGGTGCCGTGCGTGGCGTCGAAGTTGGTAATGGTGATTGTGCCGTTCACCGCACATGCCGCATTTACGCCCGTGCCCAGCTTGTCTGTTGAGGGATAGAGGGCGTAGAAGCGGTAATCGAGGCCGGGATGCCAGTAGCGGGTGCCCTCGTAGCCCCAGCCCGGATTGGCAGCCGACCAGAAAACGCGCTTATTGTTGAATACTGTCCCGCTCTCCGTGCCGCCCGCATTTGCGTACCATCCCCATACGGAGAAAGCGTTTTCTTCCTTCTGCATGTCCCCCGCGTTATCGATGGCCGAACGGGTAAGCGCGGGGGTTCCGAAACTGATCGTCCGCGTGTCCGTAACCTCCTCTTCCGGACCCGGAGTCTCCGCACAGGAGGAAAACATCAGCGCCGCCGCAACCAGCAACAACACGCCCCTGATCGTGTTATTTCTCTTATTCATACCTTATGTCCGTTTTTTTTAATTTGTTTTCTCATTGTGACCGGGAAGGGAACATTCAACCCCGCCCGGCCCGGGTAGTTTAATTTGCAAAATCTACGTCAACTGGAGTATTGTCCGTTCCCCAGGAATCGACAGTAGCGCTAAAGTCAATTGCATAACGATCGTCTCCGGGTAAGGTCGTCTCGCTTAATTTTACCTTATAAGTATAAATATTATTGGAATTCCATGTTGCCTGAGCTGTTGCAATCGTTTTAGTCAATGTTTGAGCGGAACCCACATTTTCCCAGTCAGTTCCATTGTGTTCCTGCAACTGTACAGTGAAAGAGAGTTTGACTCCGCTATCAGGTGTCTGCGGAATGACATAAAAAGTCTGTCCCACTTCTTCTACCGACGTTTCTCCGGTTATGGATTTATCGGTTACAGTATAAGAGGTAGAAGTAGAGAAGGTAACGTCAGCAGAACCCTCTGCTGCTTTAGTCCAGGTCCAGCCATTATTATATTTGTAAACACCCTTACTAAAGATGCCTGAACCTGTACTCGTATTTGCACCTGCCAACGTAAGATTAGTAATCACAAGCTGTGTTTCCTTACCGAAATTATTATTTTTCTCGAACAGGATACGTATTTTGGAAAGGATATGACCAAGGTTGAATGCAACGGTACTCACACTGCTTAAATCCTCCGAAGTGGTCTTAGTCGCCTCACCATAAACAAGATCGTACTGGTTAGCGGTAGCGTTATCTACGGTAGCGGTCAACTCCATGTGGCCGTCGCTATAACCAAAATTGGCGGAAAGATTGGCTCCCGCTCCCGGACTGATGGCTGCGAACTTATAGGTACGGTTTTTAAACCAATACTTGGTGTTGTCATACTTCCAGGGGTCAGATGCTGAGCTTCTGTAAACCTTATCACCGGCAAACAGATTCTGGCTTTCATTTGAACCTCCGTAGACATAAAAATCAAGCAACTTATTGGTTACCGTACCTTCATCATGCGTTACGGCACGTGTGGATTTGTTCACGAACGTCTCGAAACCGATAGCCTGGCTGTCATTGACGTCCACTACTTCACTTTTACTACAGCTTGCAAGAGTCGCTGTGACTGCTCCAAGCAAAATAAGACTTCTTTTCATAAAATTGAGTATTAAAAATGGAATATTATGGTTTTAAAAACAGCATTGTTTTTCTGAATATGCCTTTGTAAGCGGACTAGACCGGCAGTTCGTATTCGTGTCTGTCGCCCCAGTCGCCGACCTCCACATCAAAACCCGAACCTCCGGACTCACCGTCTTCGTCGGACACTTCCAGCCCCGTGATGACGATCACTCCGCCGCGTGGCTGCGCTTTCACCTGTTCGGTGATGTCCACCATGAACGGCGGGAGGGATTTCCCGTTTTTCAGGCGCACTTCGAGCTGCAGGGTGTAGTTGCGGTCAGTAGCCCGGGTATATCCGTCGCCCGGCCAGTCGGGGATGCCGAACGAACGTACCTGCGCCCACGAGCCCCAGTCGCAGACGGTGGCATCGAAGAACACCGTGGCTGCCCCGCTGCCCGTGTGCCCGTCCTGCAGGTAGACGCTCTCGGCCATACCCGCCAGTGCTCCGCGGGCCAGCGCCACGTATTGGGCTCCGTGGCTGAACTCACAACGTACCACGTAGGTGTAGACCAGCGGGCGCAGTTCCACGGGCAGGCTCACCGCCTCGTAGCCGGGCTTCGCCTCGTATTCCCCGAGGTAACTGCCGTAGAGCATATCGGGCTGCCCTACAGTGCGTTCGTCCTTGTGCAGTTCGCTGAATCCGGCTCGGGTACGGGTGCGCGTGGTGGCGGTTGCCGTGGCCGAAGAAGTCAGGTCGTTGAACACGATGTATTCCGTATTGTTGTTGTAAAACAGGATGGAGTGTCTGCCTTCGGTCATGGCCAGCCGTCCGCCCTCCGCAGCCAGGTTGCGCTCGTCATGCCTGTTACCGTCCGGATCATATACTACGGCGCGTATACCCCCGGGTACTTCGGGACGCAGGTCGTCATACGTCATCCAGCTGTTCCATCCCCTGCCTTCCCAGGTATTTTTCCATCCCCTGCCGTGGTCGCGTTCCCATTCCCGCTCCCAGGTGGCAGTCACATCCACCTTAACGGAGTAGGCATGTTCGTCGTGGTTGTAGCAAAGCTCTTTACGGCAGCCTGAGGACAGTGTCACCAGGCCTGAGAGCACAAGGCCCGTTACTGCATGCCATAATATCGTTCTTCTCATTGTGCGCCTCCTTTCTTCCTGTTAATATCCTGCAAATGCCATACGAGCGCCAGTTTCAGTTTCAGCGGACCGAAATAGTCCACACGTTTGGTCTGTAGGTAAACATAGTGCGTGCCGCCCATGTGGGGCACGGGTTCGTATTCCTCATACTTACTGTGCAGGTAGCCTAGTCCGAGGCCCGCTTCCAGTGAGAGCCGACGGGCAATGGGGAACATGTAGCCGTAGCTGAGCCCTGCTATTTCGGCCTCACCCTGGTAACCGTTCTCCTTGTTCTCAAGGTCGAACCACGAGAAGCCGCCGAACAGGCCCAGGTAATGCCCGTGCCAGGGGTTGTTTTTCTGCTGTCCGAACCACCAGCGCACTTCCGGGCTGATGGTGGCCAGCTGATAATACTTGTGTTTGCCGTCGTTCTTCCACCATGCTATTTCCCCTTCGAGATTGACCGTCCAGCGGTCATTGAAGCGGTATTCCGCCTCCAGCGATGGCATGAGCAGGGCATCGTAGAGCAGATTGGTCTTGATCACCAGGTTTTGGGCGAGTGCTTCCCGCAATTTCCCGGAAGCCTTCGGCGAGGTTACCGGGGAGGTCTCCGCCGGAGTGTCCGCTCCCGGTCCGGCAGATATCAGCGCCGCTGTGTTGCGAAACCCGGCTGTCTCTGTCTCTTCCTTTTCCGCAAGAGCGGAATCCGTGGGAGCAGTACCGGTAGTAACCTTGTCTATAGAAGGGGCGGATTTTCGGTAGCAGATGGTCGAAAGACTGGAACGCACTTCCGGGAAAATGTTTTCCATCATATAATTATAGGGCTGTCCGCCACGCAGGTCCATCAGCTGTTTCTTGCGTCCGTCCACGATTTTGCCATGGGAGTCGCGAATCCACACGGGAGTATTGTCGAGGATGTGTAGCACTTCGTCCTTATAAAGCATATCGGATACTGCCACCAACTGCCGTAGTACGCCCCAGCCGATGCCTTCGCCGCGAACGCTCACCAGCTCCCCGGGAATCTGTGCGTGGCGCACAAGCCAGGATTTCAGCGAGTCGGCACGGCGGCCGGCAAGCAGCTCGTTGTAGCGGGTCACCCCGTCGGGCGATGTCCACGAGCAGATTACGACACGTTCCAGACGGGCCGACTCCTGTTCCCTGCGCAGGGTACGGATAAACCGTTCCAATTCGGAACGGTTGTTGTGGTAATCGGGATCCACCCCCCGGTATCCCCGGCGGTAATGGATGCGGACTGAGTCGGACACCTCCTGGGACCAAACCCCCGTGCCCGCCAAAACAAACAGCAGCCCTATGAATAGAATCTTCTTCATGCGATGTTTATTCCGGTATTATTGTTTTTGGTTTTCTATGATCGGTGTATATACAAACGGTTCCGGCTGCATACGGGCATGGCCTATCCATAGGCCACATACCGCCGGAAGGTATAGTATACCGCACTCTCCGCAGGAAAAGGCGGTGGCAATGATAACAAATAACGAAAACCGAAAAAGACCGGAAAAAGTATGAAATCCAGCGAAAAAACGCTCTCTTAACTCTTTGAAAATTAAAGAATAATCTATATCTTAACGCGCGATACCAGAGAGAGAGAGAGAGAGAGAGAGAGAGAGTATAAAAAATTTCATAACCTCCAAATTCTCAGTGTATTTTTTTTGCAAAAAACCGATAACTAAAGAAAACCACAGCATACTATACCTGTATTCACTTCTACTGAAGCGAATATGTCCCGGTAAACCGGAACCCGCTGACAAGCCGTATACTATGGCATTCCTGTTGGTGTGCATTAAATATTTTACTATTTAACAGTATTCTTCTTGTGACTGATTACAAAGATAATTTTTATTGCAAAAACATGTAAAATTTATTACATAAAATTTGTATGTCTGGTATTTATTTTTAATAAATCCGATTTGGCAACGGATTATTCATTACTCCTTGTCTTTTGCGGATTACTTTTTACGAAAATGTGTATTTTTGTACACAACGTTGAAATGGTTATTATATGAAAAAAAATCGGATTATTATTTTTTTATTTATCGGCCTTTGTTGTGCCGGTAAGGTATTTTCGCAAGAGAGGTTACCTGAATATTTGCAGGCAGAAAAGTTTACCGGAGATAAGCTGAAGAATATGTTGTTTTCTACTTTGGTCGATCCGCATTGGTTTCAGAAAGGAAATCGTTTCTGGTTCGAGTATAAAACGAGTGAAGGAACTTTTTGGTATGTGGTCGATCCGGCTGCGCGTACCAAAAATCTGCTGTTCGACCGGGATGAACTGGCTGCTCAGCTGACAGAGATCGTTCATGATCCTTTCGAGGCCCGTCATCTGCCGGTACGTAATCTCAAGGCAAAAGAAGATGGCCGGACATTTACTTTTGAGGTGGAATCTTCGCAAGAAGTGAAACCGAAAAAAGAGGAGAAAGACAAGAAGAAAGGAGAAAAAGAAGTCTTTTATTTCTCTTATGATTATCCTTCCCGTAAACTTACTCATCTGAAAGGACAGGAAAAGGAACCGAAAAAATTGGGATGGGGAAATTTTTCTCCCGATGGCCAGACGGTGGTATATGCTAAGGATTGTAACCTTTTCCGGATGAGTCGGGAAGATTATGAGAAAGCCCGGAAAAACGAGAAGGACAGTACGATTCTCGAGATTCAATTGACACAAGACGGAGTGAAGGATTTCGGTTATGGCATTCCTTACAGTATGTTGAATACCGATACGCTTTGCAACGGTAAACGCCGGCGGGTATCGGGATGTTGGTCTCCCGATTCCAGACACTTTGCGGTAACGGTATCCGACGACCGGGCAGTAAAGGAATTGTGGGTGATCAATTCTATCGCTCAGCCACGTCCTACGTTGGAAACTTATAAATATCAGATGCCTGGAGAGATGGAAGCCCCTGAGGAGCATCTTTATGTATTCGATATGCAGAATAATGTTCGTAAGGAAATAAAAGTAGCGGCGTTTAAAAATCAAAATTTGAGTTTATCCTATAAACCTGCAGAACAGAAACAGCGGGACATGGAGTATGTATCACCGGTTTGGCTGGGAGATAACGACCGTTTTTTTCTGGTTCGTAGTAGCCGGGACCTTCATCGTATCGATATCTGCTCTTATACGATCGGGCAGGATTCGATTGTGCCGATTATTCAGGAGCGGATGAATACTTATCAGGAAACGCGGCCTTTGGCTGTCTTGAATAAGGGTAAGGAGTTGATTCATTGGAGTGAACGTGACGGATGGGCTCATTTATATTTATACGATGATCAGGGAAATCTTAAAAACCGGATCACGAAAGGCCCCTGGCATGTGGAGCAGGTGCTGAAAGTGGATGAAGCTACACGGACGATCTATTTTGTGGGGAATGGTAAGGAAGAGGGAGAAAATCCGTATTATGAACAGTTGTATAAAGTGAATGTAAATGGGAGTGGACTGAAACGGATAACAAAAGGGGAGTATTTTCATAAAGTAAAAATAGATGACGATGCCCGTTTCGTTGTGGATAATTATTCGAGGGTGAATACGATTCCTTGTGCCGATCTGTTAGACCGGGAGGGGAATAAAGTGATGACTATTCAGGAAAGTGATTTTTCGCAATTGAAAGCGGCTGGTTACCGGTTTCCGGAACCTTTTGTCGTCAAGGCTGCCGATGGGGTGACGGATTTATACGGGGTGATGTATAAACCTTACGATTTCGATTCGACCAAGGTATATCCCATTATCGATTATGTTTATCCGGGTCCCCAGGTTGAAGCTGTATGTTATCCTTTTACCCGGATGAGTGTACGGACGGATCGTTTGGCTCAGGCCGGATTCATTGTGATTTCGGTAGGACAGCGGGGTGGACATCCTTCCCGCTCCAAATGGTATCATAATTATGGTTATGGGAATATGCGTGATTATCCTTTGGCCGATCATAAGGTGGCTGTCGAACAATTGGCTGCCCGCCATAAGTTTATAGATATCGACAGAGTCGGCATACATGGTCATTCGGGAGGTGGCTTTATGTCTACAGCTGCAATTTGTCAATATCCCGATTTTTATAAAGCTGCGGTATCCTGTGCCGGGAACCACGACAACCGGATTTATAACCGTTGGTGGAGCGAGACACATCATGGCGTGAAAGAGGTCGTTTCGGAAAAAGGAGATACTACTTTTGTTTATAAAATAGCTACGAATCCCGAAATTGTTAAGCAATTGAAAGGTCATTTGATGCTTGTACATGGTGATATCGATAATAATGTCCATGATGCGAATACGATCCGTGTTGTGAATGCTTTGATCCGGGCTAATAAGCGTTTCGAGATGCTGATTCTTCCGGGGCAACGTCATAGTTTCGGAGATATGGACGAATATTTCTATTGGCGGCTGGTGGATTTCTTTTCTGAGCATCTTAAAGGTCAAAAAGAAACTTCGGTCGATATTCCGAGACGCTAAGGGAGGATAAGCAAAGCTGTCTCCGGTATTCGTGTTCGGGGACCCGAACACGAATACCGGAAACTATCCTTATTTTATTATTGATTTTCAGTAGTTTATTTCAATTATTGATAAAAACTGATCGAAATCTAAAAAAAATACTACAAAAAATTTGTATTCTACTGTAAAACCACTACCTTTGTACCGCTTTCAAATAAGGGTAGCCTGAACGAAAGTAAAAGTGAATGCTGTTATAGCTCAGGGGTAGAGCACTTCCTTGGTAAGGAAGAGGTCATGGGTTCAAATCCCATTAACAGCTCAGGAGAAGCAGTCTGTAAAAGGGCTGCTTTTTTGTTTTATATAGCTATTATTTAAACAGTTACAACAAGAATATTTCTTAGTTATCAAACTTTCCCTTTCAATGCAATATTTTCATTTTTCAAGTGACAAAAGGGGTTTTGAGTAAAAAAAGAGGGATTTTACCCCTGTTTAAACACCCATTTAAACACCCATTTAGACACCCATTTTTCAGATGCCAATGTTCAGCTAAACACATCTTAGCTATGAGCACATCAATTTCTATCTATTTCAGAAAAGAAAAAATCAACAAACACAATGAATCTTTTATCTGTGCAAAAATCAGTCATAACAACGAATCTAAAAGAATCAGTCTTGGCATAAAAATTAATGCAAATGATTGGGATTTTGAATACAATAAGGTGAAAGGAAACGCACCCAATAGAGAATATCTCCAACTTCTTATTGATACGGAAATCCAAAAAATAAACAAGAAAATTCTAAACTATCAAATACAAAATCAACCATTTACACTTGATGACTTGCTAGGGATCACAGAAAAGAAACTTAAATCTGAGACAATCAAGAGTTATTTCCAAAAAGAAGTAACCACACTAAAAGATTCAGGGAAATTAAGTTCTGCTTCTAAATACAAATACTGCCTATCATCCTTGTGCAAATATCGCTCTATGGATATCCCTTTCACTGATATAAACTATAAATTTTTGGTTGAGTTTGAAATGTTCCTTAGAAAAGCAGGACTTGCTGACAATAGTATTGCAACCAAGTTCAGTACCCTAAAAGCAGCCTTCAATTCAGCCTTAGACAAAGGACTTTTCACTTGTGAGAAATCTCCATTTATAAACTATCAAGTTGGTAGGTTATGGACTACAACTCAAAAAAGAGCCATACATAAAGAAGATATTTATATGCTGAAGGAACTTGATATATCCAACATTTTTAAATATCCAAGTCCATATCATAAGCTTGCTAGAGACTTATTCATATTTTCTTATTTCACAGCAGGGATCAATTATAAAGACATTGCCACATTAAAGTATAATGATATTGATAATGAACATGTTTATTATTCAAGAAACAAAACCCAAAAAAACTTGGCAATAAAACTTCTTCCTGATGCACTAACAATATTAAAAAAGTATATGAAACAGGATGCAGAGGGAGAAGATTACATTTTTCCCATATTAGATAGAAAAATCCATATAACAAGACAGCAGCAATATAATAGACTGCAAAAAGTAAGAAGTAAAATCAATAAAACACTAAAAATCATGGGGAAAGAACTCAAAATCAACATTAAAATAACGACATATGTAGCTAGACATACATTTGCAACTGTTTTAAAAAGGTCTGGAGTGGATATTGGTATAATTTCTGAATCATTAGGCCACTCTGAATTAAAAACAACTCAAATCTATTTGGATAGCTTTGAGAACTCTCAAATTGATGATGCCATGAAAAATTTATTATGAACAAAATAGCCTCTCATCTTCGGATTTGAGGCTATTTTTCTCTCTAAAATAAAATCAGTAAATCCCCCCAAAAAATAGAAATAATCACTAATTTCATAAATTCTAATCTAGACACTAAATAAGAAATACCATATTTATCCTATCACTACAAAAATATAATCATGAAGCTAAATACATCACTAGAATCAAAAAATAACCATTGCTTATATTTTACCTTTCATGGGTAAAATCAATTTTAATAACACAGGTTAGATCACGGTTTCATCTAATCAAAAGATTGCCCCAAAAAAAGAACCTCTCTCCTAACTTAATTGCCAATGAGGAGAAAGGTTCTATTATTCTATAATGCTAAAAAACCTTTAAGAATATCATGCTGGTTGTACCCTTTGGGAAACATTACCATTCATGATAACTAAAACCTGCTTCACAGCATCAATTAATTTTGACGCCTCATTAAGCTGATCCCCAGAAGGAGAGGTTGACAGGCTTGTGAATCTAGCCTTTGCCATCTCCTCTTCTGTAAAAAGTTCATCACTTAGAGAATTAAGATTACCAGTTTTATAAACTGATTCTATTCCAAAGGATAAAACTTTCTCCACTTGCTTTTTCCCAGACATTGCAATGTTCTGGGCTGCTGCAAAAGGATTCAAACTTAAATCTATACAGTCCTTGCAGAACTTCACATTAGAAATTAATCTATTCAAGACTATATCTCTAAGTGTAGATAGATAACCATTTTTAGTTATACCCTCTATTTGTTTTAAAGCCTCTTCAAAGACCATTTTTTTCACGTCAATATTTTCTTTTTGCACTTGTTTAGAAAGAATATTTCTATACTTCTCATTTACCATGCAAAAAGCATCTTTCGGCTTTCTAGCCACTTTATTGGAACTAGTTTCTCTTGAAACATTTTGTTCCGTTTTGTCTATATAGTTTTCCATCGTTCTTTGATTAT
>OGMF01003009.1_pt1 | contig 13315 bp, 9 predicted proteins | sample 1572921 | NCBI WGS metagenome assembly OGMF01 (sample SAMEA2581919, study PRJEB24529) | metagenome | biome: Human gut stool | place: China | collected 2011
ACTCTTTCCCTACACGACGCTCTTCCGATCTTAATTTTAAGGTGATGTTGATGTCGGCAATAACTTTCAGCAACGGCTGCAGGATCCGCGGCGCGGCGCCGGCGGCGCTGAAGCGCACGGCAACGAGCGGCAGTTTGCATTCGATCGCGATCCCCATGCGGTGATGCCCCTGGTTGACGGTGTCCTTGATACCCATCATCCTCAGCAGCATGACGTCAAGCGGAAAGTTGTCGTCATATCCCCGTTTCATCGAATTGTAGAGTTCGTCGTACTGGCGTTTGCGTTCGGCTTCGTCGTAGTAAAACAGCGGGTTGCTGAACACGTAGGCGTTTTCTTTGGTGCGGATGTTGCGCTCGATTTTGAGTTTGCGGATTTCAAGCGGGGCAATATGATATATGTTGGAGGAAAAAATCTTGTAGCGGGCGCGAAGCGGCTTGACGAAGACGGTGATAAAGTCGAAGCGGCCGATTTTGCTGAAAAAGGCAAAACGGATGGGAACGGAGGAAGCGTTTTCCGCAAGCGCGCGGCGGACGGCGTCGCGTCCCGAAAGCAGGGTATCGGTCTGGCCGTTCTGACTGTCGCCGATCAGAACCGTGATTTCGTCTTTTACGTGTTGCTGCAGGTCCGCGGGAGTATCCGCCAGAGCGGCGATGTCGGCGGGTGAGACGGGGTATAGTTCTGATGACAGGCATAGTTCGCGCATAAGTTTCTCCTTAACCGCGGAATTATAAGATGTTGTGCCAAAATAATCAAATCAATAATTGATTTTATCAAGCCATTTTTATTGCGGCCGGTCCGTGTTTTCTGTTGTGCGGGGGCTGTTTTTGTGTTAAACTTCAAATATATAGAAAATATAATTATGAAACGGGAGAAGGATTATGACAGGCGATGCTGCAAAGAGGACTTTTGGCGAGAACTTCCTTCTTGAACTGCAGAAGGCGGAGAGCAGGGGGTTGTTGTTTGCCGTGGTGGAAGACACCGCCGCGCGTTTTTATCCGCAGTACAATCTGGAGGTTCAGCTCGGCAAGTTATCTGACTTTGATTCGGTGGCGGTTTATCAGGACAAGCTGGCGCGGGTGCGGATAGAATACAATGCCAAGGCGGTTCGGGACATTCATCAGCGGCTGGTAGGGCTGACCAACTTCGGCGAAGACAATTACAAATACAAGGAAAAGATCATTCGCAAGCTCAATCTCCTGATCAACAATCATCCCGCGTTGGACGAGATTGTTTATATAGCAATGGCTTCTTACATCGCCCGCGGTTACGGCAACGCCGAAAAGTTCAAACGCGAACTTAAGGAGCATATGAAAGACAACCGTCCGGCCGACGGCGTTTCCAAAATGCTGCCGATCAGCTGCGAAGCCGACGTGTGCAGTGTTTAACCAAATTTAAATGCAGCCTGTTTTACAATAGCTCCCGAGGATCAACAGAGGGAGCTTTTTTATGATTATCAAGACGATCGGCGTTATGACCGGCAATTCGCTTGATGCCGCGGACGCGGTGCTGAGCGTTTTTGACGACGACGGCGGCGTTTGCGACCTGGCTGCTTTTTCGCTGCCTTATCCGCCGGCGCTGCGGGAGCGTTTTCTGCGGTTGAAAGAAAACATAAAATATTATGTTTCGATGGCGGAAACGGCGGCCGATCCCTTGTTTGCCGCAACGGTTGAGGCCTATACCCGTCTGGTTGCGGAAACGGTCAACCGCCTGCTGGAAACAAGCGGTGCCGACAAAAGGGAAATTGCGGCGATCGGTTTTCACGGGCAGACCTGTGACCATTTTCCGCCTTCGGCGGCCGGCGGCAGGGAACCTTATACGCTGCAGGTGGGCGATCCGCGGCTGTTGGCCGATTTGACCGGTATTCCGGTGATTTACGACTTTCGCTCCGACGATCTGATGAACGGCGGCGAGGGAGCGCCGCTGGCGCCTTTGCACAACCGCCGCATTGCCCGTATGATGCAAAACAAAGGCTTTGATTCGGTCGCCTTTTGCAACGGCGGAAACACCGGCAACATTGCCGTTATCGGCAGGGAAGAGGGAAGCAAAACGTCTGCCGTTGTCGGTTGGGATACCGGGCCGTTCAATCATCTGCCGGATCTGCTGATGCGGGAATATCGGGGTCTGCCTTTTGACAAAGACGGCGCCTTCGGTCGCGGCGGGCAGATTCGTCCCGAACTGCTGCGGCGGCTGTTTAACGAAGCGGCGCTATCCGCCGGCGGAGAAAACTTTTATCTGCGCCGGCCGCCGAAGTCTTCCGATCCCCGCTGGTACAGAAAGATTTATGACGAAAATCTTTCCTTTGCCGACAATCTGCGGACGGCCGAATATTTAAGCGCGTACGGCTTTGTCTATAATCTCCGTTACGTACCCCCTGCAATGTCGCTGCCATCGCTTTATCTTTTGTTCGGCGGCGGCTGGAAAAATCCGCTGGTGCGCGGGGATTTTGAAAGTCTGCTGCAGGGGAAAGGGGTAATCCTGCCCGAGCATAAGGAAGTGTTTGCCGCCGTTTATACCCGGTTGCCAAAAAAAACGACGGCGGATTGGGCCGACAAATTCGGTTTTTCCGGCGAATATATGGAAGCGCGCATTTTTGCCGACATGGCCTGTTGCAAAATTCTCAACCGGCCGTTTTCGCTGCCGGAAACGACCGGCTGCCGTACGCCGACGGTCGGCGGTATTTACGTTCTGCCGGACGGGGGCGGCGATTATCTGCTGACGGAACTGCTGCAACGCTGCGGCAATCCGGCGCGGCCGGAAAAAAATCCGCTGTTGTGGAGCCGCGCGGCCAAAGGCTGGCAGAAGTCATTTGCGGCAGCGGGCGAGAATGTCTAGTCCGCGGTCATAAAACGGCGTTTCCACCCGGCTCATGCCGAGCAGGGTATGAAAGACGTTGTCGTGCGAAAAGGCTTCGGAACGGATTTTGCGCACACAGTCGATGTCCAGTCCGTTGGCCTCGGCATACCCTTCGGAAAACCAGAACATGGCGGGAATGTGCTTTTGTACGTCGGGAGCTTCGTCATAAGGGGCGGAGTGCAGATAAACGCCGTTTTCACCGAGAGATTCCCCGTGGTCGGAGGTGAAGAAAAAGGCGGTGTCGTATTCATCCGACAAAGCTTTTAATTCGTCGATGGTGCGGGCCAGCATGTGCGAAGTGTAATAAACGGTGTTGTCGTATGTGTTTCTCAGTTCGTCCAGCGTGCAGTCCTGAAGAAATTCCCTGCGGCAGACGGGACGGTAAATTTCAAACTCTTTGGGGTAGCGGAGCGCATACAGCGGACCGTGGCTGCCGCGCTGGTGGAGAACGACCAGGGCCGGACGATCGAAACTGCGGACTTTTTCGGCAAAGTCGGTCAGCAGAATTTCGTCGGGACATTCCTTGACGTTGCAGAATCTTTCCTGTTCAATGCGGTTGCAATTGTCCTTGCAGTCGGTGTTGTTTTCCCGCCACAGCAGTTTGTAGCCGGCGCGGCTGATGACGTCGAGCACGTTTTCGGTGTATCTTTCGCTTTCCGGCTCGAATTTTTTGCGCGGGTAAGGGGAAAAGATGCAGGGCAGGGAAACGGCGGTGGCAGTGCCGCAGGAATAAAAATTGTCAAAGTAGACCAGTTCGTCCGCATATTTTGCGAGCGGTTCGTTGGTCGGCCGTTTGTATCCCGAAAGGGAAAAACTGGCGTCGCGGGCGGATTCGCCGATAACGACCACGATCAGGGCGGGCTTGCTTCCCTCTTTTTGCGGCAGCATGCGGGCGCCTTCGGAAATTGTCTTCAATTCTATTCCCCAGTATTTGGCCTTTATTTTGACGACCGAGATGACGGCGCCGATGTAATTGACGGGGATCAGCGCGTTTTTCAGATGTTTGTGTTCTTTAAGCGTGTCGGGGTTGTGCAGCAGGCCGCCGCCGATAATGCCGCCGGCAACGAGGGCAAAAATCAAACCTTGCGTCAGCTTGCCTTGGACGTCGGCTTTCAGCGGTTTGAACGCGATGTCGGTTTTATAGATCAGATAAGAAGGGATAATTCCGAGCAGTATAAGATATAAGGCCATTTTAAGATTAAGCAAATCCGCCACTTCGTAAACATCTGTCTGGATAACGTTCATCAGCATAATCTTGTCGATGACGACGCCGTAGGCGTTCATGAAATAAAGCGCGGAAGCGTTAAGCAGGCAGAAGACGATTGCCAGCGGCTTGACCAGCGGGCGGATAAAAAGAACAGAAAGAGCTATGTTCAGAACAAGAAAAATGCAGACGACGATCAATGCCGCCGCAACAAACGAGCGGTCTTTTTCATAAACGGCGTTTATGAACGGGATATTGTAAGCCGCCATTACAAACAGAGCGTAGATAAAATTGAAACGGGAAGAAGAAAGCTGCCAGAAGTATTGAGGTAGTTTGATGAAAGACATTTTGTAGTTCCTTGAAGTTGTTGGTGGCGGGCGGTCAGAACAGTTCCCCCTGCGGATTGTTGTTCAGCGCGGCGATTGCTTCTTTAACGATGGCGACGGAAACGGCGCGTTTGTATGCCAGCGAAATGTTGTCGATTTCGTTGACCAGTTTTTCGGCATAGGCGAACGAACGTTGCATGTTTACCAGTATATACCTGATGATGTCAAGCGAAACGGTGATCTGCCGGTCCATAAAAAGCTTGATGATGAGTGCCGAGAGCAGTTCGTCGTCGGGTTCCGAGATTTCAACCGAAGGAATGATGTTCAGCCTTGAGCGCAGATCGGGCAGCCGGATGTCGAGCCGGGCGGGCGCGCGGCGGGACGTGAACAGGATGTTGCCTCCTTCGTTGCGGTAGAGGTTGTAAAGATGGAACATTGCTTCTTGATCAATCTCTTCGCTTAAGTTTTCCACCACCAGACAGCGGTGGCGCTCAAACAGCAGCGGCGGCAGTTCAAGCGTGATTTTGCCGGCTTCGATCCGCGGAATCTGATAAGGGTAATGCGTAAGCACCGACACCTTGTCGGAAAAAATGTGGGTCAGGTGGGTTTTTCCGCAGTTTTCCGGTCCGTAGACGCAAAGCGCGAAAAAAGGCCACTCCGGCCACCGGTCGACGGCGGCAAAGGCTTCGGCGTTGCAGGAAGAAACGATAAAGTCTTCCCGGCCCATGTAAGGGCGGTGGGGAAATTCCAAAGACAGCTGATTTTTGCCGGTCATGGTTTTCTATTCCTTGTTCAACACGTCAAATATCTTTTTGGTCAGGTCGCCGAGGCTGAACGGTTTGGCCATGAATTCGACCCGGTCGGCGGCGGAAAGTTCGTTTCGGGCAATTTCTTCCGAATAACCGGAAGCAAGAATAATCTTAATCCCGGGGATCAGTTCCTTTACCCGGTGAGCCAGTTCAATGCCGTTTAAGCCCGGCATGACCATGTCGGTAACGAGCAATTGAAAGTTACGTTCCTTTTCCAATTGTTCTAGCGCATTTTCGGCCGAATTGCAACCGATAACTTCATAGCCTTTTTTCTTTAAGGCACGAACGGCAAAGCTTCTGACCGAATCCTCGTCTTCAACGAAAAGGATGCGGATGCCGGTATGCAGACCGCCGTCGTTCGGGTTTTTGTCGATTGCCGAAACGTTCAGGCCAAAGATAAATTTCTGGTTTATCGGCAAAGAGGCGGCGTTTTGCTCTCTTACCGTCATTACCGGCGAACCGTCGGCAGAAGTTACTTCCGGCCGGCGGACGGCGTTTTCTTCCCCATCGGTGTCGGTATTGTGTTCAAAACGCGGCAAATGGATCAAAAAAGTGGTGCCTTCGCCGACTTTGCTGTCCACCCGGATAAAGCCTTCGGTCTGACGGACGATACCGTAGACCATGGCCAGACCGAGCCCGGTGCCGGAACCGACGACGTTTTGTTTGGTGGAGAAGAAGGGTTCGAAAATGCGGCTCAGATTTTCTTCCGCAATGCCGCAGCCGGTGTCGGAAACTTCGATAACCACAAATTCGCCGGGTTTGATGGTTTCCTCGCCGAACGGGCGGGGGTGGGTGATTTTTTCGGTGCGGGTGCTGATGGTCAGCGTGCCGCTGCCGTTCATGGCGTCTTTGGCATTAACCGCCAGGTTGATGATGACCTGAGAAAACTGAACGGGGTCTACGCGGATGTAGCCGAGGTCTGCGCCGTGATGAAACTTCAGGCTGATTTTTTCGCCGAGAACCCTTTTCAGCATCTGGCTCAATTCCATGAAGTTTTCGGTGACGTCGATCAGTTTGGGTTGCAGCGGCTGCTTGCGGGAAAATGCCAGCAGTTGGCGCACCAGACCGGCGGCGCGGTTGGCGTTGTTTTTAATTTGAATAAGGTCGGCAAACGAGGGGTCGCCGATGCCGTGGCGCTGCAACAGCAGGTCGCAGAAACCGATGACCGCGGTCAGGAGGTTGTTAAAGTCGTGGGCGACGCCGCCGGCCAGTTGTCCCATCGCCTGCATTTTTTGCGCCTGGGCGAATTTGATTTCGAGGTTTTTCTGTTCGGTGGCGTCGACCAGATAGATGACGAAACCGGCCGTCGGTTCGCTGCCGTAAAGGCTTTTCATCGGCGAAACGTAGGAAAGGGCAACCTTCGGCCCTTTGATCAGCGCCAGCTCCATGGAAGCGGATTTCTTGACGCCGCTTCTGATGTTGTCCAGTTCTATGCCGAGACCGTGACGGTCTGATTTCTTGATAAAATCCATCAGGTTGGCGTTGATCAGTTCAATGCCGTCCGCTTGCCGCAGAAAGGCTTCCGCCTGCCGGTTGCATTCGCGGATAACGCCTTCGTTGTTGATAAAAACAATGCCGACGGGCGCGAAGTCAAACAGCCAGCTGATTTTATCGACGGCGAGTCCGAGCTGCCGCCGGAGCAGATCGTCGGTGGGCAGATTGCAGACGACGGCGCCGCGGATTTTGATTTCGTTTTTTTCACGGAAGCTGTCCTGACAGAGAAAAGCTTCTTTGTCTTTGCCGTATTTGTCGGTAAAATGTACGGTTTTGTTCCATTTGCGGCAGGGGGGAACCGGTGAGTTGGGGCTCAGCAGTTCTTTCAGGTCGGTGCCGATCAGCCGTTCGCGGTCGGTTTCCAGCATTTTGGCGAAGGCATGGTTGCAATATTCGACGGTCAGACTGCGGTTGCAAATATAAAGGCCGACCGGCAGATCGTCGGTAAAGTCGTGGAGGCCGCGTCGTTCTTCGCGGAAAATCTGTTCCAGATTGTGTTCGTTGGTAATGTCGCGGAAACTCCAGTAGAGAAAGGTGTCTTTGCGGATTTTTTTCAAAGCCAGCGAATTTTCGAACAAATCGGTTTTTTTTAGGGAAAGCGGCCGTAAAATAACCTCAAACCAGGTTTCGTTTTCCGGTTCGGAACCGAGTTTGAGCGAGAGAGTGACTTTTTCGCCGGAAAGATTTTGAAAGGCGTTCTTCAGCCGCTGAAAGGCCAGCGGATTGTTACGGTTGTCGGCAGACAGGCGGCTTTGCAGAAAGGCCAGAATGCTGCCTTCTCCGAACAGTTCTTTGGCCCGGTCGTTTTCAATCACCACCCGCCCGAGCGAGTTGTCAATGCGTTTGGCCTGACTGCTTAAGCGAATGATTTCATTGGCAAAGCCGCCGTAACTGATGGCTTTTTCGCCGGCTTTCAAGGTCAACAGCGACAATGCGAGCGCAAAAACGGTGATTGTCGCCGTCAACCCCAAAAGCAAAATCAGATGCTGCGGAAAAACGATTGACAGAATCAGCGCCGCGGTCAGGGCGACCAGCGAATAGGCCAATCCGATCAGTCTTTTTTGCAAAAGCCGGTCCGGCCGGGATATTTTGACGTTCTGCAGCATCTGCGGGGCAAAGTCCTAAGTGGTTACGTCGGCCTCTTTTTTGCCCGTGTGTTTTTCGATTTCGGCCAGTTCGGCGGCGATTTTCAGCAGTTCGTCGACCATCTGCCGCGGTTCGGCGTCAAGCTCGCTGCGGCTGAACTTTTCAATGTAGACGCGCAGCGTCGCACCGCTTGAGGAAGTGCCCGACAGACGGTAGACAATGCGCGAACCGTCGGTAAACAGAATGCGCAGACCGTTTTGGGTCGAGGAGTGGTCGACCGGATCGTTGTATACGAAAGCTTCTGCTTTGGCAACTTCGTAAGAGCCGAGTTTTTGACCGTTCAGCGGCGGCAGTTTGGCTTCAAGGTCGCTCATCAGCTTGTTGGCCGTGTCGGTCGGAATACCGTCGAAGTCAAAACGCAGATAATAGCTGCGGCCGTATTTCCGCCAGTGTTCGCGGGTGATTTCTTCCACGCTTTTGCCGGTGGCGGCTATGATGTTGAGCCAGAACAAAACCGCCCAGATGCCGTCTTTTTCGCGGATATGGCTGGAGCCGGTGCCGAAGCTTTCCTCGCCGCAGAAGGTGATGCGTTTGGAATCCATCAGGTTGACGAAATATTTCCAGCCGGTCGGCACTTCGTAATAGCCGATGTTGCGGGCGGAGGCAACGCGGGCTACGGCGGTCGAGGTGGCCATTGATTTGGCAACGCCGTAAATGCCGCCTTTGTAGGCCGGAATAAGGTCATAGTTGTCGGTTAAAATGGCCAGGCTGTCGCTCGGCGTAACAAAGAATTTTTTGCCGAGGATCATGTTGCGGTCGCCGTCGCCGTCGTTGGCGGCGCCGAAGTCCGGCGCGTCGTCGGCATACATGATGTTGACCAGTTCTTTGGCATAAACCAGGTTGGGGTCGGGGTGAAGCCCGCCGAAGTCCGGCTTGGGCACGGCGTTTAAGACCGAGCCTTTGGCCGCGCCGAGGATTTCCTCGAAAATGCGGATGGCATAGGGACCGGTTACCGCGTTCATGGCATCAAAACGCATGGTAAAGCCATTGGCAAACATTTTTTTGATCAGTTCAAAATCAAAAATCTTTTCCATCAGTTCGACATAATCGCTGATCGGATCGACGATTTCGATTTCCATACCCTCAAGGTTTTGTGTGCCGAGACGGCTGAGGTCAATGTCGACCGCGTCGACGGTTTTGAATTCGGAAATGGTTTGGCTGACGGCAAAAATTCGGTCGCTGACCCGGCTTGAGCACTGGCCGCCGGTTTCGGTGGCGAATTTGATGCCGAAGTCGCCGTTTTCGCCGCCCGGATTGTGAGAGGCGGAAAGTACGAATCCGCCGTCGGTGCGGCGTTTTAAGATCATGTTGGAGGAAGCCGGCGTCGACAAAAAGCCGTTTTGGCCGACGATCAGTTTCTTAACCCCGTTGGCGGCCGCCATCTTGATCAGTTTCTGGATGGCGATGCTGTTGTAAAAACGGCCGTCGCCGCCGACGACAAAGGTTTTTCCCGCCGGGTCGATGGTGTTGAAAATGCTTTGCAGGAAGTTTTCGAAGTAGTGTTCCTGCATTACGACTTTGGATTTTTTCCGCAAACCCGCGGTGCCCATTTTCTGGTCCGTGTAAGGGGTGGTTGCAATCACTTGTATCATAATCTCTCCTTAAAAATACGTGTTGACATGATAGTTGACAATTTAACACCGTTTGGTGCCAACTCAAGAGAAAGCTCGGTTTTACTAACCGCTATTTTAAGCCGGTGCGGATCAGGGGCAGATGAATTCGGCCAGGCTTTTGATTTCTTGCTTGGCAGCGATATGGGAAACGCTTAAGCGGCATTTTAAGGCTTCGTGGCTGAGATCCAGCACCGTCAGCCCCTGCAAAAACAGTTCCTTGTAGATGACGCGGTCGCGGATCGCCGGCGCCACGCGGAAGCCGTAGGTTTTGGCTGCTTTTTCCAAATAGCCGAAAACCTGGTTTTTGTTGCGGGAATTGAGTGAAGATATTTTGTTGCCGACGACGATCCAGTTGAGCATCGGTTTGCCGAGCGCGGCCAGATATTTTTTTACTTCCCATATGTATTGGGCGTAACGGCCGGCGTGGCGGTCGTCGGGGTGTGCAAAGTCAATTTCGGAAATGACGTTTAAGTCGATCAGGCTGTCGGACATCGGCGTGATCAGCGTGTCCGCAAATTTGTGCGCTTCTTCGAAAAGGTAGTTCTTGTTGCCCGGCGTGTCGATGATAACGGCGTCAAAAGCCGGCAGCAGCGCTCCGATTTCGTGTGCCGCCTGTTCCCGGTGGGCGGTGAACTGTTCCGGCGTTTCGGCCGGTTCTATCGTCAGCAGTTCGGGAATCGGCAGTTTCAGGTCGTTTTCGCGGCAGAAACGGCGGCGGTTTTCGATATAGTGGGTAAGGGTGCCCTGGCGTCCGTCCGTGTCGACGACCGCAACCCGGAAACCTTCCTGCATCAGCTTGATCGCCAGGTGCATGGATATGGTCGATTTGCCGGTTCCGCCTTTTTCGTTGCTGACAACGATTACATGAGCTTTGCTGTTGGTCATTTCCTTATTTTTCCGCCATCGTCAGTTGTACATTGCCGTTCATCGGCATGACCATACACGATTTGTTTTCTTTTTGCAAATCCTTACATATTTTTTGTGCATCGTTTTTGGTGAGGTTGACCAGTTTTGAACGGTAAACGATGATGGCGTTGTTTTCCGCCGGTTCAACCTTGGCGTTGCGGCTGTTGAGATTTTCGTAACGGCGGCGGATCTTCTGCGCATAGACGCGGGCTTTGGCATAGTTGCTGAACGCGCCGATCTGAACCGCCCATATGGCGTCGGGACGGTTTTTCGTTTCTGCCGCGTCATCGCTTTTCTTTTCGTTTTCCCTGACGCTGTCGAGCAGAAAATCGCTGTTTTCCAGTTTGACGTAAGTGGCCGTCGCTTCCGGCGAGCGGTTTGCAGCCAGTTTGTTAAAGCCCTGTTCCATCAGCCGGGCAACGGTCCGGTCGCGCTCTTCCTGAGTGTTGTGTCCCATGGTGACGGCAATCACCCGTTCGCCGTCGCGCTGGGCGGAGGTGACGATGTTGAAGCCGGCCGAAGCGATGTAACCGGTTTTCATGCCGTCGGCGCCTTCAAAATTTTTCAAAAGATGGTTGTGGGTGTAATAGGTTTTGCCTTCATAGGAAAATTCCCGGCGGGCGAACAGGTCGTAGTATTGCGGAAAATGAAAATAGACGGCGGCGGCCAGAGTGGCCATGTCGCGGGCGGTGGTTACCTGTTTGCTGTTGGGCAGGCCGGAAGCGTTTTTGAAAACAGTGTTTTTCATGCCGAGGGCTTTGGCCACTTCGGTCATCTTTTCGGCAAACCGGGCTTCGCTGTAGCCGAGGCCTTCCGCCAGAACGGTGGCGCAGTCGTTGGCCGATTTGACGATCAGGGCGTCAATCGCGGTTTCTACTTTGATTTTGCCGCCGGCTTTTAAGCCGAGGCGGGAAGGGGAACGGTTGGCGGCGGCAGCGGAAACGGGCAGTTCGTCGTCCATCTTGATCAGTCCCTTTTCCAGCGCTTCAAAGGTGATGTAAAGCGTCATCAGTTTGGTTAAGGATGCCGGATGGTGCACCGCGTTCGGGTTTTTGGAAACGAGCACTTCGCCGGTTCTGGCGTCGATGACGATGCCTGAAGGCGCCGGTCGCGCGGCGGCCGGAAAAGTGAACATGACTGCGGCGGCCAATGACAAAACGCAAATATTTTTTCGGACGGAAAACATTTTTATCCCTTTTGTTTTTCTGATGACGGAATTTTAAAATGAAAAAGAAAATAAAGCGTTAATTTTTTGCAGCAGGATTATCTCGCCGGCAAAAAAAAAGACGCTTTCGGGAAGCGTCCTTTTTTATGTGCGGGAGAAAAAAGTCAGATATGTTCAATCTCCGGTTCTTTTCTGATCAGTTTGGCTACAGCCAGCGCGATGAAGCCGTTGAACAGGCTGAACAATGCGCCCATTTTGGCGGCGTCGGCAATGCTGCCGTCGGTATAGGCGATTTCGGCGATAAACAGGGAAACCGTCAGTCCGATGCCTGCCGTCATGCCGATCAGCAGCAGATCGAGGTCGGTGATGGCGTTGTTGATCCTGAACTTAAACAGACCGGCAATTTTGACCATCAGGTAAATGCCGAAAGTTTTGCCGGCAAGAAGGGAAACGAAAACGATCAGCGTCAGTTCCGAAATGCTGGAAAAGACGACGCCGGCGTTGCTGAGGCCGAAGAAAAAAAGCCCGTAATCGACAATCGGCTTGAAATCGCTTTCAAAGCGGTCAAGTTCCGTCTGGCAGCGTTCTTTGCCCGGTTCCGTTTCATGCGGAATAAACGGGATGATGAAAATCAACGCCAGCGAGGGGTGCATGTTGGCTTCGTGCAATCCCGCCCAGGAAAGTATCCCGGTCAAAAGATAGGCCCAATAGCTGCGCACTTTATGTTTGTTTAAAATCCAGGCAACGGCCACGGCAACGAAAACCAGCGACAGCCAGCGCGGATTGACAGGCAGTTCGGGGTCGGGATAAAAAAGGGCGATAATGGCCAGCCCGACAACGTCGTCGGCAATGGCAAGCAACAGCAGAAAAGTGAATGCCGGATGCTTTTTGCCGAAAATCATTTGTGCAAAAAGAAGCGATATGGCCACGTCGGTCGCCGTCGGAATCGCCCAGCCGTTGTGATAGTCCGGCGAACCGAAAAAAGCGTTGAGTGAAAAGAAAAGGGCGATCGGCAGAAGAATGCCGCCAAGCGCGCCCAACAGATTGCTGACGGTGTTCTTGATCGGATAGAGATTGCCGCCGGGGGCCACGCCGTGAACGATTTCAATGCTGACGGAGCCGAAAAACAGAACCAGAAAAACATCATTGACCAGAAAATGAAAATTGACTCCCGGCGCCAGTTCCCGGTATATGAAGTCATTGTAGGAATAGGAATCGATGTTGGCCCAGGCCAGGGCGGCAACAATGCCGACAATGAGCGGGATAGACAGCTCCCCGATTTTTTTGACAAGTTCTTTCATCTTTGTACTTTCGTTATAAATAATATACATTCCGGTAGGTATGTATATATTACGATTGAGGGAATTTGCAAGAGAATTCGTAGAAAAAGCAGAAAAATTTTTCTTCACATGAAACTTCTTCTTACGGGATTTCCGCAACAACAACGTTATGGGATTTTTTTGCAAAGAATTTTCCTCATGAGGTTTTTTGTTCCTTTTCTCACGGGACTTTCCGGCAACAAAACTCCCCTTTGCGGAATTTCCCCTTACGTTTTTTCCTTTTTCTTTTTGCGGGGGAGTTTGTCCTTCCGCCGCTGGTTTTCCCATCCTTTCATTTCGAGGATTTCCTGTTTTCCTTTATGGGATTTTTCCGCCCTTCCTTTACGTTTTTTCCCGTCCCTTTCTCCCGCGGAGTTTCTTCCGTCAGATATGCGACAAAGAAAACTCCCGGAGTTGTCCGGGAGTTTTTTCTTAGGAGATGACGCTTTCATTTTCTAGAACGCGTAGTTTAGGCCCAGA
>OGMF01003016.1_pt1 | contig 13303 bp, 13 predicted proteins | sample 1572921 | NCBI WGS metagenome assembly OGMF01 (sample SAMEA2581919, study PRJEB24529) | metagenome | biome: Human gut stool | place: China | collected 2011
AGACTCGACGCGGCCAGAACGCCGGTCGCCCAGCCGAATTGCAGGCACTTTTCCGCTTCCCAGCCATTCAGTACGCCATAGAGAAGCCCGCCGGAGAAGCCGTCGCCGCCGCCAATGCGGTCGAGCACCTGAATTTTGCGCGGCTCCTCGACGTACCATTTTCCGTCCGCCAGCAAAATTGCACCCCAGAGGTGCTCGTTGGCCGAAATGACCTGGCGAAGCGTCGTGGCAAACATCTTTGCGTTCGGATATTTTGCCTGCACCTGCGAGATCATGCCCTGAAAGGATTCGATTTTGGATGCAAGGTCTTTGCCGCCCGCTTCGGGTCCCTTGAAGCCGAGGCAGAGCTGGAAGTCTTCTTCATTGCCGATGAGCACATCGGCCAGCGACGCGATCTCGCGGAATGCGGCACCCAATTCTTTCTCGCGGCCTTTCCAGAATGTCGCGCGGTAATTAAGGTCGAACGAGACGAGCGTGCCGTACTGCTTCGCGGCTTTCGCGAGGGCAAGACAGCACTCGGTCGTCTCATGGCTCATGGCGGCAATCAGGCCGGACAGGTGGAGAATGCAGACGCCCTCCTGCCCGAAGATACGCTCGATATCAAAATCTTCGATGGAAAGCGTTCTGCCGACCTCGCCGGCGCGGTCGTTCCAGACGCGCGGCGCGCGGAGTCCGAAGCCGGAGTCCGCGATGTTGAACTGATGGCGATAGCCCCACGGCCCGCCCTGCTCCACGTCCAGCCCCTCAAAGCGGATGTTCCGCGCGCGGAGCTGCCGCTTGATGAAGTCCGCCATCGGGCTTCCCTTGACGAATTTCGTGAGCGCGAGGCACTCGTGGCCAAGGCTAGACGCAACGTTCAGCACGTTCGTCTCCGCGCTGGTCGCCTGCATATAAAACAGGTTGCTGTTCTGTACCGCCATCCGCTCCGGCGGCGTGATGCGCACACCCATGCTCGTCGGGCACGCGAGGGCATAGCGGACACCCAATCTCAAAGCCATGTTTTTCATCCCCTCCTATTTTTCGGTCCACTGTTGCATTGTTCAAAATTGTAAAAATATTGATACTTGTGATTTGCTACGCTGCACTACCCCACATTTTATATAGCGCTGCAATAAAATTATAAACACCACGATGGTGCAGGTATTTGAGTCCCAGAACGCTGGAGGTTCCCGCCGCCACAGATTTGATGTATCTCTGACTTCTCAGAATCCTATAGGCACGCACATACATGGACAGAAATTCTCTACTTTCCCTTTGGCAGTACATAGCGTCTTGTGGCGAGTAGCGTGTATCCGTTGCAGCCCAATGTGTCCGAATCAGGATCGTTTTGCGTTTCTTTAGATGGTCATGGACGTGTCGAGGAACGACGCGATGCCGATGCGGAGCTTCTGGCCGGTGACGCCGATGGCTTTGAACACGTCCCGGAAGGTGTCGGCCTGTAATTCGGGATAGGAGGGGTCCGCACCCTCGCGGTACGCCTTTACGCAGAAGATCTTATCGAGCTTGTTGCGATCCGCGCCGAATTCACGCGATTCGGGGCCGACCATCAGGGCAGCGTCGCCGCCGGCGGAGATGGCCACGCCCGCGCGCTCGAACAGCGGCCAGAAGCCGGAGAAGTAGCGGGGGTTTGCGTAGTCGGCCTCGTTGCCATTGACGATCAGCGCGTCGAGCTTTTCACGGCGCAGGATGGCCGCGCAGCGCTGGACTCTTTCTTTATACTCATGATCGGGAATGCAGATTCTTGCCATGTTATGTACCTCTTTTCGTATTTTTGATAATTCCGGCTCACTCACAGTAGCCCGGCGTTGTATAAAAGCTCACGGCTCTCGACTCGGCGCGGCCATACTGCGCCACGACGGGAACGTCGCTTTCCAGCACGATGGCGTACTGCTCGCCCTCGCGCGCGGTGTAAACGCCGAAGTCCGCTTCGCGGTTCGTGCGCAGGCAGCGCACGCGCCTTGCCGCGACCTCCGTATAAAAGGATACCGGTTCCCGGTCCTCATACAGGAGCGTAAACGTCAGATGCGCCGTCTGATCCGTGGTGTTTGTGACAATGATGGATTCGTGTCCGGGAATCACGTTCACGCCCTCGGGCGGCAGCTCCGCGTCCGGAAAGATCCAGACCTTTTTACCATATTGCAAAGGAACACCTCATATCTGTTTGTTTTTTATGCCATGAACTGCGCATGACGAAATGTAAACTTGTGCGCGTGTAAGAATTTGCTTTGAGGAAAATACCGAAAATCGAATGCTTTGCAGTCAGAAAAACTCACCACGTTACTTGCCAGCGCTTTTGATAATCGCTCGCAGCGTATTCTCCGTCTGCCATGCAATGCAGACTTGAGCCTTTCACCCGCGCGGAAAGAAACGCATCAAACGCATCAGCATCAACTGGCAAGCTAACAGGTGCTCCGCCTTGCGCTGATGACAGGTACGCTGCATTTGACAGCATTAGTTCATGAATCCCTTCTTCGCCCGGTGCAATCAGCGGTTCTCCTTGTGTAATTGCATTTGCAAAGTTTTGCAAAATGCCCTGATGTGCGCGATCAGGTGTGTTCTGACGTAACTCGAATAGCTGTAGTGGTGACTCAGGAGAGGATATATTGCTGTTTTGAATATCATAGCCGTCCTTGCGCATTTCTTCGATCTCCATGAGGCCGCTGCCGGCTGCATCCGCAACAGCGGAGCCGCTCATGCCGGCAAAAATCAGGGAGACGACGATATTCATATAAGCGGTAGCGCCTCTGACCTTGCCAAAAATAGCTTTTGCAAAGGCGTACATATAATCGGAGACCTTACTTGAGGTCATGATATTGGCTGTAAAAATAAACAGCGGTGCAGCGATGATCGTTGTGCTGGAATAGAGGCTGCCCATAACAGCGTCCGCGACCAGACCGAGATTCTTGCCGACTGCCAGCAGATACGCAGCCGCCGCGGCCAGCATGCTGAAGCCGACGGGGACGCGCACGATGAAGCAGATCAGTAAGACGATCACCGGTATAAACATGGTAAATGTAACTTGCATTTCTTAACTCCTCTTCGCGTTTTCAGATTGCTTTTCACAGGAAACGGCTTACTCCGGCCGTTCCTCGTCCTCCGGTGTGATATCTCTGGATGTATGCTTCTCGCCGACCGGCGTGCGCAGCTCACGGATGAAGTTTACAAGATAGTAAATGCCGGACAGGGTGATGAAGATCATAAAGACGGAATAGATCCACGCGAAGGAGATATCCAGAACCTCCGTCTTCTTTCTGGCCATCCAGATGGTGGATTTCAGGCTGGGAACCCACATCGCGGCGCAGAGCGCGAAGACAAGGAAATCCGAAATGATACGGAAGATCTTCTGTCCCAATGCGTTCAGTTTGTCGTAAACAAGCGGGAAAATAACATGGTTGTCGGTTCGTCCGGAATAGGATGCGCCAAGCATCGCGCTCGCCAGATACAAAACCTGGCACAATTCAGCCATCTGGAACACCGTTTTGTTCAGCACATAACGATACACGATCATGATGACGTACATGATAAAAACGGCGGAAAACAGGATGACCGGGATATGCAGTTCGATGATATCCAGCAGGTTCATGATGATTTTTTTCAATCGGTTCATTCAGATTCTCCTGACTTATTTCTACGGTTTCCGGCAATGGCGGGCGGTTTTAGCCGCCCGCCCTGCGCCGGATTACTTCATGAAATGCTTAGTAGTTTTTGCCCATCTCACGGATTGCGTTGAGCAGATCCATGTCATAGTCAGATGCGAAATCAGAAGCAATAAATGCGTCTATAACCTCGTCGCCATAAGCCTTGCGTTCTTCATCGGTCAAATCATAGGTGACGATGCCGACATCCTCAAGCGTTTTAATCGCATCGGCCTCCGTCTGCTTTGCGATTTCGCAGGCAAAATCACCAGCTTCTTCTGCACACTCCGTTACAAGTTCCTGTACAGCAGGATCCCACTTCTGGAAATTCGTGTAGCTGACAGCAAAGCCGTCGAGCGAGAGATAGTGCTTGGTCAACGTGACAGACTTCGTAACTTCAGACAGGCCATTTGCGATCAAGCCAGTCAGGTCGACTTCAAGACCATCGGCAACGCCGGTCTGAATTCCCAGATAGCAGTCGGAGAAGGGAATGGAAATGGGGTTGCCGCCGAGTGCTGCGGTCATTGCGATCATGTTTTCGGCGGGAGAAGATCGCAGCTTGATCTTGGCAAGGTCTTCTCTGCTTGTAACCTTGAGATCCTTGTTCAGGCAGACGTTTCGATATCCGCCTTCATACCAGCAAAGCTGACGTACGCCAAGTTCGTCTTCCATTCGCTTCATCAGCTCAATGCCGGTCTCATTCTGGGCCCAAAAGTCACGGACATGATCAATGCTCGTCCACATATACGGGCAGAATGTCGTCTTGAGTTCTGGAATGTACTCCATTGCATAGTTGAGCGTAGAAACGATCATGTCGACATCGCCCTTCATAAGCGCCTCATACTCGGTAGACTGGTTGTACAGCGTGCCGTTATAATAGGTGTCCACAGTTACCTTTCCGCCGCTGCGTTCTTCAACGAGTTCTTTGAAATGAGCTGCTGCAAGTCCAGACGGTGTCGTTTCGGCGCAGAAGACTGAGAATGCGATTTTCGTTTCGGGATACTCGACAGTCTGCTCAGTTTCCGCAGGCTGTTCAGCTTCCGTGGGGGTCTCAGCGGTTTCCGTCGGTTCGGCTGTGGTGGTTGCCGCATCAGTCTTAGCCGGTTCCTCTGTTGCGGTCTGCTTGCCGGCACATGCGGCAAGGCCCAGTACCATGACCAGGCAAAGAAGGATCGCGAGAAGTTTTTTCATTTGTGTTGCCCTCCTAATATCTCTTTTGCTGACGATCTCTGACAGTTTCCGTCAGCTCCTGTCCCCTATTATAACGTCTCATCCGAAAGTTGTAAAGTAGTATTGTTGAACAATTTAACACCAATATTTTAGATATTTTCGCCGAATCAAACTTTCCCTTATAAAATAATTTTTACAATTTTACGCCATTTTCAAATTTTGTCTTTCAAATGTTCTACAATCTTGCTATAATAATATTTGAAAACGCTTCAGGCGCTGTCTGTATCGCGTTTCGGATGTATTACGAGGAGGTATCCCATGTCGACTGTCCGGCTCAATACCGTCTCCACTGTGGACGCGATCTGCGCCATGTTGGAAGACGACATTTATTCTCTCCACTATCCTCCCGGAGCAAGGATCAGCGAAAAGGATCTGACCAACCGTTATGGTGTCAGCCGCAATACCGTCCGCGAAGCGATCGCGTTCTTTCTCTCAAACGGGCTGCTGGAGAAAGTCGCCAACAAGGGGGTCTATGTCCGCTCCGTTACGGTGGAAGGTGTGCAGGAAATTTTCCATTTGCGCGAATTGCTGGAGGGCGAAGCGATCCGGATGATCATGCCCTCCGGCCCGGTGCCGCCGGAGCTGTTCCGCGCGGCGGAGGACGTCTGTAAAATCGACCCCGCTGTCGACTGGAAGGCCAGCATCAATGCAGATATGGCCTTCCACAAGCTGCTGGTGCAGTGCTCCAAAAGTGAGCGGCTGGTTCGCCTATACGAAAGTATTCTGGCAGAGGTCAAGCTGTGCGTGTACCAGTCCTATGAGTTCATCGTATTAAAATACGTCCCTGTGCGGACCGAGAATGCCACACAGCACATGAGCATTCTCCGTGCCATGCAGGCAGGTGATCTTGGCCTTGCGCTTAAACAGCTGTCGATCCATATCGATTCCGCTGTCAACCGGTACGTCGATGGATGCCGGATGAAGGAATTTTCTGAGGGCACATGACCGCGCAGAACATATTTCCATGACAAAGCAGCCCCGGCTCGGTATTCCGAGCCGGGGCCGCCGTTTGTCCATCAAAAGTCCCTATCAAGCCACTTTCCGAAATCGCAGGCCGTTTGCCCGTTTTTTCGCCATTTGTGTTCCCCCTTTTTCGTTTTGGTAACACAAACGACTATCACAGAAGATGGAGAACATCTGGCTTTTTTTGAATTTTCGGATATTTTTCAGAAACTTGCGTTTCAGTAAAAACGACTATTCTTTGTTTACTGCGGCGCAGTTTTTGCGCTTTAAATCCCCCATCAGTATCCCTTACTGTTCTCGCACAGTCAAAATTATGCAAACTTTTAATTTCATTTGTATTTCTCGCCAAGGCATTCAGAATTTACAGACTTTGCTCATAGCCCTGCGCCTGCTCATGATCATCCTGCTTATGTCCCATTGCCGCCCGCTTCTGCATGAGCTTTTTGCGGCGCTTGGAATCGATGCGGATGCCCATAGGATTGCTGGACGGTGCGGCATTATCGCGGAAAATCTGCCCCATCTGGTGGAACAGGCGGATGGTTGAATTCAAAAGATATTCGGATGGAAGCCGCGCAGAAGGAGAGGTTGGGGACGAAGTATTTTCATCTGCAAGCGTCGGATTTGTAGAAGCGTCTCTAGAAGCTTCTTCCGCAGGCGGTTCTTCACCCTGTGAAGATTCCTGCTCCATCTGCTGCCGCAGACGCTCCGCTTCCTGAATGATTGCGTTCTTGATGGCTCGGAATTCTTTCTGCTGTAAGAGTGGGTTGTGCTGCCTAGGACGGTTCTTGTAGTAGCCCTCCAGTGTGTCGCGCAGACCATTCCAGACGGAATAGTACGCCGCCACCTCCGGCAGATTTTCGAGTTCGTCCACGATGGAATCCACCATATCCTTGAGTGGCTTTTTGAGATATCCATACTGCTTTTTACCGTTGACCGTGTGCAGCTCCAGCGCAAGCTCCATGAGCTTTTGCTGAATCGACTCCGGTGTATTTTCGACGGACTCTAGCTGGTCAACGATTCTGCGCATGGTCTCCCGCGCCGCTTCGGTCACATCTTTATAGGCAATATCTTTTTGAACATACCCGGATACGTTCTTCGCCGCAGGCGCGTTCATAGGCAAGAAGCTGCGGGTGCTCCGGCAGGAGCAGGCGGAATGTCCCGCTGCGCAGCGCCTCCAATCTCTGCCGCAACGCCAGCAGCTTCCGGTAGAAATGCAGGATCGAATCCGGGTCTGCCTGCGCTTCGCGCACATTGATCTGCCGGTAGTTCGGATTCACGTCGATCCACGGCGTTCCGGCTGTGAAGCCCGCGTTGGCGGAAGCATCCCACTGCATGGGCGTGCGCGCATTGTCGCGGCCTTTTTTGCGGATGCCGTTCCAGTCCCAGGCCTCCCGTCCGTCCTTCCGCGCCTGCGCAAGCAGATTAAGGCTTTCCACATCGCGAAGCTGCGTCTCGTCCCGGAACGGGAAATTTGTCATGCCGATCTCCTCACCCTGATACAAAAACGGCGTTCCGCGCAGCAGATACATGGCCGCTGCCAGCATCTTTGCGCTTCGGACGCGCAGCGCCTCCGAAGCGTCGGATCCGAACCGCGACACGACCCGCGGCTGATCGTGGTTGCCCCAGAACAGGGTGTTCCAATCGATCGCCTCCTGCCAGCGCACGAGAAGCTGCTTGAATTTTCTCAGGTCAAACGGGATCACATTCCATTTTCCGTCCCGGCCGTCGAGATCCATAAAATCGAACTGGAACAGCAGATCCAGCTCCCGGCCGTCGCCGACAACGGAGTCTGCATTCTCCGGCGTTACGAAGGTCGTTTCGCCCACGCACATGCAGTTTCTCCCGTCAAAGCAGCGGCGGCGCATTTCACGCAGATACTCGTGCAGCTTCGGCTGAAATGCGAACTGCTCCGGCGCGAACACATACCCATCGCCCTGTCCGTCCGGCAGACCGGGCGCTTTTGCAATCAAACTGATCACGTCCATCCGGAAGCCGTCTACGCCGCGGTCAAACCAGCGATTCATCATGGCATAGACCGCTTCCCGGAGCTTTGGATTTTCCCAGTTCAGATCCGGCTGCTTCTCGCTGAACAGATGCAGGTACCATTGGCCGGTTTTTTCATCGTAGCTCCACGCCGACGGCGTAAAGAAGGACGACCAGTTGTTTGGCTCCTTTCCGCTTTTGCCGTCGCGCCAGATATAGTAATCCCGGTAGGGATTGTCCAAACTCTTTCTCGACTCAATGAACCATGCGTGTTCATCGGAGGAGTGATTCACAACAAGATCCATTACCAGCTTGATGTCCCGCTTGTGCATTTCCCGCAGAAGCGTATCAAAATCCTCCATTGTCCCAAATTCGGACATGATTTTTTCGTAATCACGAATATCATATCCCATGTCCGCATTCGGAGAATCATACACTGGGCACAGCCAGACCGCGCCGACACCCAGCCATTTCAGATAATCCAGCCGGGCAATCATTCCGGGGATATCTCCGATCCCGTCGCCGTTGGAATCCTGAAAGCTGCGCAGGTAGATCTGGTAAAATACCCGCTCCTTCCACCATGCCGCACACATTGTATTTTCTCCTTTCCGCTCCTGCATCGTATCAGCTTCTGACCTCCTTGTAGTATTCCGTCGGGCTCATGCCGGTCATTTTCCGAAACAGCTTGGAAAAATAGTACCGATCCTCAATCCCGACCAGATATGCGATCTCCGAAAACGGCAGATCGGTCGTGGAGATCAGCTGCTTTGCGTTGTTGATCCGCAAAATGTTGAGGTAGGCAAACACCGGCGAGCCGGTCAGGGAGGAAAACACCCGGTTCAGATAATCGAAGTTTCCCTCGAACAGTTCCTCAATCTCCCGGCTGGTCAGATGTTTAGTATAGTTCTGATTCAGATAGCGCAGAAGCTGCTCCGCGATCACGTCGGACTTTCGGATCTTCCGTCCCTGTGCGCTGTTTCTTGCAAGCAGATGCTCGTGCGCCGTCTGAAGCAGAAAGCTGTGCAGCAGGGCGGACGCCCGGCGCTTATAGTCGTCCTCCCGGCTGTCATAGCATTCTACTGCCGCGTGCAGCTGTGCTTTGAATTCCCCGCCGGTCAGATGGAACTGCTTCGGCAGGCATGTCTCCGGAGCCGTGGGATCGCAGGCATCCAAATTATAACCGACCAGACTTTGCCGCCGTTTTTCCGCCAGCAGCGCCATCGCCTGCCGGTCGTCTGCGGCCCGGTGCATATCCGGATGTGTGAAATGCGCGTAATAATAGTCGCAGGCGGCCTTCTGATAGCCCTCATGTGGAAGGCCCGGCTCCAGCAGGAAGAAATCTCCCGCGCTCAGATGATAACGGACGCCGTCCTCCTGCAAATACAGATTCCCGTCCCGGATCACATACAGGACCCATTCGTTGATGCAGCGGGAAAAATGGATCCACGGCTCGTTATACCGGATCTGTCCCAGCATCCGCACCTTCGGGAGCAGATCTGCATTGTAGGATATCAGCATACCTCTTCCTCCATTGTAAACCAGACTGCGGCCCAATAATCCAGCCGCGCAAGCTCTGCCGTATAGATCCGCCCCTGCGGCGTCTGCCGGCAGGTCAGCGGCAGACGCTCCGCGCACAGACTTTCGCCGTCCGGCGAAGCGGCAAAAGCACCGGAGATCGGCCGGTCGAGCCGCACATGGATCCGGATGTTCTCCGCGGCCTTCGGCGCGGCCTTTGCCTCGTTCCACCGCGCGTTGTTCCCGCGCAGGTTGACAAGCTGGATGTTCAGGCGGTTCCCGCTTTCCCGGATCATGCTCCAGACGGTACCCGCCTCCGCGTCTGTGGAAAAAACGCAGTCCTCCGCTTCAAATTGAACATCCTCATTGATCCCGCCGGCCGCAGTGCGTCCGATGTCCATACCGGCATCCAGATACAAAAGCGCGGCATAGCGCACCAGAAAGTCGCAGTACCGCTGCACCACGGGCAAGAAGGACGGACGGAGGGCAGCATAGTTGGCATAGTAGCTGTCCTGCAGGGCGGCTTTATTTTCGCCCAACACCAGCTGTGTGCCGCCGGCAGCGCTGATCGCGGCCCAGGACAGGCGGAACGCTCGTTCCGCGCCGTCCGTGTCTGCCTGCTGGAACGGATGCAGGTAGGCTGCGAGCACCACCTGCTTTCCGGAGCACAACCGCGCCTCACGGATCAGCGTATACAGATCGTAATAGCGGTCGTTCGGCGGCCAGACCTCAATGTAGACTGCGTCCTGCGTTGTTCCGGCTACCGCCTCCATCGGCCAGTTGTTGACGGCGTTGAAGATCACGCCTGCGGCAGAGTCTTCCTTCCGAACTGCCTCCGCCGCCCGGTCGATCAGCTTCGGAAGCGCGTCGGTCAGCTCGACCGGACGCCGCTCCGCGTCCCAGACCTGTTTTGGAAAGCCGTAGGTGTCCATATGGATCCCGGAAAAGCCAAAGGCGACGGCCTTTCGGAATTCTTCCAGAATATGCTCCGACCAGCCGCAGCTTGGCGCGATGTTCATGTAATAGAGCCACCCGGCAAAGGTCATCGCCTGCCCGTCCATGGTATACATGGCCCATTCCGGGTGCTCTGCAAACAGCTCCTTTGCAGCGGCATAGACAGCACCGTAGGCAATGGGCCGAATTCCGGCTGCCTTGCAGGCGGCGATCTTCGCGTGAATCGCGGCAAGGTCGGTTTCCCTGCCCATGGGATCGAGATACCGCTCCTGCGGCGGCAGCAGCATGTCGTGGCGGTACATCCAGTCATAAAACTGTACGGCGTTAAAATGCAGCCGCCGGAGCCAGTCCACGTCCTGCGTTTCAGTGTCCGCAGAGGTAAAATCCGATAAAAAGGCGTACCGTGTCACCTGACGGGAATCCTCCACAACGTCGAACGCACCCTCCCACTGCGCAGAGCCGGCTTCGACGGCGACTCCGTAGCTGCCAATCGGCAGCGGCGGCAGGATCAGCGTCCGTCCGGTTTGGCGCACGGAGCAGTCAACGGGCGCTTCCAGCCGGTATACACATACGCGCGGCGCGTCCACTTCCTCAGGCAGATACAGCCGTATCTCCTGCCCGCTCAGATACTGCGCGCGGTCAAATTCACAGGTCAGCTTCATCCCTTTACCGCCCCCTGTGTCAGGCCGCCGACGACCATTTTTCGCTGGAACAGAATAAACAGCGCGACGACCGGGAGCAGCGCAAGGATCGACGCGGCAAAGACCCACTCCCAGCGCGTGGCGTACTGCCCGTTGAGCCGCTGCAGCAGCAGCGGGAGCGTCATCATTTTCTCATCCGCGCCGACGAGTACTTTGGCGGTAAAATACTCCTCCCAGAAGCCCTGAAACGCGAAAATCGTCATAGTCCCGATCGCCGGTTTGGAAAGGGGCAGCATGATTTTGAAAAAGATCGTGCCGTGTCCGCCGCCGTCGATAATGACCGATTCGGACAGAGAATCCGGCAGGCTTCGGAAGAAATTCCGCAGGAAAAACGTATGTCCGCAGACGTTGGTTGCTACATACACCAGGATCAGACCGGCACGCGTCCCGATCAGGCCGTTTGTCAGGCCCGGAAGCTGAATGCCCTTCAAAATCAGAAACTGCGGTATGATGTTCAGAAAGCCCGGCATCATCAGCGTAAACAGATAGATTCCAAAGAGCTTGTCCCGGCCCGGAAACCGGATGCGGGCGAAGCCGTAGGCTGAGAGCGTGGAGATGAACACGGAAAGAATGACCGTTACACAGGTATTGACGACGCTGTTCCAGACCGCCGTCGGAAAGATCTCCAGTTCCAGAATATGCTTGTACGCGGAAAAGTCCAGTCTGGTCGGAAGCAGTCTGGGCGGGTATGGCAGCACATAGCTGAATTCCTCAAAGGAATTGCTGATCATGAAGAAAAACGGAACAGAGAAGACCAGCAGCGCACCGATCAGCAGCGCCCACAACAGGATCTGACCCAAAAGCTCCGAGCCCCGTTTGCTTTTGATACGTTTCAAGCCTATCCCTCCTGTTCTGTGCTGTTCAGCTTCAGCGTCCGGTTCAGAATCACCGTCAGGATCACGATGGTCACGGCGGAGATCATGCCGATGGCGGAAGCCTCGCCGAAGGCGAACTGATTGAATGCCTTGTCATACAGCAGATACTGCAGCGTGGATGTTTTGCCGTTCGGATTACCGCCGGTCAGCATCATGACCTGAATAAAGACGTTGAACGAACCGATGATCATGTTTACCATGACATAAAAGGTCGTAGGCCGCAGGCTCGGCATGGTGATATACCGGAATCTTGCCCAGAGCCCCGCGCCGTCCAGCTCCGCTGCCTCATACCGCTCCTTTGGAATGCTCTGCAGCGCCGCCAGATAGATCAGCATGGCCCAGCCGACGTTTTTCCAGATGCCCATGAGCCAGATGGCCGCATTGCCGGACCACTCCCGCAGCAGCCACGGCACATAGTCGTCCAGCACATGCAGCACATCCACGAGGATGTAGTTGATCAGCCCTCGGTTGGAGTTATTGAACATATACTGGAACACCAGACTGACAATGACCCACGAGGTAATGACCGGCAGATAAAAGCCCACGCGGAAGATGCCCTGTCCGCGTTTGAGATTATTGATCAGATACGCGAACAGCATGCCGCCCAGCAGGATAAACGGGACGGTCACGAGCGCGTAAAAGAAGTTGTTCCGATAGGCATACCAGAACCGGGAGCCGCCGGACAAAACCTTTTTGAAATTCTCAAGACCGATAAACGTGATGTTTCCCTGCACGATCTGATAATTGGACAGCGCGATACGGATCGTAAACAGCAGCGGATAGAGCACGAACACCGCCACCAGGATCAGCCCCGGCAGGATAAACGGCAGCGCCGTGAGCCAGCCGCGCACGCCCTTGCGGACTGCACCGGGCCGCCCGGCCCGCAGGCCGGCTTTTTCGGCAGAAACCATAGGGATACCCTTCCTTTCTCAAAAAGGCCGCAGAACCGTTGGGTCCTGCGGCCTGCTGTAAGACGCGGTTTAGCTGAGCTGCTCGTCGATCCGGGCCGCTGCATCGTGAAGCGCCTGCGCCACATCCGCGCCATCAACAAAGATGCTGGTCACCGTTTCGCTCCAGATCTCCTGAATCGCGGAGTTGTTGGGAGACGGAATGCGAGCCTTGGCCGATTCCATCTGCTGCATATAAACAGACCAGACGGGGTTGCTCTGCACGGCCTCACTGCTTACCAGCGACTTGAGGATTGGCAGCTGACCAGCCTCAAGCATGGCAAGCTGCACATCCTCGGAGGTCATGAACTTGGCAAACTCATAGGCTGCTTCCGGGTGTGCGCTGGTGGCGAACACAGCAATATCCTCGCCGCCGACCACGGACGCACTGCGGCCTTCATAGGTGGGGATGGTCGCTGCAGTGATGCCCTTGGAAAGGCTGTCCTCATAGGAGCCGAAGTACCACGGGCCTTCAAAGAACATGGCGTATTCGCTGTTGA
>OGMF01003021.1_pt1 | contig 13289 bp, 10 predicted proteins | sample 1572921 | NCBI WGS metagenome assembly OGMF01 (sample SAMEA2581919, study PRJEB24529) | metagenome | biome: Human gut stool | place: China | collected 2011
GGGTGATGCCCTGCGCGGTGTAGTACGCAGCGGCCCCGGTGTGGTAGGGGATAACGCTCTGCGCGGCGGCCACGGCGGGGTCGGTCACCAGCGGCACCGGCATGGCGGCAGCCACGGCGTCCACGCTGTCAAAATACCGGGCAGTCAGCCTTTGGACGGTCTCGTCGGACAGCGCGTTCGACGCCAGCAGAAGCGCCTGCACGCTGACGGTCCAGACGTCCTCACCCTGACCGGCGTAGGTCCCGGCGGGGATAACGCAGGCGCGGTAGGCCGGGTAGGCCGCCAGCAGCCGCGCACCGACACCCCCATCGACGGAGAGCAGACGGATGGAGCAGGTCTCGGCCAGCTGTTCCAGCGCGTCGGCGTGCAGACCGGCGGTGACGAACATCGCGTCGATCGTGCCGTCGGCCAGCCGGGCGGCAGCGTCGGTGTAGTTCAGGTTTACAGTATGCACCAGGCGGTTGTTCAGGCCGCAGGCGGCCAACACCTGCCAGGCGTTCTGCTCGGTGCCGGATTCCTCCTCGCCGACGCTGAGCGTGCAGCCCTGCAGTTCCTCCAGCGTCGTAATGCCGGAGTCGGCCCGGACAACGACCTGAACGGCCTCCTCATACAGGGCGGCCACGGCGCTGAAGCTGCGCTCGGTGCTCTCGTGGGCAAAGACGCCGCTGCCGTCGTAGGCATCCTGCGCCATGTCGGACTGGGCAACGGCCAGCTGTAAATAGCCGCCCGCCAGCAGCCGCAGGTTGGCGGCGGACCCGGCGGTCTGTTTGACCTCGATGGTGCTGTTCTGGGCGGCCATGGCGGTACCAAACGCATTGTACACGCCGCCTGCAGCCGCAGCCCCCAGCCGCAGCCGCGACGCCGCGCAGCCCGCCAGCAGGACCGCGGCGGACAGGACGGCAATGATACGGAACAGATGTTTTTTCAAGCGTACACCTCTCTGAAATTCTTTAGGCTCCCATTGAGGGGAGCCCCGCCCGCAGGCGGTGAGGGGTGGGCCGCAACAACCCTTTTATAGGTCGGCTGCCAGCCACCCTTCCGGCCCTGCGGGGCCACCTCCCCTCAAGGGGAGGCAGGGATGGCGGCAGTTATTTCCCCACCACATCCCAATGCTTATCGTTCCTGTTCAGCACCTCGCAGCCGGTCTCGGTCACCAGGACGAGGTCCTCCACGCGGACGCCGAACTCGCCGGGCAGGTAGACGCCCGGCTCAATCGAAAAGATCATGCCGGGTCTGGCTACGGCGGTGTTCGCGCTGCTGACGTCGCCCTTCTCGTGGTCGGTCTGGCCGATGAAATGCCCCAGACGGTGGTTGAAATACGCGCCGTAGCCCGCTTCCGTAATCAGGTCGCGCGCGGCGGCGTCCAGCTCACACAGGCGCACGCCGGGCTTGATGAGCGCCTCGGCAGCCTCATTCGCGCGGCGCACCAGATCGTGCACGGCGGCCTGCTTTTCAGTGGGCTGGCCGCAGAACCAGGTGCGGGTCATGTCGCTGCAATAGCGGCCCTTCACGCAGCCCATGTCAAACAGCACGCAGTCGCCCTCTTTTAACACGGTGTCGTCCGGCTCGTGGTGCGGGTCGGCGGCGTTGGCACCAAAGGAGACGATCGTCGTAAAGCTCGGCCCCTCGCAGCCGTGGGCACGGAACTGCGCGTCGATAAACTCAGCGACCTCGCGTTCGGTCATGCCGGCCTTTATATAGTGCTTCGCGGCCTCGTTCACCGCGTCGTTGATGCGGGACGCCTCGCGCATGAGGGTCTGCTCCTCGGCGTCCTTGCAGGCGCGGCAGTCGTCCACGCAGTCGCTGGACAGCACGACCTGCATACCGGGGTGAGTCTCCATCAGCGGGATCAGAAACTTGGCGGGCCACTCCTTGTCAATGCCCAGCGGCCTGCCCGCGTCCACGACCTCGGCGATCTGCGCCACGGGCTTGTCCGTGTCGGTGTGCCAGACGGTCCTGCACGGCGGCTCGGGCACATTGAACAGCCTGTTCAAAAACAGCACCGGCTCGCCCTCGGTGGGCAGGTAGAGCGCCAGCAGACGCTCATAGGGCTCCACGGCGACGCCGGTCAGATACCACACGCTCTTGGGGTCGCAGACGATCATCTGCGTCAGTCCCTGCGCGCGCAGGGCAGCACGGACACGGTCCATGCGTTCGGTTTTCAACATACAAATGCCTTCTTTCCCATTATTCAGTTTTCCGCGGGCTTCATTGCACTTTTGCGGTACTGCTGGGGGCTTTGGCCCACCATGGCGGTAAAGCGGGTCGAGAAGTTGCTCTCATCCCCAAAGCCGACCTGGTGCGCGATCTCGCAGACGGAGAAATCCGTCAGCACCAGCAGCTCCTTGGCGCGTGTGATCCGCGTGGACAGCAAAAAATTGTAGGGCGTCGTGCCCATGTACTGGCGGAACAGCCGCAGGAACCAGCTCTTGCTCACCGGCGTCTGGGCCAGCAGGCTGTCCAGCGACAGCGGCTCGGCATAGTGCTGGCGGATGTACTCGGCGGCCTGCTCGATCAAGGTGCGATTGGAGCGGCTCTCGTCCCCGGCCAGCAGCTGGCGGGCCATCAGGGCCAGCATCCGGTGCAGGGCCAGGCAGATCTCGATCTGTGCGGCAGCGCCGTGCTCCCACTCGGCGGCCAGTGACTCAAACAGCGGCTGCATTTCCAGCCGACTGACCGTAACGGGGGACAGCCGCCCCTGCGGCTGCAGTACCTCGGCCAGATTGGCGACGCCCGCGCCGTCCAGATGCGCCCAGTAGTGGTGCCAGTGGTCCTGCCCGGAGGCAGTGCAGTAGCTTTGCGGGGTGCGGCAGTTCAACAGCAGGGCGCTGCCGGCGGGCAGCTCCACGCGCTGGTCGTTCTGCTCGATCAGACCGGAGCCGGACAGCGTATAAAACAGCAGATAGCTTTCCTTATCGGTGCGGGCTGTGGCAAAATGGGCGCGGCCATAAAAGTTGCCGGCCTCGGTGCAGTAAAACGGCTGTGCCAGCGCCGCCGCGCCGGGGGTGGCGCGCAGCCAGGTGCTGCGTTCCTCCACGTCCATATTATAGGTCAGCATAGTGGCGGTCCCTCCCTTACTTATATGAACATGATAGAAACAAACCGCGCGTTTGTCAATAAAAAATGGAAAAAGCCTTCCCTATAAAAGAAAAGCGGGCAGGGGAGCGGCGGCACGCCCCGCGGCGTGCGCAAGAACAGGAAACCGTTCAGCCGGATGAGGGGGGAATACCGCGGGTGACCCCGCCCGCCTTGACAACGCCGCCCTTTTGTCCTATACTGATACACAGGTTAAACCTGGGTTTAAGTCATAGGAGGAAAACACATGGCCTATACAGTGGGGGAGATGGCACGGCGGCTGGGTGTGCCAGCATCGACGATCCGCTATTACGATAAGGAAGGGCTGCTGCCCTTCGTCGGGCGCTCGTCCGGCGGCATCCGCGTTTTTACGGAGAAGGACTTCGAGTGGCTGCGCATCATCGAGTGCCTGAAAAAGACCGGCATGTCCCTCAAGGACATCCGCGAATACATCGAGCTGGCCATGCAGGGCGATGAGACCATTGCCCGGCGGCTGGAGCTGTTCCGCAAGCAGCGCACCGTGCTCGAGACCCGCATGGCTGAATTGCAGCAGACGATGGACACCCTGGACTACAAGTGCTGGTTCTATGAGACCGCCGCCGCCCGCGGCAGCACCGAGGGCATCAGCGACCTGCCCGACGAGGCTCTGCCCGAGGCCCTGCGCCCCGTGCGGGAGCGTCTGCGCGCCGCCGCGGAGGCGGAGACAGAAGAAGTATGACCCCAAAACGCCGCCCCAGGTGTGCCGACTATAACAACCCACCCCGCAAAAATCCTGCCGCCACCGCTATATCTGGTGCTGCAGCGTACAATCTGCCACCAGACAAAACGGAAAAACTCAAAAAATCCTGCCGCGAAGTGTTAAACACAGCACAATTCCCGTAAAGATGCAAAAAATACGGAAAATATCTGCGTGAAACTTTCCATTGACACCCCGCGCGCCCTGTGGCAGAATGACGGTAAGAACCTGATTGTGTAAAGGAGAGATCCCTATGACCCCTGAACTTCGCTGGCTGAGTGACCCCACCGTCTTTGCCGTGAACCGGCTGGACGCACACTCTGACCATCTCTGCTGCCGCACCTTGGACGAGGCCGAAAGCGGCCTGACATCGCTGCGCCAGTCACTGGACGGCGCATGGCGCTTTGCGTGGAGCGCCAACCCTGCCGCCCGCCCGGCGGATTTCTGGCAGCCGGACGCCGACCTGTCCGGCTTCGGCACCATCCGCGTGCCCGGGCACATCGAGCTGCAGGGCTACGGTCAGATGCAGTACACCAACACCCTCTACCCGTGGGATGGCCGCAGCTGCCTGCGCCCGCCGCAGGTCGATTGGAACGATGACCCCGTGGGCAGCTATGTCAAAGAATTTGATCTGGACGAGTCCCTGCGCGGCCAGCGCGTCTGCGTCAGCTTTCAGGGCGTGGAGCAGGCCATGTACCTGTGGTGCAACGGCCAGTTCGTCGGCTATGCCGAGGACAGCTTCACTCCGTCTGAATTTGACCTGACACCGTATATTCGGGACGAGAACAACCGCCTCTGTGTCGAGGTCTACAAGCGCAGCAGCGCCGCCTGGATCGAGGATCAGGACTTCTTCCGCTTCTCGGGCATCTTCCGCTCGGTCTACCTGTACGCAAAGCCAAAGGTCCACATCAACGACATTTGGCTCAAGGCCGACCTTGCCGACGACAACACCACCGGCCTGCTGACGCCCCTCGTCAAGCTGGACGGCGAGACCGAGGGTGCCAAGGTGCATCTGCGCCTGACTGACCGCGAGGGCTATGCCCTGTATGATGACTTTACCGAGGGCATCCAGCCGTGGAGCCATGCAACGCCGGTGCTCTACCACGCCGTACTGACCCTGCGCGATGCCGACGGCGTTTTGCAGGAGGTCGTGCCCTACGACATCGGCTTCCGCCGCTTTGAGATGATAAACGGCGTCATGTGCCTGAACGGGGAACGTGTCGTGTTCAACGGCGTCAACCGCCACGAGTGGAACGCCGACAGGGGCCGCGCCATCGGTGCTGACGACATGCACGCCGCCATGGCCGTGTTCAAAAAGAACAACATCAACGCCGTGCGCACCTGCCACTACCCCGACCAGAGCCTGTGGTACGACCTGTGTGACCGGAACGGTATCTACATGATCGACGAGACGAACCTTGAAAGCCACGGCAGCTGGCAGAAGCTCGGCGCGGTGGAGCCGAGCTGGAACGTGCCCGGCAGCCTGCCCGAGTGGAAGGACTGCGTCGTGGACCGCGCCCGCAGCATGTTTGAACGCGACAAGAACCACGCCGCCGTCCTGATCTGGTCCTGCGGCAATGAGAGCTACGCGGGCGAGGATATTCTCGCCATGTCGCAGTTCTTCCACGACCACGACCCGGGACGCCTCGTGCATTATGAGGGTGTGTTCCACTGCCGCGCGTTCGACGCCATCAGCGACATGGAAAGCCGGATGTACGCCAAGCCGTGGGAGATCCGCGAGTATCTCGAATCCCACCCGAAGAAGCCCTTCATTCTCTGCGAATATATGCACGATATGGGCAACTCGCTGGGCGGCATGGAGAGCTATGTGAAGTTGGCCGACGAGTTCGACCAGTACCAGGGCGGCTTCATCTGGGACTACATGGACCAGGCGCTCCGGCACACCGACGCGCTGGGCCGCAGCGTGCTGGGCTACGGCGGCGACTTTGCGGACCGCAACACCGATTACAACTTCAGCGGCAACGGCATTGTCTACGCCGACGGTGCCGAGAAGCCCACCATGCAGGACGTGCGCTACTGGTACGACACCCCCGCCCGCCGCGCCGCCCACGATGCCCGCAACGCCGCAGCCGCCGCCCGGGCGGACCGCGACGCGGCCAAAGCACAGGCCGCCCGCAAGCCCGGCACGTTGACCGTGACCGAGGGCGACGGCAACCTCGGCGTCAGGGGCGACGGGTTTGAAGTTCTCTTTTCCGCGGGCGAGGCCGGGCCGTCGTCGCTGACCGTCAACGGCAGCGAGTGGCTCTGGCGCGCCCCGCGCCCGGCGTTCTGGCGCGCCGCCACCGACAATGACCGCGGCTGCGGCTTCCCGCAGAAAGCGGCGGCCTGGCTGGCGGCGGATGTCTACCTGCAGAACCTCGGCTTTTCGGTCTTGCGAAAATCCGCCGACGGTGTGCAGGTGCGCTATACCTACGGCGTGCCCACCGTGCCCGGCGCTAAGGCCGAGCTGACCTACACCGTGGAGCCGCAGGGCACGCTGCTGGTCGAGGCCGTCTATCATGGCGTGCCCGGTGCGCCCGAGCTGCCCTGCTTCGGCGTAAAATTCCAGACGTTTGCCCCCGTGGCCCGCACGCTCTGGACCGGCCTTTCGGGCGAGACCTACCCGGATCGCTGCAAGGGCGGCGTCTTTGGCTGCCATGAGGAGGTGCCGCACATTGAGCCGACTCTTGTCCCGCAGGACTGCGGCCTGCATGTGGACACCCGTCAGTTCACGCTGGAGCAGCACAACGCCTGCGGTCAGACGGCGGCTGCGCTGACGATTGAACAGGCCGACGCGCCGTTTGCCTTCAGCGCACTGCCCAACACTGCGCAGGAGATCGAGGCCGCCCAGCACATCACCGAGCTGCCCGCCACGGGCCGCACGAGCGTGACGATCCTGGGCGCAGCCCGCGGCGTCGGCGGCATCGACAGCTGGGGCACCGATGTGGAGGAGCCTTACCGCGTCAGCGGGGAAGGAGAGCACCGCGTCGCGTTCCGCATCGTGTTGTAAATACCCTAAAGGCAGCACCGCCTGCGCTGCACCTGCCATAAAAACACAAGCCGCCCGTGTCAGCCTGACACGGGCGGCTTTGCTGTCTTATGCGCGTTTAATCCAAACGGAACACCTGCTCCAGCTTGGGCTGGGCGCCGGTCACAGGGTCCATTTCCAGCTCCAGAATGTCCTTCATGTAGTCGTTCCAGCGGTCCACAACGGGGCTTTCGGCCTGTACCTTCTCGGCGTAGGCAACGCCCTTCGCGCACTCATAGTAGCCGAACAGCTCGTCGTTACAGTAGAAGATGCTGTAGTTGCAGATGCCCGCAGCCTTCAGCACCTCGACCATCTCGGGCCAGATCTCCGCGTGGCGGCGCTGATATTCCGCTTTGCAGCCGGGCTTGATGCGGCCCTTCCATGCTATATGCTCCATTGGTATGCACCTCATTTGACAGTCTGGATTTTGTCTTTATTGTACGGCGCGCAGCGGCGGTTTGCAACGTGGAATAGTACAGATTTCTTTGGGAAAATTCCACTTGCCGCGCCCGGTGCACAGCCCGTCACATCAGCGGGCTGAACAGCCGCAGCACGCAGTCCCAGCCGCGCACGGCCAGGCTGCGGGTGTCGGCGTACTCCTGCGTGACCTCGCGGCAGACGGGGAACAGCGCGTCAAAATCGCGGCGCACATCGGCCACGGCGCTGCAGCCGCAGAACCAGCAGGCGTTCTCAAAGTGCAGGTACAGGCTGCGGAAGTCAAAATTGATCGTACCCACAACGGCTTCCGTGCCGTCGGCTACGCATTGCTTCGCGTGGATGAACCCGGGCGCGTACTCATAAATGCGCACGCCGCTCTTGGCAAGGCTGGCGTAATAGCTGCGCGTGACCGAGAAGATCAGCTTTTTGTCCGGGATGCCCGGCGTGATGATCCGCACATCAACGCCGCTGGACGCGGCCAGCCGCAGTGTGCGCTGCATCTCGTCACTTAAAATAAGGTAGGGCGTTGTAATGTAGACGTAGTCCTTCGCACTGCGGATCATGTTCAGGTAGACGTTCTCGCCGGTGGCCTCGTCGTCCAGCGGATTGTCCGCGTAGGGCAGCACCACGGCATTCTCCCGCGCGGTGTAGGGCACATCGGGCAGATAGCGCTCGACCTCGGAGGCGGCCTTCTGCGTTGCGCCCCACAGCTCTAAGAAAATCAGCGTCAGGCCGCGCACGGCGTCGCCCTCCAGCCGGATGCCGCTGTCCTTCCACTGGCCGTAAGGGTGGGTGCGGTTGAAGTACTCCTCCGCCAGATTGTAGCCGCCGGTAAAGCCGACGCGCCCGTCCACAACGGTGATTTTGCGGTGGTCGCGATTGTTCATAAAAACGTTCAAAATCGGGATGACCGGGTTGAACCGGCGGCACTGGATGCCGCGCCCCGCCAGCTTTTTGACAAATTTGCTGTTGATAAACCCGATGCTGCCCACGTCGTCGTAAAATACGCGCACCTCCACGCCGTGGGCGGCGCGCTCGGCCAGAATATCCTCCAGCTCCTGCCAGGCGGAGGCGTCCTCAATGGCGTGGTATTCCATGAAAATAAACTTTTCCGCACTGCGCAGGGCTGTTTTCTGGGCCTCCAGCGCCTCGCAGGTGTCGCCGTAGAACGTCACATCTGTGTTGTCATAGGCGGGATAGCCCGCGCGGTCCTGCAAATAGCGGGCGTGGTTGCGGGTGATGCGGTCCGGGTAGGGCAGGGCGCGGCGCTGCTGCAAAATGGGTGCGTGATACCGGCGCAGCATCGTCATATTTTTGCCGAAACGGCGGCGCATGACGCTGACGGCCCCGCTGCGGCCAAACAGTAGATAGATGGTCAGCCCGAAGATGGGAAACAGCAAAATCAGAATGATCCACGAAATTTTATACGCGGAGTTGATATGCAGCCCATATATACGCAGCGTAATCAAAAATGTCAGTACCGACGTGCATACCTGAATGGCGGTGGAGTAGTCGTTCAGCTTGAGGGCAAGCCAGAAGATCCATAAAACCTGCAAAAGTACGCCGATGCCCGCCAGCAGCATCCGGCTGACGCTGTTGGGGATGGCCTCGCGTTTTTCCTCGGTGGTGTTTTTCATGTGTGGCCCCTTTTGTGCCGGGCGCGGCCCGGCTGTGTTGATTTTTTATCCAGTATAGCACAAAATCTTGCAGTATACCACACTTTTGCACCGGAATTTGCGGTGTTTTCACAAATGAGCGTCCCCGTGGCCGGGCAGGGGAGAGAGAACACGGGAAAATGCAAAATAGCACAAAAATTGCCCGCCTGTAAAATTGGCCTGTATACGCGGAAATCCATACGCAATGCGCTCTGCTGCCCGCACCGACAGAGACAGCACAGATAAAATAGACGCAATATATGTGCGGTTTCAATGGCGGCGGTGTTGTCCGCGTTTTTTGGCGTGACGGCGCAGCTGATTTTTAAAAATGACGGTATTATGTATAGAATTCCACGCGGCGGCAGAGGGGCAGCCACGGCAAAGCGGTTGGAGTGCAACAGGCAAAACGGTGGGGAATCGAAAATAGAAGCAAAAAAATATTTTTTGCTGTTTTTACATAAGGCTGTTGAAATTTGGCAGATTATGTGATATTATATTTTCACAAATGAGGACGCACGATGTCCTTACTGAATTTATTGGAGGAATTTATCATGTTCGAGAAAATTCGCAAAATGAAGAACAAGAAGGGCTTCACCCTGGTCGAGCTCATCGTTGTTCTGGTCATCCTGGCCATCCTGGCCGCCCTGCTGATCCCCGCCCTGACCGGCTACATCGACAAGGCTAACAAGGAGAAGGTCATTGCTGAGTGCCGTATGGCAGTCATGGCTATCCAGACCGAGTCTACCAGCATCTATGGTGAGAAGGGTAAAGTTGAGACGACTGACCTGACCAAGGCTGCTACCGATAAGGCTATCCGTGATTTGGCAGAGGTTTCTGGTTTCTGGGCGGCTACTGTTGATGAGAGCGGCAAGGTGACCGAGGTTAAATACTCCAACGCAAACTGGACTGTTACTTATACCGCTGCTACTGGTTCTGCTGCTGCTGGTTATAATACGCCGGAACAGAAGGTTGAGGTCACTGCTGATACCTACAATGGTGCTGCTGTTGCCTAAGTTCTAAATGTGTAGAGGCCATCGCTGAAGGCGATGGCCTCTTTTTATGTCAATATTGATGTTGAAGCGCTTTTCTGTAGGTGTTCCACCCGTTTCAATTTCCACTGCGTACACTCCCGCGGGCGGATATGGAATCCGCCCCTACGATTCCCAGCATTATATAATAGAGCCGCAATTTATATACATCAAACGGAGGAATCAGCATGCTTACCAACATGGACAAGCTCTACGAGAGCGTCGCAGCAAACGGCCCGGTCTGCGTGGGCCTAGACACCGAGATCAGCTACCTGCCCACCACCGACACCGCCAAGACGGCGGGGGAGAACGTCGTCGCGTTCAACCGTGCGCTGATCGACGCCACCAAGGGCGTCGCGGGCTGCTACAAGGTGCAGATCGCCTATTATGAGTCCCTGGGCCTGGACGGCATGCGCGCCTACGCCGAAACGCTGAAGCTGGCCCGCGCCACCGGCCTGCCCGTCATTGCCGACATCAAGCGCGGCGACATTGCCAAGACCGCCGAAATGTACGCCAAGGCGCACTTTACCGGTGATTTCGAGGCCGACATCATCACGCTGGCCCCCTACATGGGCCTTGACTCCATCAGCCCGTATCTGCCGTACTGCGCCGAGCAGGGCAAGGGCGTGTTCGTGCTCTGCCGCACCTCCAACCCCGGCGCGAAGGACTTTGAGTACAAAAAGCTCGACGATGGCCGCCATGTGTACGACCTCGTCGGCGACAGCCTGACCGCCCTTGGCAAGGACTACATGGGCGAGCACGGCTATTCCAGCATCGGCCTGGTCATCGGCGGCACCCACACCGAGGAGGCCACCGCCATCCGCGCGGCCTACAAGGACACCTTCTTCCTGATCCCCGGCTACGGCGCACAGGGCGGCAAGGCGGCGGACATCGCGCAGTACCTGACCAAGGGCAACGGCGGCGTGGTCAACTCCAGCCGCGGCATCCTGCTGGCTTACAAAAAGCAGCCGGGCACTGCCTTTGACGAGGCCGCTTACAACGAGTGTGTGAACATGAAGGAGGCCATTGCTCATGCGTGCAGCCTGCTGTGAAGCTACCGTCCTGCGCAATGAGGTCATTGCCCCGGACATCCGCCTGCTGACCGTGGTATGGCCGGACCGCGACCACGCCCCCCACGCAGGCCAGTTCTTCACCCTGCGCTCATGGGGCGCAGACGAAGCGCCCTTCCTGTCCCGTCCCATCAGCGTGCACCGCTGGAACCCGGACAGCAGCACCATCGAGTTTTTGTATCAGGTGGTGGGCGAGGGCACCGAGAAGCTGGCACAGCTCAAGCAGCAGGATACCTTCCAGCTCACCGGTCCCATGGGCAACGGCTTTGATGTGCCGGAGATCGTGAGCAAATACAAAAAGATCGCCGTGGTGGGCGGCGGCATCGGCACCGCGCCCATGTACCAGCTCACCCGGGAGCTGGCCGCTGCCGGCGTGAAGCCGGATGTGTTCTTCGGTTTCCGCGATACTCCCTACTGCATGGAGGAGTACCGGGAGATCGCCAACCTGGTGAAGGTGTCCACCGACACCGGCGCGGTGGGCTTCCACGGCTTTGTCACCCAGCTGTACGACCCGGCGGACTACGATGTGGTGCTGGTGTGCGGCCCCACCGTCATGATGCGCAATGCCGCCCGCCTGTGTGCCGAAAAAGGCACCCCCTGCTTTGTGAGCATGGAAAAGAAGATGGCCTGCGGCATCGGTGCCTGCCTGGGCTGCACCTGCGAGACGAAGAGCGGGGAAGGCAAGAGCGTGTGCAAGAACGGCCCGGTCTTTGATGCAACGGAGGTGTTCTTCTGATGGCTGACCTGAAAACGAACCTGCTGGGCTTTGCGATGAACAGCCCCATCATCGGTGCATCCGGCACCGTGGGCTACGGTGTGGAGTACGAGGAACTGGCCGACTTTACCAAGATCGGCGGCATCTCCGGCAAGGGCCTGACCCTGCACGGCCAGTACGGCAACAAGGGCGAGCGCCTGTGGGAGACCCCCTCCGGCCTCATCAACAGCATCGGCCTGCAGAACCCCGGCGTGCAGCACTTTATTGACGTGGAGCTGCCCGAGATGCTGGAACTGAAGCAGAAGTACGGCACGGTGGCCATTGCAAACCTTGGTGGCCACAGCGAGGAAGAGTATGTGGAAGGTGCCGCGATGCTGAGCGACAGCGCAGTGGACATCGTGGAGCTGAACATCTCCTGCCCCAACGTCAAGGTGGGCGGCATGGCCTACGGCGTCAAGGCCGAGGCTGCCGGTGCGGTGGTGCGCATGGTGCGCGACGCCTGCAAAAAGCCCCTGATGGTCAAGCTGAGCCCCCAGGCCGAGAACATCCCGGAGATGTGCAGGGCTGTGGAGGCCGCCGGTGCGGACGCCATCAGCCTGACCAACACCTTCCAGGCCTGCGCCATTGATCTGGAAAAGCGCCGCCCGGTGTTCAACAACATCTTTGCGGGCCTGTCCGGCCCGGCGGTGCGGCCCATCGCCCTGCGCATGGTGTGGCAGGCCGTGGGTGCCGTGAACATCCCGGTGGTGGGTCTGGGCGGCATTGCCACCGGCCGTGACGCACTGGAGTTCATCATGGCAGGTGCCACCGCAGTGCAGGTGGGCGCCGCAAACTTTGCAAACCCCCGCGCGATGGAGACCATTGCCGACGAGATGGCAGCATGGATGGACAAAAACGGCGTGAAAACGCTGGATGAGATCCGCGGCTGCGCCCGTCATGCAGAATAAAAACTGATATATCCATAAAATATCTACAATTATGCGCATAAAATAAAACTTTGCGCATAAATTTGCAAATAGTGTAAAAGCGTGGTACAATACCACCCAAAGGAATATACACCACTGAAAAGAGAGGGAGAAGTACAATGAGTGAAGCACTTGAAATTCTGAAGAGCTGTGACGCATTTCTGGAGGGTCACTTCCTGCTGTCCTCCGGCCGGCACTCCGGCGCATACTGCCAGATGGCTTATCTGCAGCAGTACCCGGACCGCTGCGCCGAGGTGATGAAGGCTGTGGCCGACAAGGTCAAGGAGATGGATGTGGACGTCATCGTCGGCCCTGCTATGGGCGGCATCGTGTACGCCTACGAGCTGGCCCGCCAGACCGGCAAGCGCGCCATCTTTACCGAGCGCGTGGACAACGTGATGTGCCTGAAGCGCTTTGCCATCCACCCGGGTGAAAAGTGCATCATCGCCGAGGACGTGGTGACCACCGGCATCTCCTCTCTGGAGACCAAGCGCGTCATCGAAGAGGCCGGCGGCATCTGCCTTGGCATCACCTGCGTGGTGGACCGCACCAAGCCCGAGGCTCCGTCTCCCATCCCCA
>OGMF01003028.1_pt1 | contig 13283 bp, 16 predicted proteins | sample 1572921 | NCBI WGS metagenome assembly OGMF01 (sample SAMEA2581919, study PRJEB24529) | metagenome | biome: Human gut stool | place: China | collected 2011
GTCACGGGCTTGCCGTCATAGGTCAGCTCCGCCAATGGGGTGGTATACTCGTATACCGCCCGCACGGCGGGGTATGCGCCTGTGACTATCGCGGCGACTACATCGCCGTCAAGATACAGCACGTCCATATCCGTAAGATTGATAGTGCCCTGCACGGGATTGCCTTCGGCATCTGCAAATTTTGCCGTAAAGTATACCACCGTGCCGACTGTAGCAGCCTTGCCCGGTGCAGGGGTATAGGCCGCGCCGCTTGTGGTCGCCACCTTGTCCAGCTTAGTGACGGTCACGGTGTAGGTCGGGGGCGGATTGTCCGCGCGTCCCCAGCCCATAGCCAGTGCGCCCGTGCATATGCACAGCAGCACAACGGCAAGCACCATTGCAAAGTATTTTTTCATTATTTTTTAGCCCTCCTTCGGCTTTATAATCTCTTTGACAGTCTCTAAAAATGCCGCCAGCTTTGATACGCTCGGCAGCCCCGTCATACCATCTACTGCCTCACGGATGCGGTCAAGCTTGGCTTGCAGCTCGTCCCGCTCCATGCGGTCAGCCTTTATCTTGCGGTTGTAGGCAAGGATTTTTTCGCGCAGTTCGTTCGTCATTCCGTTGCTCCTGATAAAAGTAAATTCAGTGCTTCTTCAAGCGCTGCAATCCTTTCTTCTGGCGTGGGTTCGGGCGCAGGCTGTTCTGCCGCAAGCCGTTCAAGCTCTGCTATTTCTTCCGCGGTCATATTGCGATAGATACCGTTTTCATAGATTTTCATGCTGTCCATCCTTTCGACAAAACTAAACAGCGTACCTTAGTTCTTGCGGGCAAGTGGTCACCAGCATTGTTTATATATAATCTAATGCCATCAAAAACATTATTGTAACTCCCGTCAAATACATCTCCTTGACTTGTGCTGGAAACAAATATCGCACGATTAGAACCGGCAAACAAATAATTGAAACTTCTGGTAATAGTTCTCCAGCCAGCGACGGTTGTTATACTACGAATCCCACTGGACAGGTAACTGTCGGACATCGGGTACACCCAGATGTTTCCGCTATCTGATGTTTGCGTGCTATCTGCCGGAATCATAAAACACAGCACCATCGCAAGTGCGTGATATCCGGATATCAGCCTGCCGTTTTTGTCGGTAGATATAACCAAATCGTTCACATCCTCCGCAGTTTCCATGTCGATAACTTCATACCACTCTACGCCTTCGCTCGGCATATTCACCGCCTCCCACTCGGTCGGTTTGCCGTCCTGCACGGCCTTGACCTTGATTATCTGGCCGGGGGTGGCGGCGGTCAGACCGAGGGATATAGCCGTATCAGCCTTGGCAAGGCTTGTCTGCACATCGTCCGCAAGGTCGGATTTGGGGATACCGTCAGCGGGCTTGGTGTATCCCGTTCCTGCTTTTTCAGCCCCGATATTCGTTCTGGCCTGTGACTTCTGTTCTTCGGTCAGGGTTTGGGGGGTGTATGTCACGGCATCGGCGGCACCGCCGCTCGCTGCCGCCTCGTTTATCGCCGCCACAAGGCTGCTTTTGTCCTTCGTGGTCAGGTCGGAAAGATTGCCCATGTCTGCCCGTAGCTGCTCCTCCGCCGTGGGCGGGATTGTGGGGAAGGGATTACCCTCCGTGCCGCCTGTCGGGGCTACGCTGATATGCGCAATGTTTGTGGTAATGCGCGGTATCACTTCCCCGTCCCGTGCGGAGTTGCCCACAAGCCATACGCACCAGTCGCCCGCTGTAAGGTTAAGCTGCTGCTTGGCGGTTATCTCCCCGTCTGTCACGGTTATCTCGTGTACCGTGCAGCCCTGCCCAAACATGGCCTTAATCTCGCGCCCCGTCCAGTCCTCGGTTTCGCATACCACCTTTGCGGTAAGGTATTGCACGGATTCAGCGGCAAGGGGGAGATATTCAGCGGTCAAAGATTGGTGGTTGGCGGTTAGGGTAATATTGTAGGTCATGTGTCCTCCTTTTATCCGTTGGCCAGCTTGGTGCGCGTGCCCGTGCCGACCTGATACCACAGAGCATTATTATATTGTGCCCATAGCTGTATATCCTTCGTTTTGTCATTTGGGGCAAAGGCGTTTTTTAGCTTCGCCGTCCGCAGCGACGTTATACTTATGCTGATATTCGCGCTTCCGTCAAAGTTTGCTGTCCCTTCCACATCGCCCGTCAGTCGGATTTGTCGGGCAGTACTAAGCTTATTCGCGCTGCCTGCGGTGCTTGCCGTCCCTGCGGTGATTGCCTTTATTGGTCGGCCTACCACATATTCAACGACATACGTTCCGTTGTCCTCTAAGATTCTTACGCGGTCGCCCGCGTTAAAGACTACGCCGCTGTTGACCTTGTAATGCTTTTGTGATTCGCTGCCGTCGTCAAATGCCAGCGTTACCCCATCATCATGCACAGCCTTTATGGTCGCAAAATTCATCCCGTAATCCTCCTTGCTTTGTGCTTCATCTTCCCGCCCGCACGGAGTTCCATATTCCATGCAGTTTCTTGATAGATTTCGTTTATCCCCAGCACCTCATGCTCTACCTGATACACGTCCTTATACCCGTGCATCGGCATAAGCCCCGTGGCAAAGTCTATGCCGTGCAAGTCCGCCTCGGCTTCGATGGCACGGCGGCGCACATACGCATCAAGCTCCGCCTGTGTGCTTATGTCACGCAGCTCGATTACTTCCGTCACCACTTGCCTGTTTTTGGTGCTTAGTGGCGATTGCGGGTCGGCGTTTTCATACACCGCGCGCATAGGCGCGACTTCGGGGGACGATACATAGGCGATAAATCTATTGGGTGTGTCAAAGTAATCTACAGCTTCCTTGGCCTCGCCCATTATCACGCTGTCCTGCTTGGTGCTGTATTTGTACGCAATATCGCCCAGTTCAATGTCTCTTTGCTTGCGTGCGATAAAGATTCCGTTTGCGTCGGGGTGTATGGGCGTATAATTTATTGCCGCTAAAAGCTCGTTGATTATGTCCAGCCGATAGGCTCCAGGGGCGTACTCGACCGCCTCGGCAATAGTGTCCTCTGCGCCTTCGATGTTTGCGCGGGTTATGCCCGCACCGTACAGCACATTAAGCACTATATCCGTATAGCGCGTCCCTGCCGGATAGTATAGCCGCGTGGATATGCCATCCGTCTTTAGCAGTTGGTTAAGGTCATATGCCTCCACCGTGCGCGATACCGTTTTAGCTTTCGCCATGCGTTCCGGTGACGACAGCACAAAGACACCCAGCGGCCACTCTGCCCACGTATCACCCATGCGCAGCCCAAAGACGGGGCGGACGCGCGCGCTGAGATAGTCTATTTCTTCGTCGCGCATTTCAAAAGCGGCAGTACGCATTATCGCACTGCCGCTGTCAAAAGTTATAGTTCCGCTGGACACTGTTGTTATGTCGCGCTTATACTGCAAGTCTCGCCCCAGCAATTCATAGCGCACGCGGATTTGCCGCGTGGGTGCTACAAGTGCCGCCTGTATCTCTACATCCGTATATCCTGCCCGTGCAAACTGCATCATACCACCTCGCTATGTTCGACTTCGTTGATGACAAACGACAGATTATATATCATGCCGTAGTAGTCCGCGGGCTGGTCGGACGGGCTTATGCACACGCCGTACATTTTCATCCGCGCATTACGGTACAGCACCGTTTTGCGCTGCCGTATCACCCGTTCAAGCGCCTTGTATGCGTCCTTGTCATTTGTGGCAAAGGATACCGTCACAGACCTCTGGGCAAGCTGCCCAAATTCCGCCACGGGCTTTTCGCGCCCGGCATATTCCATCATGCTAACGTCATAATCGGTATAATACTTGTCCTGCACGTTATAGCGCACTTCAAACGGATGCGAGGGGTCGTCCACGGGCGTAAGCCATCCCGTCGTCAGTTCAAACGTCGTACGCTGCGGCGCGCCCTTGCTTTCGCCGCTGTCACTTACGGCTATAACCTTATATCGCACTTCGCCGTCCATCACAGACCAGTCTTTATACTTTTTTGTTGTGGTACTGCCGATGCGGATAAAATCCGTGTCGCCGGGGGCAAAGCGGTATATATCGTACCGCAGTATCCCTGTCTGATTGTGGCTTATTATTATCTCAATGCCATCTTTTTTTTTTGAAAGAAAGAAGGACGGCGTGGTCGGAATTATGTAATTTGCCGTTATGGTATCCTCTGCCCACGCGCTGTAGTGCGCCGCTTCGTCTCGCGCAGATACGCGCACGGTATACTGCTGACCGTTTTCAAGCGCGACAGGGATATCATAAAACTGGTCGCTGCTCTCGGCGGTAATGTCCACTATGTAGATCGCGCCCTTTAGGATTTGCACCTTGTATGCGCTTTGCGTAAATGCCGCCGTCCATATTAAGCGCGGTTTTGCCGATGTGAAAACGCTTGTCACTATACTCGGAGCCGTCGGTGCCGTACCGTAGTATGCATATGCTTGGTCGCTGTAATCGCTGGGCGCGTCGTCTGTGTCTATGGTCTGCACGCGCCAGTAAAAATTACCGCTGGGGATTTTGGCAATCGGTACATCGGCATATTGGTTGGTGCTTGTCGCGGTGATTGTCTCCCACGTCAGGCCGTCACCCGATATTTGCAGGTTGTAGCCCTTTTGCGGCAGATTGCTCTGCGGGCTGGGGTTATGCGCCCAGTTGAAGCGCACCACGCCGCCGCTTGGCGCGACCGTCTCGCCCAGTATCGGGCTTTTTATAGTCGGGATTTGCGGGCAATCGGCAACTATTGTCTCAATGTAGCTGCGGTTTGACAGTTCATAATCGGTAAAGTTCGCCCAAAAATGCGAATAGAAATCATAAGCATAGTACTCTACCGTGCCGTCTCTATATTTATACGCCACTTTGCCGGGGACACGATTTTCTATCGGATTATTTTCTGGCGTATATGCCGACATCTGGGCAAGATATATGCTGCCGTCGCTTGGCAAATCTTCACCCTGTGGTAGTTCGAGCGTTATCCAGTCCCCGTTCGCTATCTCGCTCGGCATGGCGTTATACTCTTTTGCTACGCTCGCGTAGCCAGCAACGTACCGCATGTAAGCAAAGCCTCTCGCCGGTATCGCTGGCGTGGGATTAACCTCGACCTCCGACGGGAACGTATTTATTGATTGCGTTGTGTATCCATCCGGTGGCGTTACAGATCGGGTAAATCTATTGCCATACTTTTCATTGGATGTACCCAGGTGCAGCTTTACGGCGTGGGATATTACCTTCTTCCCCGCGGTTACAATCAGTCCGCTATAATCAAGCCTTGTTATCCCCTTTACATACTTCTGGCATTGTTCGGCAGAGCCGTCTACCCGGATTATGTTGTCTAACCCTGTGCCGCCTGTAAAATATGTCTTTATGGTTGTTTTTGCCATTACTTTGCCCTTTCTGCCTGCCTCGCGCGTTTGAATGTTGCCGTCATTGCCGCCACGGTTTCCATGTCGCGCGATTGCACGGTCAAATAATAATTATTCGTGCCGCCCATGCTGCGGCTGTCCTCTGCGCTGTATACCCTGCTCCCCTGTGGCAAGGATACCAGCTCCGGCCCGCGTTCGCCGACCCATGTCAACCCGCCGGGCCAGTAGTCCGTGCCGTCCGCGTTGCGGCCTATGTTTTTGCCAAGACCGCCGCTCCACGCGCGGGCGCTCGCCCCCTCGTCGCTAAAAACCTTGGCTATGTTTTCGCCGTAGCGCGTAAGGTTGCTGTCGTCAAAGCCCTTGCCGCTGATAAGGTTAAACAGCTGCTTAAAAAGCTCTATCACTATGGCGATGGTGTTAGCTACTATGGTCAGCGCGTCGGCCAGCACGCCCAGCGCAAGCGCAAGCGTTTGCAGCACAGGCACGCCATCCTCCGCCGTACCGAAAAGCACATCAAAAAGCGGTTCAAGCGCGGATACCACGTCAAGCAGCGCGCCGAAAACCTCCAAAATGCCTGAGCCCTCGGCGGCTTCTTGCAGCCGCACGAAAAGGTCAGTCCCTTTTTGCGTCAGATTCTCGACCGATGGCGCCATACCCTTGGCGATGGTATTTTTTAGTCCTTCGCCCGCTGCGTCGAAGTTATTGACAGCTAAGGTCACATCATTCAGCGCGGCGAGCGTTTCCTCGTCCATTACCACGCCAAATTCGTGCGCCATTTTCTTGGCTTCTTCCAATCCTGCCGCGCCCTTGTCCAGCAGGGGTATTATCTTTTCGCCCGTGCTGCCCAGCAGCTTGCTTGCTATGGCGTTGCGCTCTGTTTCGTCCTTCATCCGGCTTAACTTCGTTATAACTTCGTCAAACAATTCGGATTGAGACTTAAAAGTGCCTTGGCTATCCTTGACCTTTATGCCCAGTTGGGCAAAGAGTTCAGCGGCCTCGCCGCTTCCGGTTGCCGCATCCTGCGCCTTTTCGGCCAGCATGGATATATCGCCCTGCGCTGCTTCCGCGCTGCTGCCCACGGTCTTTAGTACATAATCCCATTCTTGGTAGGCTTCTGTGGTCATGCCCATTGTGCGGGACAGATTTGTGACTTCGGTGGCGTGCTTGCTTTGCTCAAGGGTCAAGTCCACAAGCGCTTTTTCGACTTCTACAACCGCCGCGGCTAAGGCAGCAAATGTGCCTATCGTCACAAGCGTCTGCGTGTCGATTTTAAGCATCCCGTTAAGGGTGTTGGTCATTTCTTTCGGTAAGCTTATCCCAAATTTCCCGCCGACGTCATTCAGCGCGTCGCCAAGGTCTTGGGTGTTTTCTTCCGCTTCGCTTTCTTTTTGCCCAAAGTTTTCTACGGCATCCTTGCTTTCTTCAAGCGCGCGTTTTTGTTTCAGCAGGGCGGCTTCGGTATCTTTTACTGCTTTGGCCATGCGCATGGTGCGGGCATCATTTTCGCCGTATGCTTCCGTCAGTTTTTTTAATCGTTCCTGTTGCAGCTCCTGCTTCTTCGTCAATTCACCGACAATTTTATTAAGATTTTTGTTTGTTGCGGTTAATGCCTCGAGGCTATCCTCATTGCCCTTGAATTGTTCCTGTAGCCTTTTGCTTTCAGCGTTAAGTATATTCAGGCTGCCGTTTATGTTGCCAAGCGCTTGCCTATATTCTTTTTCGCCTTCCGCGACAAATCGTGTTCTAATATTCGGCATCGCTTTATACTCCTAAGTATTCCGCAAGGCTTACGGGCTTCTCAGCCTCTTTCGCCTTGCCTATCTCTTTATACGCTGTTAATATTTTTTCTATGCGGTATGGCGTTGCAGTTGCCCAAAAATCACGCTCGGGCAGCCGTAACGCCATCACCCACACAGCAAGATACCATGCAAAATTCAGCGGTTTGCCGCTGTCTCCGTTTTTTTTTCTGCGTCCTCGCCGCCCGCGCTTTTCAACGCTTCGGTCACAAGGGGCAGTACAACGCCGCTTATATAGCCCAGTTCACTTATGGGGATTTCGCGGCCTACCTCGCGCACGGTCAAGTCGCCGTCCGTAGCGTCATTTATCATCGCTGTCAAAAATGTCAGCGTCGCCCGTATGGTGCTGCCCTTAAACGCACGGGATATGTCGCCGCCGTAGGCTTCCTGCACGTCCGCCAAGACATTCATATTGCAGCACAACTTTATTTTTTCTCCGTGCCACTCAAACGGCGCGGTTTTAAGCCTAATATCGTCCATGCGGCCTCCTTACGCGCTCGCGCCAAAGCAAGCATTTATCCACGCTATGGCATTGGCGGCATCGTCAAGCACGGCCACCTCCATTATGTCTTGTGTGTCCGCGTCGCTCGGCAAAAATTCGCCCGTTGTTGTCGGGGTCTGAAATTGGATGTTTTCGCCCTTGGTCTGCAAATTCATCGCAGGCTGGCCGAAAAGCACCTTATGCACAAAGCAAGCCGTTACCTTGTTCGAGCCGTCCCGCATATCGGGCGCATAAAAGCCAAGGCCGACATACTTAGGTGTATCCTTCGCCGTGGTCAAAAGGCTTTTGGTTGCCGCGGTAGATATGGTGCGGGATTTTTCGGTTACGCCAAACATTAGCTTCTGGGCATCGTCGGGTATATACTTCACGCCCGCGGATATCGTGCCGCCCGTTACTTGTTTCATATATTCAGCGAGTTTGCCTTCTGCATATAATCTGCCCTCGGCAGATGTAAGATTAAGCTGCACAGTCATAGCGTCGCCCATGCTTGTGAGGGTGTCGTATGTCACCGTGCCGCTTGCGTTTTTGTACTCGGCCACTTTCAGGCCGCGCAAGTCAAAAGTAGGCATTTAATTTAGTCCTTTCTCCTTCAGGTATTGTTCTGTTTTCTTCTCCATCAATTCTTCATACTCTTTGCGGGCTTGTTCTTCCGCTTCCGTCCAAAAATGTGTGCCGCGGTAATTTGACCGCCCGTAGTTCAGGACATATGCGATATAGCTGTTTGCAGTGCCCTTCGAGTTTCTTTCTCTTTTTCCAGTAGCTTTGACCTCGCTGTATTTTTGCCCGTCCTTGTCTTTGCCTTTTGTGATTTTGATAGACCTTAGTAGTTCGCCCGTTTCGCCCGTTCTGACGTGATGGTGCCGCGTTATGCTTTCCTCGATTTTTTTCTTTGTGATTTTACCGCCATCCACAAGCAAATCGTCCACAAAGTCCGCTATGCCGTCCTCGGTCGCATGCAAGGCGTTTTGTATGGCGTCTATGCCGTCCACATACATCTTAGCCATATATACCGCCCACACTTGTCGCCGTCATGGGGATGTGATATAGCCCCGTATCCGGCTCGTAGTCCTCGGCATTTACGGTGCAAGTCCATCCCGCCGCCTGCAAAAGTCGCTTGATTTCAAGCAGTTTCGCCTCAAACGGCACGGTCTTGGTGTAGTAGTCTACCGCGTACAGCACAGACGTTTCAGCTTCGACTCCCTCGGCGTACAGCGTTGTCGATTGGGTGATAAGCTGATAGGTTACGTACTCGGCTGCGTCGCCCATGTAGGGCGGGTGGCATACGGTGTATTTGTCTTGCAATATTTCCGCAATCGTCATGCCGTCACCACCCTTTGTACTTTGATTTCCAAAAATTCGCAGCGGTCGTTGACGTTGTTGATGCTTATCACCTCATACGGATCCGTGTCTCTTTCCCGCCATATGCGGCTTTTGACCGTCACCAACGGCGAATAGCGCATGGTTATCGTTGCGGGTTCGCGCAAATGCAGCTCAGCGGCCTGATATATCTCCGCGCCGTGCGCGTTAACCCACTTGCACCACACAGGCCGCGTAAATGCGTTCACAAATTCTTCGCGGCTAAAGCCGTCCCTTATGGTATATACGGGGTTTTTTATGGTGATTTTTGTTCGCATCTCGCCTGCGTTTGCGCGTGCCGCCATCAAAACCACCAGCCTTTGTATTGCCGCAGCATGGCCTGTGCCGCCATGTCAACTTCGCTTGTGTTTGCGGTTGTGACGGCTTCGCGGTTGGCGTACCAATGCCCAATCAGCAGCAGCATTGCCTGCCGTACCATAAATGGCACATACCCGCCCGCCGTGTATGCGATAGTCGCATTGGGTTCATTTACTGTCACCGTTCCGCGCCGCAAGTCCGCCGTATACTCCACGGCCTTGCCGTCTACCGTCACGCTGTCAATACTTTTTACTGGGCAACGCGGCAGTTCGGTTGTTCCTGCCGCGTCCGTCAATGCGGTTATTTTCTGCGGCGCAAACGCGCGGCCCGTATAGTTTTCGCAGTATTCCCGCGCCGCAGCGATAAGCGGCAAAATTATCAGCATATCCTCGCTGTTATCGTCGGGGTTAATGCGTAGATGCATCTTTGCCGCATCGAGCGTTACAGCCTCGTTCATTATTGTTTGCGTCAAAATTTGTGCCGCCATATCTAACCTCCGTTCTTGCGCGGGGCAAAACGCCCCGCGTGTTTATCTTATGAGCCCTTAATTTTAAGGCGGGCAAACGCTTCGCCTACCACGGGCGCGCCGTCGCCAAAGTACTCGACCAGATATCCAATTGAGTTATTAGGCGCATACAGCTCGTTGAGCACCTGTATGTACAGGCCGTCGCCGTCGCAAATCATATAACCCGTCCTAAAGTCACCGTATACCGCGGCGTACTTGCCCGCCGTGTAGGTATTGGGCGCATATTCGCTCATGTACACGGGTGCTCCGAGCAGCCTGTCGGGCTGTCCCATCTGTACGGACGGCTGCCATATATACTGGCCGTCGCTGCCCTTGAGTTTGGCCAGCGTCTTGCACAGGTCGCGGTGCATCACCCAGGACGCATTGCGCGTATACTGCCCCTTAACCGCGTACTTGGTTTCGATCATATCGTCTGCGGTTATTGCAGCCGCGGCGCTTGTAATGTCGCGGGCTTCGGGTACTCCGTTCGCGCTTGCAACAAAAACGCCGAGCGGGCCGTTGGTGCCCGCGCCGTTCATGTAGGCGTTCTCCTGCGCGGCCTCGACTTTGTAGAGTATCCTGTCAAGCACCGTCTGGTCGGGCGAGGGCGCGTGCCGCATAAGGGTTCGGGATATCTTTATCAGCTTCGCAAGGCGCTGGGGTTTGAACTCCCTGCGGCCAAACGAAATAGTTGCTTCTTCGGGCGCTGCTGCAATTTCGGTTGTCCACTCTATGTCGGACGCATCGGCGGTAAGCGTCGGGTAACCAAGGCTCTGCGCATTGCCGATGGGGCCGACAACATCACAGATCTGGCGCATAAACATATCATCTTTTAATCCGGCTATCAGCCTGTTCACAAACTCAACGGGGGCAGTCAGATAACCCGCGTTTGCATTTGTGCCAAGGGTCTGCGTGGTGTTTCGATACGCGGTTATGTCGCCCTGGTCGCCCCGCAAGGCGCGGCCAAACATTTCGCCCACTTTGTTCTTTGCATTATCCTGCTGCTTTTCGACGATTTCTCCGGCAGCACGCTCGCGCTCAAGCTGCTTCTGTTCGCGGGTTATGCTTGCGTTAAGCTTGTCAAACTCTTTTTCAAGCCTGTCATACGTTGCCTTGTCGTCCGCGTTCATTTCTTCCGCGTCATTGCGGTTCATTACCTCGCGCAGCTGGGCGGTTATCTTCGTCCTTTCCTGCATCATCTCATAAATTTCTTTTGCCATTTCATACCTCCAAAATTTTTAATCTCATGGCCTTAAATCTTTCGCGCTGTTCCGCCAGCGCTGCGTTTGTTGTATCTGTTGTGGGCTGGATTTCTCCCCCATTATCAGGCTCATTTATATCGGGCGCGTGCTTATAGCGGGCAAAATACTTGCCCGCGTTTGCGCACGCCGCTATTTTTTTATTCTCAATCAGCTCATCCGCAAAGCCCGCTTCCTTCGCTTCCTTGCCGCTCATCCACGTCTCCGCGCTCATCATGGCCGCTATTTCGTCCTTGTCTTTGCCCGTGCGGGCGGCGTATATGTCCGCAATCTGCCCGTTAAGGCGCTCAAGCTCATCGGCGGTTTTCCGCAAATCCTCTGCGCCGCCGCCTGTGTATGTCCATGCGTTGTGTATCATCAGCGTGGCGTTTTCGGGCATTTTTATGACATCGCCCGCCATTGCTATGACGGATGCGGCGGAGGCTGCAAGGCCGTCTACATGGACGGTCTTTTTCGCTTTATGCCGCTGCAAAATGTTGTAAATGCTAAATCCTGCAAAAATGTCGCCGCCGGGGCTGTTTATGTAGACATCAAGCGCGGATATATCCCCAAGCGCCGCAAGGTCTTTCTGGAGTTGCGCGGGGGTTACTTCGTCACCAAACCACGGCGTATCGCTTATTTCGCCATAAAAAAAAAGCTCTCCGGCATTGCCGTGGGCTTTGAACTCCCAGAATTTATGCACCTTTTGTATCTCCTTTCACCTGTGCGCTCTTTGGCGCGTTTAGTTTTGCATTTTCCAGCGGCAGCATATTGCCGTTGATAAAGTATATCTGCCCCAGCCCATCAGGCAGCGGGTTCATGTCCTCAAGCTCACGTATATCGTCCGCGCTCATTATGCCATTCTGTCGCATAGAGTTATAATAGCTCGTGCGTGACGCGGTATCGCCGCGCAGGAGGCCGTTTGTGTTAAATTTATAGTAATATTCGCGCTGCTCCGCCGCAGTTAGCAAATCGCGGTAAAGTGCTTGCTCTATTCGCACGGATAGCGGGTTTATGCAATCGCGCACAAATTCCGCGCTTTGCTGCTCGATGTTGCTGAATGTTGCCTTCTCCAAGTCCATGCACATATGTGGCGGCACGCCGAATATCCTGCATATTTCTGTCACAGCCCACTTGCGGCTGTCAAGCAGCTGTGTTTTCTGCATATCCCTGTCCCACGGTTGTGCCGTGGAGCCGTTCTCTAAAAACATCCATTTGCCCGCATTCTCCACGCCCGCATAGTTGGCCTTAAAGTCCTCCTTGAAGCGCTCGTATGCGCTGTCGGATAATTCGCCGGGGTATGTTATATACCCACCCGGTGACGTGCCGCTGAATCCGCGCTGTGCATACTTTGTCATGCTGTCGTTTAGGCCAAGCACCCCCGCCGCTATGTCCATCGGGTCTTCCGGCGTTCGGCTTGCAAATCTAAACCCCGGTATAAATACAAAATCGCCATCCCTCAGCGTTTCGGTTATGCCGTCCGCCGTGGCGTATATGTACTGCTCCCCGTTGCGGCTGTTGGTATAGACTTGCGAACAGTTTGCCGTGGGCAGATTTTTAAGCGCCGTTATTACTCCGCTGCGGTTGCGCACTATGCGCAGATATCCGCCGCGTGTCAGCAGTATGTTTGCCACAAGCATCTGTATCATTTCATACGCCGTCGTGGTCGGGTTTGGCAGTATATTTGTAATCTTGTATAACGGATGGTCTTTGGCCTTCTGCTTGCCGTCGTTACGGTCGCGGTACATATGCAGCGGCAGCGCCGCCATTGTCTTACTTATCAGGTCAACGCACCGGAAAACCGCCGCAACCTGTAATGCCGTATCCGCACTTATGGAGCACCCGTTGCCCATAAGGTAATCCTGCCATGCCGTATCGCTGGATACGGGCGGCAGTTTCTCTACACTCGCCGCACGTACCTCAATTATTTTGCCGAATAGCTTGATTTTTTTCATTCCCACCTCATATTACGCGCAAGCCGCGCTGTTCGTATACGCTTCGTTTGGGTTCCAGTTTGACCGCCGCCGCCATTGCGTCTATAAGTGCGCACATGGGGTCAATTCGCTCGATGCTCTTGTTTTTCATTGGCTTTATGTTCTCGTTGCCGTCCTGCGCTACCACAACGTTGCCAAATGTCCACCTCCCGCACGGGTTATGCTCGTGCGTTATCTCGCCGTCCAGCATCAGGCGCTCCAGTTCCTTCATGGCGGGGG